>Ga0315535_1000069_pt1 | contig 59753 bp, 50 predicted proteins | sample SalMarSW160220MG_2_FD_203092 | JGI IMG/M metagenome (GOLD analysis project Ga0315535, IMG submission 203092) | Salt marsh sediment microbial communities from the Plum Island Ecosystem LTER, Massachusetts, United States - Salt Marsh Sediment SW1602-20 ... | reverse complement strand
CCCCAGCCGAAAAAGGGAAAAATGTCATGCTCATCCACGGCTTGTGATGGATCGCCGGGATCGCACGTGCTCGCACCGGCCTCGATCCGGCACATGACAAGATCGTCAGTCATGCCGAAAGCCCCCAAGCCGAAAGACGCCCTTACCACCGGCTTCAAGAAGTATACATCCAACTCGTGAAAATGCGAAAGTCGCAATATCGACTGCGAAGCCGGCACGGTGTAATCCACCAGGTTGCTCGATATCGGATTGCTCGGTACATCTCCCGGCCCGCAGCCGGGCGGCAGGCAACACGGAGAAAGAACCGGAATTAGGATCAGCATCACAACCGGCGGTCTCAGAAAGCGTCTACAAGCCCTGATTCGACGCCTGATCGTTTTCATGGCTGGCCTCCGCTGTCCTGCAGATTTTCGAGTGTTCTCTGAATCTGACCGACGAATACCGCGCGGGCCTCCAACATGTTGCCCGGATTCCCGACCGAATGGTCCTGGCCGGCGATGCGGATTGCCGCTTTCGTGGCCTGCAGCCCGACCGTGGATTCCGCCAGATTGTACTTCTGGCACTCGAAATCCAGCGGCAAGGGGTCCTGCGGATCGCAATCCGGAGGCCGTGCCGGTATCAAGGGGCCGTTGTTATGTATGTAGAAGTCAAGGACAGGAAGTCCGCGTTCGTTGTAGGTGAGTCCCAGCGCACGCGCCGCGGCAAGCTTGACGGCAAAGCTCTCGTCGCCGAGCAGCAGATATCCAAGGTTATCCACGACATCATCGCGCGAGCGCGTGGCCGCATCGACGCCGGCTGCCTCTCCCAACGCTCCGGCGGCCAGGGCACGCGAGATGTGATCCTCGGCGGATACGATGATCTCGATCAACCTATCCACCGTCTTGGGCTCGGGCGTCTCATTGAGTTGTTTGAGGCACTTTCTCGATATGGCCTGGGATATCTCATCCGGCCGATAAAGCAACTTGTAGGCTGATCTGTGCCTGTAGCGCGGATCGTCATTCGAAAGATCCGCAACCAGTACCTGAGTTGGCGTCTGAACAAGAAAAGAAGAGTGTTCAGCTGCGCGATTTCCAAGCCTGTCCGCAATGGATACCGACAACTCACCGGCTCCCTCTTCGAGGAAATCATCGATGGTCACCTGCCAAATTGCCTCGCTATCGGCGACATCGAAAAGAGAAGTTACATCCTTACCGTTGAGGGAAATTGCCAAAGAGGAGATGTCAACACCGACGCCCTCGTCGTTGTAATTGACTCGAAATAGCGGAAGATCAGTTTCTAACGTAGAGCCGTCTGCCGGCTCGATGCTAACAAGCGGCGGTTCCTTGTCCTCGGGGAGGAGTCGAATCTCTACGGTCAGGAACGAACCGGGCTTCGATGCCAGTCGCACCGAGAGCTGATGCTCGCCGGGCAGCACCGGATATGGCGTTTGAATATCTTCCACAACCTGCGAGAAAGGGTCGGGCCCGATAACCAGGTTTCCGTCAATTTCGAGCCAGGCCGCCGAAACACGGTGGCCGTGGGGCGGGCCATGCAGGCCGTTGGTAACATGGACGCAGACTTCACCCTTCAGCGGCACGTCGAAATTTTCAAACTCCGTAACAGGCTTTCCCTTGGAGCGCTGGAATTCCTCCGGCCCGAGCACGGGCACCGTAACATCCGTAAGCGTGCAGGCATTCGGCTTTGCGTCATCTCCAAGCGCCGACGTTCCGGAGTCCGTATTCGTCTTGCAACCATGAATCATACAGACCGCCATCAGGAAAACCAGAACGTGAGATTCAACTTTCCGGGCATTCATCTCTCACCCCCGTTGTCAATCAATGTGATTTGGAATAAATACGAAACGGGCCGCCCATCTTTTTCGATGAAGCGGCCCTTACCGACCTGCGCTCGCCATCTTCGGCAGCTCATCTCTCCCTCCCAGGGATCAGAGCTTTGCGCCCCGGGTCTTTCGACCAGGGTTGCCTTTTCGAACGGCGTTAGTGCTGCTTGGATTCCTTTTTTCATTGTGCCAAAAAAAAAGCGTTTTTGTCAACCTCACATTGACAGGCGCAACCGTTTCGCTGTAGCAAGACTGCTGAAATGGAGGTTGGACGTGACCTGTGCCGTTGACTATCTCATTTGTGACAGTTGCTCGCGCAAGTTCGCGCCGGGTGAGGTCGAGCTTACTTGTCCCGATTGCGGCCCCTGGTTGGGTACGCTCAGCGTGTATTACGACTATGCCGCCGTCGGCAAGGTTCTCACGCGCTCGGTGCTGGCTTCGCGGGTCGAGCCTTCGCACTGGCGCTACCTGGAGATCTTGCCGGTCTCGGACCGGCCAGCGGCTCTTCACCCGCGCCTGGGCTGGACGCCTCTTTACGATCTGCCCAAGTTGGCTTCAAGCCTTGGTGTCGGCCGCCTGTGGATCAAGGACGACGGGCAGAACCCCTCGGCCTCGTTCAAGGACCGCGCGTCTTCCGTAGGCGTCGCACACGCAATCGAGCAGGATCGTAAGGTGATTACGGCCGCATCGACCGGTAACGCCGCATCGAGCTTATCCCTTTTTGCCGCCTGCGCCGGTATACGGGCGGTGATCTTCGTGCCCGAGAGCGCGCCGCAGGCCAAGCTGGCCCAGTTGTTGATGTTCGGCGCCGAGGTCCTGGCCGTCCGGGGCACGTATGACCAGGCCTTCGACCTGTGCCTGCAGACAGCGATCTCCAGGAACTGGTACTGCCGTAACACGGCCGTCAATCCATACCTGGGCGAGGGAAAGAAAACAGCCGCTCTCGAGATTTGCGAGCAGCTCGACTGGGAAGTGCCTGAGGCGGTATTCGTAAGCGTCGGTGACGGCTGCATCATCGGCGGGCTTTGGAAAGGCTTCTGCGATGCCGAGAAGCTCGGCTGGATCGACCGCAAGCCGCGCCTGTATGGAGTGCAAGCAGCAGGCTCTGCGCCCTTGGTGCATGCTTTCGAGCGCGGCGATCACACTGCAACGCCCGAGCCGGCCCAAACCTGCGCGGACTCCATCTGTGTGGGCCAGCCCCGGGATCACATTAAGGCCTTAAGGGCTGTCAGGGAATCCGGCGGCGCAATGATCGCAGTTCAGGACGAAGAAATTCTTTCGGCCATGCGCCGGTTGGCCCGGGAGGCCGGCGTCTTCGCCGAGCCGGCCGGCGCCACCGGGTTTGCCGGTCTGGCAAAAGCCTCTGCGTCCGGGGTAGTCGGCCGGGACGAACGGGTAGTCTGCCTGGTAACCGGCAACGGCCTCAAGGACGTGGCCACCGCCATCCAGGCGGTTGAGAGCCGACCGGTTCCCGTCGATGCCAACCAGGCGGCGGTGGATGCCTGGCTGGACAAATAGAGCCACCCGTGCCAGAGTTTCCTTGACCGCTCGGCCATGATGTCGTCAAATCAAGTGATATTGCCAACTGAGTAGCTTACAAGGAGAGCGACATGACCACCGCCAAGGATGCTCTTTCGATCATCAACGGCCTGCAAGACCGTAAGTTGCACCAGGCGCTCAATTGGGAGGGCGGCTTCGCGGACTATCTCGACATCGTGCGCGGCAACCCGCTGGTTCTGCGCACCGCCTACCAGCGCCTGTACGACATGATCCTTTCCTACGGCACCGAGGAGTACGTCGACTCAAAGAAGAAGATCATCCGTTACAACTTCTTCTCGGACCCTACAGAGAACGGCGGCGACGCCATTTTCGGCCTTGATATCCCGCTCATGCGCCTGGTCAACGTCTTCAAGAGTGCCGCAAAATTCTACGGTACCGAGCGCCGGGTCTTGCTGCTACACGGTCCGGTGGGTTCGTCCAAGAGCACCATTGCCCGCCTGCTCAAGCACGGCCTCGAGCGTTACAGCCGAACGAATGCCGGCGCCCTGTATACCTACGGATGGAAAATTGACTGGACGGGTGACGATACCAAGGCCGACTTCGTCCCTTGCCCGATGAATGAAGAACCATTCAAGCTGGTGCCCCCCGAGTTCCGCGGCAAGATGCTCGAGGCCCTCGATTTGCACAAGCATGACCTGGATCACCCAATTCCCGACTTCGGTGACATCTGTCCCGTGTGCCGATACACCTTCAACAACTTGATGAAACGCTACGACGGCGACTGGCAGAAGGTGATGGACCACGTGCGGGTGCGCAGGCTGGTCCTGAGCGAAAAGGATCGGGTCGGCATCGGCACTTTCCAGCCCAAGGACGAGAAAAACCAGGATTCGACCGAACTGACCGGAGACATCAACTATCGCAAGATCGCCGAGTACGGCTCCGATTCAGATCCGCGCGCCTTCAATTTCGACGGTGAGTTCAACATCGCCAACCGCGGAATCATCGAGTTCATCGAGATCCTCAAACTGGACGTGGCCTTTCTCTACGACCTGCTGGGCGCAACCCAGGAGCACCTGATCAAACCGAAGAAGTTCGCCCAGACCGACATCGACGAGGTGATTATCGGACACACCAATGAGGCCGAGTACCGCAAGCTGCTCAACAACGAATTCATGGAAGCCCTGCGCGATCGCACGGTGAAAATCGACATTCCATATATCACCAAGCCGTCCGAGGAAGTGCGTATCTACATGAAGGACTACTCCTCCGACAAGATCCGCGGCAAGCACGTCGCCCCGCACACGCTGGAGATGGCCTCGGCCTGGGCAGTGCTGACCAGGCTCGAGGAGCCCAAGAAACACAACCTGACCTTGCTTCAGAAAATGAAGCTCTACGACGGCAAATCGCTGGCCGGATTTACCCAGGACAACATCAAGGAGTTACGCAAAGAGTCCGAGCGCGAAGGCATGGACGGCATCAGTCCACGTTACATTCAGGACAAGATCTCAAACGCCCTGGTTTCAGACAAGGGCGAGGGTTGCATCAATCCATTCTTGGTGCTCAACGAACTGGAAGCCGGTCTCAAGAGCCACACGCTTATCACCAGTGATGATGATCGTAAGCGTTACCGGGAACTGCTGACCGTCATCAAGCAGGAGTTCGAGGACATCGTCAAAAACGAAGTTCAGCGCGCCATCTCGGCCGACGACGAGGCCATTGCCAACCTGTGCGCCAACTATATCGACAACGTCAAGGCATATACCCAGAAGGAGAAGGTCAAGAACAAATACACCGGCCAATACGAAGAGCCCGACGAGCGCCTGATGCGTTCGATCGAGGAGAAGATCGATATCCCCGATAGCCGCAAGGATGATTTCCGCACCGAATTAATGAACTACATCGGCGCTTTGGCCGTGGATGGCAAGCAGTTCGACTACCGTACCAACGAGCGGCTGCAAAAAGCCCTCGAGTTGAAGCTGTTCGAGGACCAGAAAGACTCGATAAAACTCACCAGCCTGGTCAGTTCGGTAGTGGACAAGGAAACCCAGGAGAAGATCGACGTGGTCAAGCAGCGCATGATCCGAAACTATGGTTATTGCGAGATCTGCGCTACCGACGTCCTCAGCTTCGTGGCCTCCATCTTCGCCCGAGGAGACGCCAAGGAAGAAGACTCCTAGAGTCCGTCCCTGCAAGCGCCCGCGGAGAGAACCGAGATGTCCCAGAAGATCGACGCCGACCATGCCCGCTTCCGGCACATCGTGCGCGGAAAAATCAAGGAGAATCTGAAGCGCTTCATTACGCATGGCGAGATCCTCGGCAAGAAAGGCAAGGACGTAGTTTCCATTCCCCTGCCACAGATCCAGATCCCGCGCTTCATGTACGGTCACAAGGACACCGGCGGAACCGGCCAGGGCGAGGGCGAGGTCGGAACGGTTCTCGCGCCCGGGGATGTCGAGGAGGGGCCTGGAACGGCCGGTTCCGATCCGTCCGAGCACGTCATAGAAGTGGACATCACTATCGAGGAATTGGCCGAGATCCTGGGTGAGGAACTCGAACTTCCGCGTATCGAGCCGCGTGGTAAGCGTCGCCTGGAAGCCGAAAAGAGCCGCTACACGGGCATTCACCGGGTTGGCCCGGAATCGCTCAGGCATTTCAAGCGCACCTATAAGGCAGCCCTGAAACGGCAGATCGCTTCGGGTCTCTACGACCCTAAAAACCCGGTGGTGGTTCCCATACGCGCGGACAAACGCTACCGCTCGTGGAAGGTTTCCTGGCTGCCGGAATCGAACGCGGTCATCATTTACATGATGGATGTTTCCGGATCGATGGGCGAAGAACAGAAAGAACTGGTACGGATCGAGTCCTTCTGGATTGACACTTGGCTACAGAGCCAATACGAGGGTCTCGATGTGCGCTACATCACACACGACGCCGCGGCTCGCGAGGTCGATCGTGAAACATTTTTCCACACCCGGGAGAGCGGCGGCACCATGATCTCGTCAGCCTACCAACTGTGCGCCGATCTGATCTCCGCCGAGTATTCCACCAGCGAGTGGAACATCTATCCTTTCCATTTTAGCGACGGCGACAACTGGTCGAACGACGACACCAAAGCCTGTATGGACATTCTTAAAAACAGGATTTTCCCATGGGCCAACCAGTTCGGCTACGGACAGGTCGAAAGCCCCTATGGCTCGGGTCAGTTCATCAAAGACCTGAGGGAGGTGTTTCCCGAGGAAGAGAAGCTGGTACTTTCGGAGATACCCGATCGTGAAGCGATCATAGGCTCGATTCGCGAGTTCCTCGGGAAAGGGAGATAGCCTTGGCCTTGCCCCGTTACCTGGCCGAGTTGCAGCGCGAAATCGAGGGCTATGCCCGCGAGTTCGAGCTGGATTTCTTCGACACCATCTTCGAAGTGCTGTCCTACGACGCGATCAACATGGTAGCTGCCTATGGCGGATTTCCAACTCGTTATCCCCACTGGCGTTTCGGCATGGAATACGAGCAACTCAAGAAGAGCTACAGCTACGGCCTGTCGAAGATCTACGAGATGGTAATCAACAACGATCCCTGCTACGCCTACCTGCTCGAGGGCAACTCGCTGGTCGACCAGAAGACGGTCATGGCTCATGTCTACGCACATTGCGATTTCTTCAAGAACAACTTGTGGTTCAAGGACACCAATCGCAAGATGATGAACGAGATGGCCAACCATGCGACCCGGATACGGCGCTACATGAGCCGACACGGGGTCGACCGGGTTGAGGGTTTTATCGACACCTGCCTGTCGATCGAAAACCTGATTGATCTGCATGCCCCTATGATCCGCCGCCGGGAAACAGACAAACCCGGTAAAAACGAGAACGGCGAGTGCAACAAACAGCAGGACGAGATCCCCAGGCTGCGAGTGCAAAGGCGCTACCTGGACCCCTACATCAACCCGGCCGAATTCATCGAGCAGCAGAAGAAGAAACTAGTCGATGAGCGCAGGAAGGCCAAGCGCTTCCCGGCCAGCCCCCAGAGAGATATCCTTCTGACGCTTATGGAACACGCGCCTTTGAACCGCTGGCAGCGCGATGTGCTGGGAATAATCCGCGAGGAGTCTTATTACCTATCTCCCCAGGGCCAGACCAAGATAATGAACGAGGGCTGGGCTTCATATTGGCACTCAACAATCAGCACCCAGCGATCGCTGAACGATGCAGAAATCATCGACTTCGCCGATCACCATTCTGGTACCATGGGTACCCGTCCGGGCAGCCTGAATCCCTACAAGCTGGGGATCGAATTGTATAGATATATCGAGCACAAGTGGAACTGCGGGCGCTTCGGCAAGGAGTACCAGGAATGCAGCGACCTCGACAAAAGACGCCGCTGGGACAAAAACCTCGGCCTTGGCCGCCAGAAGATCTTCGAGGTTCGCAAGCTGCACAACGACGTCACGTTTATCGACGAGTTCCTGGACGAGGAGTTTTGTTACCAGCAAAAGTTATTCGGCTACCACTACAACAAGCGCAGCGGCAACTGGGAGATAGACACACGCGCCTTTAAAAAAATCAAGGCCCGCCTGTTGTTCTCACTTACCAACTTCGGCCAGCCTATCATCGAGGTAACCGATCTGAATCATCTCAACCGCGGCGAATTACATATGGTTCACCGTCACGAGGGCATTGACCTGAAGCTCGACTGGGCCCAGGCGACGATGGAGGCTCTCTTTCGTATCTGGAGCCGCCCGGTGCTGGTACGCACCGTGGTTAGCGATAAGCACACGATCCTGCGTTACGACGGCAAGGAACACACATCGGAAACCGTTGCGGCAGCGGAATGAAACATCGAGGCAAATAATGAAACCGACGGATGTCATGCCCGTGCAGAAATGGAAAGAGCTCGAAAAGGAATTCGCCGCGCGTTCCGGCCTGACCGCGGTTGCGTTCGACGCCGGGAATGGGCGGCTGACCGATGCGACGATCTGGGCCAATGAGCTCTGCCCCGTAATCAAGGGCAATCCCGATTCGGCCAATCAGATCTGCTCGGTCGCCCAGCAGAACATGGCCGCGATCTGCAAGAAAACCGGGCGCCCGGTACTGGAAGAGTGCGACGCGGGCATGTTCAAGCTGTTGGTGCCGATAATCGTGGACGGAGAGTTTGCCGGGACAATGGGCGGCTGCGGCCGCCTGCTAGTGGACGGTGAGTTGGAAGTCGACTACATCGCCGAGGCGACCGGCAAGCCCCCGGAGGAAATCGAGCGACTTGGATCGAGCGTAGTGACCTTGTCACAGGAAGACGCCGAAGCACTTGTCCAGTTTCTGACAGAGCGTATCGGCAAGAATCTGATCGACGGGAATGATCGACAAGGTGATTGATGCGCTGGTTGCTCGGGAAAAAAGCTTTTGAAGTAATGGCCGAGTGGACGGAGAATCTTCTCGGGATTTCCGCCGATACACTGGCTCATTTATTGGACACAGCGCTTGTCGCACTTGCCTACTTGCTGTTGCGCTACATGGCACGCAGAATATTCTTGCGCCGGATCGAAGAGCCCAACCGGCGCTATTTTGTCGGCAAGAGCATTTCGTATGTGCTCAGCTTTCTGACAATCCTGGTAGTGGCCAAAATCTGGCTGAGCGCCAATATCAGTCTGGCCACATACCTGGGCATCTTATCGGCCGGCTTGGCAATTGCACTGCAGGATCCGATCGCCAACATGGCAGGGTGGCTGTTTATCGTAATCCGCCAACCATTCAATGTCGGCAACCGTATCCAGGTCGGCCAACTTCGCGGCGACGTCATCGATATCAGACTGTTCATGTTCACGGTGCTCGAGATCGGCAACTGGGTTGACGCCGAGCAAAGCACCGGAAGGATCGTCCACGTGCCGAACGGTCAGGTATTCAAGGCGCCGGTCAGCAACTACACACAAGGTTTCGAATACATCTGGAATGAATTGCCGGTCACCGTGACATTCGAGTCCAACTGGCGCAAGGCAAAATCGATATTGGAGAAAACCGCTTTAGAGCAAGCCGAGCGGCTCGACGAGCACATGGCCCAACAGATACGCAAACTGGGTGACAAATGGCGTATTCATTTCGAGCACTTGTCTCCTATTGTGTGGACCAAGGTGGCCGACATAGGCGTGACCCTGACAATACGCTACCTGTGCCGGCCGCGCAGCCGGCGCGCCTCGGAGGATGGCATCTGGCAGAAGGTGCTGGACGCTTTTTCGGCGGAAACAGACATCGATTTCGCTTATCCAACTCAGCGATTTTACCAAAACCAGATCGAAGGCAAGCCCGACGCCGGCGGCCCTCAATCGACTCAGGAAACAACGTGACGTTTGCAGGGGTGGTTCGCGAACCGCCCTTACAGCCCGGGCCGCGGTTCCGGCTGCTGTTCCGATTGCGGCACCACTTCGGTAAGCGGACAGTGTTCCTCGGTCGAATTCTGGTGGGCATCGCCATGAATTCTATTTATCGCCTTTAGCTGTGTGGGATAGATATTCTGCTCGCCGATGACGTTTGTCAGTCCCGCAAGTCTCATGGCGTCGAGCACGTTTTCCTTGACGCCGCTCACTGAGAACCTAATACCGGCGGCTTGCAGCCACTCTATCACTCGCCGGATGGTTTCCATGCCTTGGGCGTCAATGTCGTTGATTCCGTGCGCGGCCAGTAGAACATGCTTCAACTTGGGCAAGTAGGCCACCCGTTCGCGAATCTTTTTTTCCAGGTAGGACGCGGTAGCTGCGTTTAGTGGACTGTCGAAACGCAGAGCAGCGATGTGCTGACAAGAAGCCAGGTTGTGCCTGCGCGACTCGCGCAGCGAGCCGTCCGAATGTAGCGACAGATCGGCAATGTGAGGCTGCATGTTCTCCAGGGGACAATTACTTTCGTCCGAATTCAGGTGTGCCCGGGCGTAGATACTGGAGACCGCTTGTAGTTGTGTCGGGTAGAAGTTCTCGACTCCGATTTTTTCGAAAAGATGCGTCCGATTCATTGCATCGAGCACCTCTTCCTTCACTCCGGAAAACGCAATCTCGTAGCCTGCCTCGCGTAGTCTGTCCACCAACAGCGAAAGAGTCTCTTCCCCCGAGGCGTCTATCTCATTGATCCCGTGCGCGGCCAACAGCAGGCACTTCAAACCGGGCATCTCAGAGTTCAGCTTCAAGATCTCGTCCTCGAGGTAGGTTGCGTTTACGAAGTTCAGCGGGCCGTCGAAGCGAATTGCGGCAATATGCCGGCAGACCGGCAATCCATGCCGGCGAGCGTCGCGCAGCGAGCCGTCCGGGTGTAGCGACAGCTCAGCCATGTGCGGCTTCATGGTGCGCATCAGGTATGCGCCCAGAGAAAGCGCTACCCCGATGAAAATGCCGAACTCCAGGTGCGGCGCGAAAAAGAGCGTCGCCACTAAAGTGATGATCGCGGTAATCCCGTCGAACCTGCGAGCCTCCCAGGCATGGACAAACCCCCTGATGTTCAACAAACCGAAGACCGCCATCATTATAATGGCAGCCAGAACTGCCTGCGGCAGGTGATAGAGCAAGGGGGTGAAGAACAGCAAGACGATCACCACCACACCCGACGAAAAGACATTAGACAGCCCCGTCTTGGCACCTGCCTGCAGATTGACGGCCGACCTTGAAAACGAGCCCGAGACGGCGTAGCTCGAACTGAAGCAGCCGGCGATGTTGGCCAATCCCTGGCCGATCAGTTCCTGGTTGGGATCCAGCCGCTGGTGGGTGCGGGCCGCCATGGCCTTGGCAATGGATATTGCCTCCATAAAGCCGAGCAGCGAAATTATCATGGCCATAAAGAACAACTGCGGCACGACACTCCAGTCGACTCTGGGCACCATCAATCCGGGCAAGCCCGGCGGAATGCCAGCAACAACCGCCCCGCCGCCCATCATGGTTATTGCATCCGGGTCTAGCGGTTTATTGCCGAGCTTGACTCTCCAGGTTCCGCCCATGGTCTTTTGGTCATCGGGTTCGGAGCCCTGCTGATAGAAACGCAGGCGCCCATCGTCCTCGACGGCACTGAAGAACATGCTTCGTATCTGCTCACGCTGCCTGCCAATCGCTTTTTTCAACTCGCCGATGCGCCTCTCCAGCAATCCCGCACGGTTGTGCATGGCAAGCACTTGTCTCGCTGTCGTCCCGGGCTTGAAATGATCCAGAATCGTCATGCTACGATCGGCCTTCCGATGACAATCGACACAGGATACACGCACCAGGTCGTCAGCAGCTTTTTGTTCACTCGCTGTCTTGTTCAGCATGAGGCGCAGGTTCTCCACCTGCTTCTTGTCGGTCATAGCCTGGTTGAATTGCATGACCAACTTTGAAAACTGTCTGGACTCGATTCGAGACTGATCAACCGTCTCGTTTTTCTCGAAACCGAACAAGCTGGCTATCAGGATCGTCACCACCACCGCGACCAGTACGTTTGGTATCCTGCGATCAAGTTTCTTGAGGCCTATCATCAAGCCAAAGGCCAAAGCCGCCATTCCCAGCGTTGGCAGGTGCGTATATTTCAGAGCGGCTACAATCACGTGAAAGACCGTCTGGTAGTGATGCGCAGATTTGTCTACGTAGACTCCGAAGATCTTCGAAAGCTGCGACGTGGCTATTATCAAGGCCGCGGCATTGGTGAAGCCGTTGACAACCGGGTGCGAGAGGAAGTTGACGATCAGTCCGAGGCGCAAGACACCCAGCAATAGCTGAAACACGCCGACCAACAAAGCCAACAGAATGGCATAGGCAATATATTCGGTGCTGCCGGCCGTTGCCAACGGTTCCAGGGCCGCTGCGGTCATCAGTGAGACCACCGCCACCGGTCCGGTGGCCAGCTGATTGCTCGACCCAAAAAGTGCCGCGATCATCGGCGGCAGGAAAGCCGCGTACAGACCGTAGTATGCCGGCAATCCGGCCAGTTGGGCATAGGCCATCGACTGAGGGATTAAAACAAGCGCCACCGTAACCCCGGACAGCAGGTCGGCGCGCAAGGAAGTTACGGTGTAACCCTTGAACCACTTTAGGAAAGGCAACAGGCGCAGCAGGAGTTGCATCAAACCTTTATTAGCCGATATTTCTAATGAAGACAAGAAAGGACAAGCCTTCGGCTTGTCGGCCGAAGGCTTGCCGAATACAAACTATTTCTTGACGTTGCCGGTGGCGGCGCCGTGAAGTTTGATCTCCACTTTGTCATCCAGCCCGGCGTAGTACTTCTTGAGAATGGTGATCACTTCCGGCTTGGAGAACTCCTTGGGTACCGGCATGTTCTCGCTGAGCATCTTGCGCAGCATTGTTCCGGAAAGCATCAGGCGGTCGCCGCTGACGTGATTACCGTGCTCGTCGATCACGGCCTTATCCTTATGCGGGCAGGTTTTCATCGAGGCCATCGAGCCGCAACTGTAGCACCAGAAGGTCCAGTCCAGCGGCAGGGGCTTGAGATCCAGGGCGCCGGCCGGGATCTTGTGGAAAATCTTCTGGGCGTCGAATGGGCCGTAGTAGTCTCCCACGCCTGCGTGATCGCGTCCGACGATCAGGTGACTGCAGCCGTAGTTCTGGCGGAAGACGGCGTGCAGCAGCGCCTCGCGCGGGCCTGCGTAGCGCATCTCCATCGGGTAGCCGCCCTGGACCACGCGCTCCTTGCGGAAATAGTTATCAACCAAGGCCTCGATTGCCTTTACGCGCACCTCGGCCGGGATATCGCCGGGCTTCAGCTTGCCCACCAACTGGTGGATGTATACACCATCGCAAACCTCGACGGCAATCCAGGCCAGATAGGCGTGCGAGTTGTGCATCGGGTTACGTAGCTGCAAGGCGGCCACGGTGTCCCAACCGCGCTCCTCGAAGATCTTGCGCGCTTCTGAGGGGCGCTGGTAAATCTCCTTGAACTCCTCGGGATAGTAGGACTCGGAAAGAACCTTGACCGGACCGGCCAAATTGACATCGGCCTGGGACATGACCTTCTTTACGCCCGGGTGCTCCATGTCGGCGGTGGTGAAAACCTGCTTGCATTCATATTCCTTGTCGATAGTGTACTTCTCGGTGACTTTCATAGTGCCCATCAGGCTGTCGGTCTCGGTGTCCCACAAAGCAACTTCCTCACCGTCACCGATAGAGTCGGCCAGTTCTTTGGTGGCCGAGAGGGTGATCGGGATCGGCCAGAAGAGGTCATTCTTTGAAGGCATCTTGAATTCGGCGCAAACGCCCTTCCAGTCATCCTTGCCCATGAACCCAGTAAGCGGTGTGAAAGCGCCGATGCCCATCATGATCAAATCCGAAGTTTCCCGGGTGGTCATGGGCACTTTCTTATAGCCCCCTGCCTTCTTGATCTCCGCGTCCTTGGCTGCTCCCTCCAGCAAGAGTGGCATCAGCTCCTTACTGCCGTGCGGATTTACCAGATTACTCATTGACTACCTCCTTTTCGGTTGTAAAGGAAATACTCCCGTTATTGCTTTATTTGCTCGTGACCATCTTCTCGTGAACCATAGCCAGCGTACGATATACGAAATGCGCGAACTTGCAATAAGGAAAAGTCGCGAACAGACATAAAATCGACGCCAGATGCACTACGTAGATGGCACATGCAATGCTCGGTTCGAATGCAAAACGGCCTACTTCAGTAAAAACGCCCGTGAAAATCACTAAAAGGACCACTGCCAAAAAGAAATTATCATATGCCGTGCTGGTGCCCAGGTTGGCGTTTTCATTGAGTCTGTTGCCCAACAGCAGAACTCCACCCACAACCAGCAATACTGCGGCCGCGTTGCCAATCAGTTTGAAGGGGTGATCCAGCGGCAACGGGTATTCGTGTAGGACATAAAGAGCTACTATGGCCAACGTAGTGGCAATTAAGGCGCCGACGAAGCCCCACATCAGCGAGAAGTGCCCCCAGCGCCGCGAGGCCGCGGCCTCGCACTTGTCGAAACGCTTGTGGAACGCGATATCCCAAGCCACCGGGAAAAGGCTGCCGATGAAAGAACCCGAGCGCGGCTGCGCCCGCCCGAATGCCGCAAAGAGTTTCAGCCCGCCGGCCGTTATCGCAAGAAAGGCCCAGCCCGCCACCGGGAAGAAAACCAGGTAGATCAGCCAGTGCGGGACGAACTCTTCGTAGATCAGCTTGCCGACCGGAACATCCGGCACAGCCAGGCCGTTCAGGGCATAAAGCACTATCACCCAGAAGACCAGTGGCAAGCCCAGAAGCAGCGGCCAGGTCGCGCCGGCCTTGCCGACCAGCTTGCCGATAAAAGAGGGGAAGGCCAGCCTCTCGATGGCCAGCGAGCGTACCACTTGCATGATGTCACCCGGTTTCGCATCGCGAGGGCAGCGCACTGTGCAATCGTTGCACTGGTGACACAACCAGACGGACGGATCGGCGGCCAGCCTGTCGGCCAGACCCCACTGAGCCCACAACATCTGCCGACGCGGGAAAGGATTGTCGTCGGGGGTGAGTTGGCAGACGCTCGAACAAGTGGCGCACTGGTAGCAGCGGGAGACGCTCTCGCCTCCACGTTTTGAAAGCTCCTTGCGAAAATCGGCAGACGAGATGATGTTGTGCGAGCTCATGGCAGTTCCTTTTTTAAAATCCCTTATAGGGGTTCGGCCCGACTTCCTCGATCTTCTCGGCGAACTCCTCGAAAATCTCCGGGATACGATCGAACTCGTTGCGCGCCAGTTCCAGGACCCTGACCCGCTCAGACTCGAGAGTTAATCGATCGAGCGTTTCCTGGACGTTCGACATGCGCGTGTTGGCCAGCTCTGAGCCACGAATGTAATGGCACTGGTAGTCGTCTCCGCGCTTGCAGCCTATCAGCAGTACCCCGTCTACTCCGCGCGAGAGCGAGTCGGCAATCCAGACCGTATTGACCGCGCCCAGGCAGCGAACCGGAATGATCCTGACCCACGGGTTCCACTGCATCCGCCTGCCTGCCGCCTCGTCCAGAGCCGGCAGCGCATCGTTCTCACACATGAAAGCGACGATACGCGGCTTCTCTTCGTCTTCTTCTGGAACTTCGATAGCCTTGATCATCGAGGCCACCGAATCTACCGAGTAATCGGGGAAAGAAATTATGCGCTCTGGGCAGGCACCCAGGCAGATACCGCAGCGCCGGCAGCGCAACGGGTTGTACTCGGGAGTGCCCTTGGCGTCTTCATTGATCGCGCCGAAAGGACACTCTTCTGTACAGCGCTTGCATTGCGTGCAGCGCTGCAAGAAGAAATCGGCTATAGAGATATCACCCGCCCGTGGGTGAACCGCCTCGCCGCGCGTGTTGCTGCGGATATTTTGCACGGCCTTCATGGCCGCGCCCCAGCCGTCTTCCTCTGCCTGTGCAATGTCCATTGGCGCATGCAATGCGCCCGCGGCGTATATGCCTGTTCTGCGCGACTCGTATGGAAAACATATGTAGTGCGAGTCCGGGAAATTGTAGCGCAGCACGGGCAAGTCGGGCCCCTGGCGGTAGTCCAGGTTCAAAATCTCGGTACCCCGGTGGCTTTCGAGCTTCTCGACAAGTTCCTTGGCCGCGGCTACCTGAGTCTCCGACTCGTTCTTTTTGATGCGCGCCTCGGCGTCGATAAGCTCTCGAATAGATTCGCCGTCAGCCGCATTTGGAACCATACCCACCGCAAGAATCACCATGTCGGCCGGTAAAGTTGCGTCCTTGCCGAGCAAGCTGTCTCTGACCTTGACCTCGAGTGTGTCACTGACCGATACCTGGTCGACCTCGCCGCGAGTGAACATGCAACCGGACTGTTCCTGGACTCCAAGATAGAAATGCTCCATCTGGCCCGGCGTTCGCATGTCGCGGTAGACGACCATGCACTGGGTATCCGGGTAATCGCGGTGAATGACCGCCACCTGCGCAAGAGTCGCGGCACAGCATTCGCCCGAACAATAAGGAAGATGATCGGCATCCCGTGATCCCGCGCATTGGATGAAAACCATCCGATCGGGCGCTTTTCCGCTTCCCGGGCAAGTCAGCTTGCCGGCCAGCAGCATATCGGAAAGCTGCTGAGTAGTGATTACCGCAGGCGACTTGCCATAGCCGAGGTGAGCCAGGCGGCCGGCGTCATATGGGCTCGCCCCGGTAGCCTGAACGATCGCACCAGCCTTCAATTTCTGTGTGCCCGCAGCGGTCTGGACCTCGACGTCAAATTGTCCAGGTTGCCCTGCAATGTGCTTGACGGTCGAGCCGCACAAGACCCGGACGGATGAATCGGCCTCGATCTCGGCAATCAGGTCGGCAATCTCGTTCGCCTGCAAGCTGTCATAGGGAGGATGTGCGGGATACATGTCTCGCAGACCACGCAGGTAGCCGCCAGGTTGCTCGTTCTTCTCAACCAACACAACCGGGTGCCCCAAATTACTCGCGGCCTTGGCCGCCGTCAGACCGGCCAATCCACCACCGACTACCAGCACCGTCTGATCGATTTCTTCCTCGAGCGGTTTTGGTAGTTCCATCTTACCAACACGTGCCAGGCCCATGCGAAGCAGGTCTTCAGCCAGCAACTGCGTGTCTTCGTCTTGTGGCTTGTGTGACCAGGCAACTTGCTCGCGCAAGTCAACTCTCTGGCAGACAACGCTGCGCTTTTCGAAGCTGAAGACGTCTTTCTTTTCACGAGAGGAGCAGGCGGCGATCAGCACTCCATTCACTTCACCGGCCTCCACTGCCTTGTGGATCAGCGCCGCACCTTTCTCCGAACACAGGCAGGGGTGGCTTACGAAACTGGAAGCGCCGTTTTCTTTGGCCAGGTCCTCAAACTCATCGGTCTTGATGGCGGCACCTATCTCACAGCCGGTACACAGAAACAAGCCGACCTTTTCCATCACGCCCTCCTTCCCGCGGCACTACAGGCCTTGGCTGCTGCACCGGTAGCGTCACGTACACTGCCAGCGACATCTTCCGGCCTACGTGCCACGCCTGCGACAAACACGCACCTGCTCGGATCGTCCAGACCGAATCCGTCCTGGTCACGCAACGGATCGAACGGCGTTCCGGCATCGAGATTGGGGACCATTCCGGTGGCCAGTACGACCAGATCGGCTTTGGTCTCGAGTATCTGGTCTGCCTCGACGTCTTCGAGGCGCAGCGTTGCCGAACCGTCCTGGTTGCTTTCAATCTTGCCCACCTTGCCCTTGACCAGCTTGATGCCCTCGGTGGCCGCCACCCGGGTGAGAAAATCTTCGTTTCTGCCCGGTGCGCGACGGTCGATGTAATAGATGGACACCTGGCACTCTGGGAGTTGATCCTTCACGTAGAGAGCCTGCTTCAAAGAGGCCAGGCAACAAACCGCAGAGCAGTAGGGCAGGTGATTGACATCCCGCGATCCGGCACACTGGACGAAGGCTACACTGGTCGGCGTCTTGCCGTCCGACGGCCTGAGAATCTTTCCGCCTGTTGGTCCAGCCGGAGCAACCAGGCGTTCCATGTGCACGTTGGCTATCACGTTGGCGATCTTGCCACCGCCGAGATGGGTAAGCTTCTCGATCGGATAGGGAGCCCATCCGCTGGCTACTACCACGGCTCCAACTTCGACGATCTCTTCGGTCTCGCTGGCATCGAGATCGACGGCCCCGTACTCACAGGCAGCTTTGATGGCTTCCAGATCCTCAGCCGAACAGGCATCACGATCGAGGATGAAGCGCCGGGGCCAAGCCGCCGAATGCGGCAGCCTGACGGCCGGGGCTTCGTCCATGCCCAGGTTGTATGGATTGGCGACTCTTGCCTTGCAGACTTTCGAGCACTCTCCACAGGCAGTGCAATATTCGTTTATATATTGCGGCGCGCGCACGAGCGTCACTTTCCAGCCGTCATCCACATATTCGGCTCGTGAAACCCGTGTTGAAGTCAAGACGCGTACTCGGGAGTTGTTCTCGATACGCTGGATGTTAATCTCCATTCCGCAGGTTGGCGGGCAGAGCTTTGGAAAATACTGGTAGTTGCGCACCACGCGGCCACCGATGAAGGCCTGTTCCTCTGCCAGGATCACATCCTGGCCAGCCTCCGCAGATTCCAGGGCGCATGTCACGCCGGCGATTCCACCCCCGACCACCAGCAACGGTCGTGTGCTCGATGTGTTCATTTATTCCTCTCTGACATGGGTGCTTCCTCGCGCACCTTCATGGTTGGTTCTGCAAAAAGGGCAAAATGCAACCAGCGAAACGAAAATCGCAAGAGTTCCTCGTCGCTGGTGCGCAGCTTGTCTAACAGGTCCTGCTCCAATTCAAATCTACTCGTGAAACTTGTTTCGAAGACGAAGCGCCGAAAAGAGTCGAGGTCGTAGCAGGCGGTGTAAAACATGTTCATGCGCCTGGCATCGAGTTGCCGTCCGCCGATAAACCACGGATGCGAGACGATTTCGGTAAAGCCGCGCTCTAGTTCCTCGCGCCCAATGACTTTTTGGTTTTCGCGCCAACCGTCGACGCTCCATGCGCCTTTCTGGTGCGTTCCCTCGCAAAAGTCGTCCTCGAACAGAAAGTATATGGGCTCGGTTTTCTGCCCGGCCCGGGCGGGCGGCAGAGCCATGCCCAGCGGGTACATTCGGCATGCCCAGGGGCGCATGTCGTAAACCGTGCATCCTTCCTCACCCAGGAATGGACAGTGCTTTTCCTGGTCGTCGTTCATGCGCAATAGAACCACCGGCAGGTGTAAATCTTTGGTTATCGGAGTTAAGGTGTGCTCTTGCAGGAAATCGCTTGTAGAAACGCCCAGGTGTCGAGCCAATCCGAGGACATCGAGCGGCGTAAGCATGATGTTGATGTCCGAGCAACACTTGGTAAAGCATGCAAGTCCTGCGTGACAGGCGAAATCGAACTTCTCGTCTTTTCCGAGCTTACGCTTGTCCCTGAGCGCATATGGCAACTCAGGAGATTCAGTCTTGCGATCTTCACTCATGAAAAATTCCGATCTTTGAGAGTGCCGCCGAAAAGGCATCCGCCGGTTTCAGCCATCTTTGACAATACGATCTCTCAAGGCGTCGGCCGACCAGACCGCCAACGGAGATGCCGTACCCGTCTCGAGATCGATCACCCGATAACGGTAAGACGTTCGTACACGGTACTGGCTATACATCCAGTTCCAGCCATCCTTGTAGTAGGGGCATTGGTCATTAAAACAGGCCCATTGACGACCCCCGTCCCAGCCACCCTCGTCCGGCATGACAAAAGCCAAGAGAGGCTCTCCACAGTGAGGGCAACAAACAGTATCTTTATCAGCAGACATCTTCTGGCCACCCGACAAGGCAAGCCCCGGGTGCCAACAGGCACCCGGGGCTTTAACATTCACAGTTTCACATTCAGCGTTCCGGTCGCTTAGAAGAGGTGCTTGATGGGCACCTTCTTCATCTCCCACTCGCCGGACTTAGCATCATACTTGCAGTTTACGAAGCACTCCCAATCATTCTTCATCTCTGGCGTGTCGGAGCGGAAGTAATAACCGGGCCAACGCGTCTCTTCGCGGAAGAGGATCGAGCGCACATGGGATTCGGCCTGGTAGGTGCGATGCTTGTTCTCCCAGCAGCGCATCAGTTCGTGCAGACTCGGGGCCGCCAACTTGTCGGCATCTTCCTTGAGGAAGGCCAACAACTCGAGCGCGCGCTCTAGGTTCTGCTTAGAAGTTGTGAACTGGGCGGTCACGCCGCCAGCGTACTCGTCCATCAGCTTCTGCAGACGCATCATGTACATCTTGGGAAGAATGTAGGCCGGGTTGACGTCCGCCTGGGTGGTCTTGCCAACGTTCTCGGTATAGGTCACCAAGGGTTTCAACACTTCGGCCTTGCGGGCCTCGATGTCTCCAAAGTTGGCATCGGCGGGCGGGTTCTCATGCACGATGTAACTGATGGCGGCCTTGCCGGCGATGCGACCCTCGGCATGGGAGCCTGAGGAGAACTTGTGCGACGAGGCGCCAGAGGCATCACCGGCCGCAAAGAGTCCCTTGACCGTGGTCATGTTCTCATAACCCCAGAAATACTCGTCCGCTGCCAGATCTTTCGGGCCACTGACCCATGCACCGGATGCGCCGGAGTGTGAACCGATGAAGTACGGCTCGGCCGCGGCGATCTCGGAGGGGCTCTCTTCGGGCTGGATGTTGGTAGCCGCCCACAGGATAGCCTGCGAGATGGTCATGTCGAGGAAATCTTCCCAGGCCTCGGACTCGAGCTCTTTGAGCTTCTTCTTGGCTGCCTTGGGATCGCTTTCGCTCTCGGCAATCTTCTTGATCGCCTCGGCGGTCTGCATGTAGATCGGGCCCTTGCCGTCCATGACGTCGAGCATCATCAGCCAGTTGCGCAGGTTGGCCGGAACGGGCTTCACCTTGCCGTAGGGGCCCCATTTCTCGAGTTCGTCCCTGCGGGTCTGCATGTAGGCTTCGCCTAAGGCGTTGGTGGCGCGAGACTTGAAAAGCAGGAACCAAGCGCCGACCGGGCCGTAGGCATCCTTGAAGCGCACGGGGATGAAGCGCACTTCCTGGCAGGTCATCTCGGCGCCGGCCTCCAGGGTGAAGGCGGCCGAAGCACCGGAGTTAAACGGCGGATACCAGGCGCGGCCAGCGCCCTCACCGACCGAGCGCGGACGGAAGACGCCCACGGCTCCGCCCATGGCGCACACAACGGCCCGGGCTTTGAATACGTAAAATTTGTCCTCGCGGGTGGAGAAGCCCACCGCACCAACGCAGCGATCGCCGTCCATCAGTGGGCCGGTGATGAAGACACGCTCATAGATGTTGTCGGCGCCCACGGCGTTCTTGGCCGCCTCGGCCACGATTACCTTGTAGGACTCGCCGTTGATCATCAGCTGCCAGCGTCCCTCGTGGACATAGCTGCCGTCTTTGTCTTTCCAGATCGGCAGGCCCCACTTCTCGAACAGGTGCACGGAGGAGTCGACGTGGCGGGCGATGTTGGCTACCAGATCCTCGCGGGTGATGCCCATCAGGTCGTTGCGCACGTAGTCAACGTAGTTGTTGATGGTGTTCGCGCCGTCCTTCAGGCCGACGTACTGGTTGATGGCGGAAAGGCCCATGGCCACGGCGCCGGAGCGATCCATCGCGGCCTTGTCGACCACGGTTACCTTGAGGTTGTTCTTCTTGGCCCAGTGAGCGGCCTCAACTGTGGCGCCGCAAGCCGCCATGCCGCCACCGAGAATCAGTAGATCAGTTTTGACCTCAACTGTTTCGAAGTTCGTCATAGCTGTCTCCTTCCTCTCTACTTTGTCCAGACATCGGGCAGGCCCAGTGAAGCTGGCTCGGTGAACAGTGCCGTGCTGTCAAGCTCGGAGTCGGCAGCGAAGCCGCCGGTCGGCTCGGCTTTGCCTTCAGGCGTGGTGCGAATGGGGAACTTGAAGCGCTTGATGGCGCCCGAGCGAAACTTGACCGTCCACATGATGTTGTCGGTCGAGCGCATCGGAACCACCGAGGCGCCCATGGGCACGAAGTCTGCGTAGCCGCGCACGTCGACTGCCTGGGTCGGGCAAATTTTTACGCAGTTGTAGCACTCCCAGCACTGACTGGGATCCTGGTTGTAGGCCTTCATTTTGTCCTTGTCGAGCACCATCAGGTCATTGGGACAGATGTGCTGGCAGGCGGTCTTATCGAGCGCCTTACACCCGTCACACTTTTCGGGGTTCACGAAACTTGGCATACATCACCTCCCTGGCCGCGCGGGCCAACGTGAAAGTTGGGGGTTGCTTCTGAAAAGGAAAGCAACTGATAAAAACAAAATACTCCCATGAAAAGGGTTCACTCCTAAAAGGACCCCCCTTATCCATCCCGGGCTGATGTATGTCAAGGCAATTTTTTGTATTGATGTGATAAACAAATTTTATACTGGCAAAAGGCCGCCTGGTTGGTCCAGAGCTCCAAAAACAAGCAAATCAGTCTTCTTCGGCTTTGGGCTCCGTACAGCTTTTCCAGTTTGATCCGTGCCTGCGCAACTCTTCAATGAATGTACGCGTTGCGCGACTCATCTCCGCGTTTTTCCAGGTGGAAAGAACGATGCGGCGCGTTATTGGCGGGCCGACCTCTATTCGAGACAGCCGTCCCTCAAGATCCCCCGAACATGAGACATCCGGGGTTGTTACCATATCCGGCAAGAAAGCGACACCCATGCCGATCTCGACCATCTTTTTGACCGTTTCAACGTTATCGGTCGAAACGACGGGCTCCATGCTGACACCCAGGCGTGCTAAAAAATCCCTGACCAGCTTGCCTGTCGGACTCTCCAGCGAGAGAGAAACGCTTTTCAAACCGTTCAGTTCGCTGGGACGGACGGCTCCGCGACCAAAGAAAGGGTGCGATCTTCCGCAAACAAGCGAAACTTTTTCCTCGATCACGACCTCGTTGCGTAAGCGCCTATCCGAACCCGGGTTTGCTACCAAAGCTAGATCAACGCGATTGGAAAGGAGCGCGTCGATGATTTCGCTCGAATGTCTGTAAAGGACATTGGGACGCACGTTCGGGTACCTTTCCTTCATTGTCCAAAGCACTTGCGGTAAAAAGTAGATACCTACGCTGTTAACCGTCCCGATACGAATCTCTCCCGACACTCCCTCGGCCAACTCCTCAATCGCCCGGAGCGCGCTATGAACCATCTCCATGATTTCCCCGGCGTGTTGCGAAAGCACCCTGCCGGCCTCGGTCAGGCTCACCCCTCCTGGCCGGCGGTTGAACAAGCGCACTCCCAACTCCTGTTCGAGTTGCTTGATCTGGTACGAAAGTGCCGGCTGGGTGATGTGCAAGCGGGTGGTGGCCCGATTGAAGCCGCCTTCCTGGACAACCGCGATCAAGCAACGTAACTGGTGAAGTTCCAACTCTCCTCCTTTAAATACAAGCCACGGGGCAGCAGCACACATAAAAGAAACAAACTGCAAAAACCACTTAGCACGAATTCGTTTCCGCTATCAATCATTTTTATTGCCTACATCCAAATTTTCGCTTTCTATTCGGGATCATTTGCTATTGACAACACCGGTGCGCGGTGGAACTATCTCCCGGCGTTAAAAGTGGGACCAGCGTGAAAACAATAGTCGTATTCTTTATCCCAAGACGTTGATACCGAAAGGAGTGGCAATGAGCGTAAAATTGAGAGAGACCCCGCTTCTCGACGAGTTGGACAAGGGTCCTTGGCCCAGCTTTGTCCGCGAGATCAAGAAAAGCGCCGAGGGCGGCAAAGAGGCGGCCAACGATTTGCTGGGCGTTCTCGAGCAATCGTACAGGGACAAGATCAGCCACTGGAAGCACGGCGGCATCGTGGGTGTCATGGGTTACGGCGGCGGTGTGATCGGCCGTTACAGTGACGTGCCCGAAGAATACCCCAACGTGGCGCACTTTCACACCATCCGGGTCAACCAGCCCTCGGGCTGGTTCTACACTTCAGACATACTGCGCAAGGTATGCGACATCTGGGACAAACACGGCTCCGGCATCACCAACATGCACGGCTCCACCGGCGACCTGGTTTTGCTCGGCTGCACCACCGACGCCCTCGAACCCGTCTTTGCCGATCTGACCAATATCGGCTTCGATCTGGGCGGCTCGGGCTCCGACATGCGCACCCCTAGCTGTTGCTGTGGCCAGGCACGTTGCGAATACGCCTGTTATGATACCATGGCCATCTGCGACCACATCACCCAGCATTTCCAGGACGAGCTTCACCGCCCGGCTTTCCCGTACAAGTACAAGTTCAAGTTCTCGGGCTGCGGCAACGACTGCGTGGCCTCGATCGCCCGCTCTGACTGCTCGCTGATCGGCACCTGGAAAGACGACATCCAGATCGACGCCAAGGCCGTTTCGGAATACGCCGCCGCCAAGGTAAACATCGCCCGCGACGTGGTCGGACTGTGCCCCACCAAGTGCATGAACTGGGACGGTTCCAAGCTGACGATCAACAATAACGATTGCGTGCGCTGCATGCATTGCATCAATGTCATGCCCAAGGCGCTCCGGCCGGGAAAAGAGCGCGGCGCCACAATCTTGATCGGCGCCAAGGCGCCCATCATCGGCGGAGCCCTGCTGGCTACGGTGATGGTGCCATTCATGGAGATCGAACCACCCTATGAGGATCTCAAGGAACTCACCGAGGCTATCTGGGATCTGTGGGGCGAAAACGGCAAGAACCGCGAGCGGGTCGGTGAGTTTATCCAGCGTATCGGGATGGGAACCTTCCTCGATCAGATTGGGCTGGATCCGATTCCCGAGATGGTAATTCATCCGCGCACTAACCCGTACATCTTCTTCGAGATGGACGACGAGGACGAAGAGTAGCTCGACCTCGGCGCGAACAAGAAGACACCTCAAAGGAGGATTTGAGTCATGGCTGAGAGAAAAACAGATATAGGCCCGCCGCACTACGAACAGTTCTTGCACCCGGTCATCAAGAAGAACTACGGCAAGTGGAAGTACCACGAGATCAAGAAGCCAGGCGTGTTGATGCACGTATCCGAGTCGGGAGATAAACTCTTCTCGATCCGAGCGGCCACGCCAAGACTGGCAAGCACCAAGACCATACGCCTGTTCGCCGACATAGCCGACGAATTCTGTGACGGCTTCTTGCGCTGGACGAGCCGTAACAACGTCGAGTTCTTGACCACCGACGAGAGCAATGTCGATCCCTGCGTCGCGCGCCTTACAAAAGAAGGTTACGCGGTCGGCGGCACCGGCCCGGGCATCACCAACATCGTCCACACCCAGGGATGGGTACATTGCCACTCGTCTGCCACCGACGCCTCGGGCGTGGTCAAGGCGGTAATGGACGAAATGTTCCCCTACTTTACCGGCGAACAGACTCTGCCCGCGAAGTTGCGCATCGCCTTCGCCTGCTGTCTGAACATGTGCGGTGCCGTGCACTGCTCTGATATCGCCATCCTCGGCGTGCACAGGCACGGCCCCTTGGTCGATCACAAGATGATGGCCGCTCAGTGCGAGATTCCCTCCACCGTATCGGCCTGCCCCACCGGCGCTATCCGGCCGGCGACTGTCGACGGTCACAAATCGGTAGAGGTGATCGAAGACCAGTGCATGTTCTGCGCCAACTGCTTCAGCGTCTGCCCGGCCATGAAGCTGAATGACCCGGAAACCGACGGAGTCTCGATCTGGGTCGGCGGCAAGGTCAGCCAGGCCCGCACGGAGCCCATGTTCTCGAAGCTGGCCATTCCCTACATTCCCAACGAGCCTCCGCGCTGGCCGACTACGGTCAAGGCGGTCAAGAACATCGTCGAAACCTACGCCAAGAATGCCAGGCCCTATGAGCGTGTCGGCGAATGGATCAATCGCATCGGTTGGCCACGCTTCTTCAAACTCACTGGCATCGAGTTCACCAAGTATCACATCGACGATTTCACCCACGCTGGAGAGACATACCAGCGCTCGGTGCACTTCAAGCGCGCATAGGAGTCTGTCATGAGTGCAAGCGTCGACGATGTAGCTGGTGCGATGTTCGAGATGGTCAAGGAGTATCACGGCAAGAAGAACCTCAAGGCCCTGGATCTTACCAAGGCCATGAAACAGAAGTTCGGTGAGGACGAGTGCGACAAAAAACTGTGCAAGCAGGCGATTCGCCAACTTATCGACTCTGGCAAATGCACTTATTCCTACGTTGGTGGAAGTTACATCGTCTTGCCGCCTGAAAGTTGAAATCATTACCCCCCTGAAGCCTTGCGGGCTTCAGGGGGCGGCTTTTTCAACCGGCCCCGGGGCACGGGGGCCGGTTGTCTTTGAAAAAAGATCTCGAAAGGTAGAGACGACATGGCCTTGCTGAATAAGAAGAAGAAAAAGCCCCTGCATATCCACAGCCGGGGGGCCGGCGGCGGCGTATCGTCACAGCGCCCGCAGCAGGTGCTGAAAAAGCCCCCCTGCGGCGCCAACTGCCCCAGCGCTAACGTCATTCGCAACTGGATCGCGCAGATTGCGCAGCGCGAAAAGATGGGCGTCAGCGAGGAAGACTCTTTCGCCAGCGCCTGGAAGATGCTGGTTAACACGAATCCTTTTCCGTCGGTCATGGGTCGTGTCTGCCCGCATCCCTGCGAGGACAACTGTAACAGAGTGGAGAAGGACGGCGCGGTAGCCATCAACGCCTGCGAGCGCTTTATCGGCGACTGGGGTATCGAGAAAAACCTGAAGCTCGAAAAGCTCGACGGCGCGGATGCGTGCAGCGAGTCGATTGGAGTCGTCGGAGCCGGTCCGGCCGGCCTATCGTTCGCCTACCAAATGGCGCGGCGCGGCTACCCGGTCACGGTGTACGAGAAAACGGACAAGCCCGGCGGCATGTTGCTGTGGGGCATACCCCGTTACCGCTTGCCGGCTGAGGTGCTGCAGGCCGAAATCCAGCGTGTTCTCGACCTGGGAGTCGAGCTGAAGCTCAATACCACCGTGGGCAGTGACATCCCCGTCCAAGAGCTGCGCTCGAAACATAAGGCCATTTTTCTGGGCATCGGCGCCGACAAGGGCCGCCTGCTCAAGGTCCCCGGCGAGGAGGGCAGCGGTGTATGGACGGGCACCGGTTACCTTTACAAAGTGAACAAGGGCGAGAAGGTCGACGTGGGCGCAAGGGTCGCCGTAATCGGCGGAGGCAACACTGCCATCGATGCGGCTCGGGCCGCCCGCCGGGCCGGAGCGGAGGTGACCATTCTTTACCGCCGCACGCGCACCGAGATGCCGGCCATCGATTCGGAAGTCGAAGACGCCCTGAAAGAAGATGTAAAGATCGAGTTCCTGGTCGCCCCGATCGAGATCAAGCGTAACGGCGACAAGGTTTCAGCGGTCGCGGTTCAGAAGATGGAACTCGGCGAACCGGACGATTCGGGCCGGCGCCGCCCGGTGCCCATCGAGGGTTCCGAGTACGAGATTCCCATCGATACCCTGATCGCCGCCATTTCGCAGGAGCCCGACTGGGTGCCGCTGGGCGATTTGGGCCCCAAAGACCGCTGGATCGAGGCGGACAAAAACGGCAAGGTGGCAGAGGGCGTATTCTGTGGCGGCGATGATCTGAAACTAGGCCTGGTAACCATCGCCGTCGGCCAGGGCCGCCGAGCCGCCGAGGTGCTCGACGCAGACTTGCGCGGCAAAGAGCCGCCGATGGCGCCCGACATTTCCTTAGTAGGCAAAGACCGTGTACGTCACGATCTCTACGACCCCAAGGAGAGAAACGAACGCGCCCATCGGCCGGTCGAGGAATGGCTATCGAAACCGGATGCCGAGATCGACCAGGGCATCACCAAGGAGCAGTTCCTTGATGAGGTCACACGTTGCTACTCGTGTGGAATGTGCTTCGGGTGTGAACGCTGCTGGATGTTCTGCACTCCCTCTTGCTTCGCCAAGGTAAACGATGGTTCGCGGCCGGGACATTACTACACGATCAACCTCGACACCTGTGACGGATGCAAGAAGTGCATGGATGAGTGCCCCTGCGGTTTCATCGACATGGTCTGACGATTTCGAGGAACATGCATGGCACACTTGCCTCCGAGGTTGTTGATTGCCGGTCTGGCCGGTGATTCCGGCAAGACGCTGCTTTGCCTCGGCCTGATCCGCGCACTTTCCGAGCGCGGTCTGAAGATCGCGCCATTCAAGAAAGGACCGGATTTCATTGATGCCGCCTGGCTGGGCGCCGCGGCAGGTGTCTGCGGTCGAAACCTCGACACCTTCATGATGCCCGAAAATGCAATCCTGCGATCACTAGCCCTTGCCGGCCAACGGGCCGACCTGGCGCTGGTTGAAGGCAACCGTGGCCTTTTCGACGGTCTCGATGCCAAGGGCTCCCATTCATCCGCCGCCTTAGCCAGATTGAGCGGCAGTCCGATAGTGCTGATTGTTGACGTCAGCAAGACGACGCGCACGGTGGCGGCGCAGGTGCTTGGTTGCCAGCAGATGGAGCAGGGAGTTGCTCTGGCCGGCGTCGTTCTCAACCGGGTGGGCACCAAGCGCCAGGAAGCGTTGATTCGTGAGGCGATAGAAGAAAGATGCGGGCTGAGAGTTCTCGGCGCTATTCCCAGGCTAAACACGCAGGAGCTGCCTTCCCGTCATCTGGGGCTGCTGACTGCCATTGAGCACCCGGATCGCGAGCGGGCCATCGAGACAGCAGCACAAGTGGTTCGCGATCATGTCGACCTGCAAGCGACAGTCGATATCGCCGAACGATCTTTATCGATGAAGGTCGATCTTGGAAACTCAGACGTTAAATTCCCGCTGAAATGCCGTATCGGGTTGCTTCGGGACAAGGCCTTCTCGTTTTACTATCCTGAGAACATAGAAGCTCTCGAACAGGCCGGTGCAGAACTCGTAACCATCTCGCCACTGGCGGACGAGTCCTTGCCGCCGATTGACGCCCTTTACGCGGGAGGAGGCTTCCCCGAGGAACACGCGGCCGGTCTCTCGGCTAACGAGAAATTCAAGGGCTTACTGGCCGATTGCATCAGGCGAGGCCTGCCTGTCTGGGCCGAATGCGGCGGGCTGATGTATTTATCGCGGGCCCTTTTAAAAGACGGAACCAGCTACCCGATGGCGGGCGCGCTGCCGATTGTCGTAGAACACACGCCGCGACCCCAGGGACACGGCTATACTCAGGCCCGGGTCGATGAAAGCAATCCCTTTATTGCCGTGGGCACCGTTCTGCGTGGCCACGAGTTTCACTACTCTAAAATCACCGAAGCTCCCGTCAATCTGAAGACGGTGATGGCCATGGATCGCGGCACCGGGATCGGCGATGGCCGGGACGGCATCCGGGTGGGCAACGTGGTTGCGACATACACTCATCTGCATGCTCTGGCGGTGCCGGATTGGGCCGCGGGCATGGTGAGCGCCGCCGTTTCCCGGCGGGCGGAAGACACGAGAGGATGCGCCAAGTGCGGCTGAAGGAGACAGTACAGCAAGCCGTTGTCAACGGGCGTCTCGACGATCTCGACCGGATCGTGGCAGGCGATGTGCGCGCGATCCGCTTCCTGCTGGGCATGACCTATCGTATTGACGAGACGATTCGCAAGACGGCCGGCCGGGCAATCGCCAGGGCAAGCGCTCACCACCCCAAGGCAATAGCCGAGCTGGTCCGGCGCCTGGTATGGGCGATGAACGATGAATCGGGCGCCAATGCCTTGACCGCTCCAGCCGTCATCCTGGCAATCGCGGAAGAGAAGCCTGAGCTGTTGCTGCCGATGGTACCCGACCTGACCCGCCTGGCCGCTGACGAAGGACTACGCAAGGATCTGTCCGCGGCAATGAGGATCGTCGCCCTGGCATGTCCCGGCCAGGTCGGCAACCGGCTGGCCAGTTTCATAAACGACAAGGCCGCGAGAGGAGAATGCTGTGGCTACTGACACCTCGACTATGAGCTTAATTGACAAGCTACGCCGAGCGGTCGAAGAAGATCCCGACTCTCTTCGTGCTCATTTGAAATTGGCCATGGCGCTTATTAAGGCGCAGAAATACGGTCAGGCCGAGGACGAACTACGCTGCGCGATTCAGATTGATCCGGGTTGCGTCGAGGCCTGGGTAAACCTGGGAGGTACATGCCTGACCCGCTTCGATTTCGCAGGCTGCGTTGAGGCCAACAGCAAGGCAATTGAACACGATCCCCAATCGCTTTTGGCTTACTACAATAAGGGGTTGGGCCACCTCTATCTGAAGCAAACTCAGGAGTTGGTCGACTGTTCCCGGCGGGTACTCGACATTGACGCCGAGCATCCCGGTGGAAATTACTACATGGCGGTCGGCTTGAACGCGCTCGGCAACGCGCCCGAGGCCTGGATGTATTACAAGAAAGCGATGCAACTCGGCTTCGCGCCGCAGCCAGATTTCGTGAGGGTTATGGAGCGTTACGAAGAAAAGATGGGCGGCGATACTGGTGTCGTCACCGTCGAGATTGGTTCTAATTCGCAGGACACAACAACACCAAACAAATAGGAGGAGGAGAGATGGCAGACTTTCAAGTTGGTGATTCGACTATCGAGGTCGACGAGGACGGATTCATCCAGGAACCTGACAAGTGGACCAAGGACGTCGCCGCGGCGTTGGCCAAGACCGAAGGAGTCGACGAGCTGACCGATGAGCATTGGAAATTGGTCGACTTCCTGCGCGAGTACTACCTTGAGTTCGGAACAGCACCCATGATTCGCAAGCTGTGCAAGGCCACGGGCTACAAGCTCAACAAGGTCTACGAGCTGTTTCCCTCCGGGCCTGCCAAGGGTGCTTGTAAGGTTGCCGGGCTGCCTAAGCCCACCGGTTGCGTCTGAGCGGGGACAGATCGAGCACCGACCCGTTCGGAGAGCGGAATCGAACGATTCATGTTCTGGAACGCAGGTGTTTGTTACGGCAGCCGGGTGGTCACCCGGCTGCTTGATTGGGGAGAAGCAGGATATCGGACATGTCGAAGCTTGACGATCTGTTGCGCGAGAAAAGAGCCGTCATCACTGACAGGTGGATCGAAAAGACACTCGAAACCTATCCTGCCGAGAGTCGTGCCTTCTTCATGCGTCAGAAGAACCGCTTCGCCAACCCGGTTGGCCAGGCACTGGCCTCGGGCTTGGGCGCAGCCTACGACGCATTGTGCCAAGAGGTCGACTCTGCCGAACTTTGTCGCTGTATCGAGGAGATCGTCAAGGTACGCGCCGTGCAGGAGTTTACGCCTTCGCAATCGGTGGTTTTTGCCCTGCTGCTCAAGGACGTCATCAGAGATGAGATCCGGAAAGAACTGGACAAACCGCAAATCGCCCGGGAGCTTCTGGATTTCGAGCGCCGTATAGACCAGATGTCCCTGTTTGCCTTCGACATGTTCGTTCGCTCCCGCGAAAAAATGTATCAGCTCCGCGTCAACGAAGTGGAGAGAAGGGTTTCCACCTTGATAAAGCGGTCGGGGTTCTTCATCGACGAATCCGGCAACGAACCGCAACCCGAGAAGGATGTCACATGACACCCAAACGTTTGCGAGGTAGTAATCCATGAAAGCTGCGATTTCCCTCTTGGTCGTCCTGGTGCTGGCAGGTTTCGCCTACCTGGGGACAGAGGTGCTTCACTGGCAGGCCCTGTTCGGAGTGGTCTTTCCATATGTCGCACTGCTGCTGTTCCTCGGTGGTCTGATCTGGCGAGTCGTCGGATGGGCGCGCTCGCCCGTTCCCTTTCGCATTCCAACAACCTGTGGGCAGGAGAAATCGATGCCCTGGATAAAACAGGACAAGCTCGATAATCCCTACACCACCTGGCAGGTGATCGGCCGGATGCTTCTGGAGATCCTGTTCTTTCGCTCCTTGTTCCGCAACACCAGGATGTCGATCAAGGAAGGCGAAAAAGTCGTCTATGGCCCCACAAAGTGGCTCTGGCTGGGCGGACTGGCTTTTCACTATTCCTTTTTAGTAATCATAATCAGACACCTGCGCTTTTTCACCCAGCCCGTGCCTTACCCGATCGAGTTGCTTTCCAGCCTGGACGGTTTTTTCCAGATCGGGGTTCCGGTTTTCTACGCTACTAGCTTCATTTTTCTTGGCGCTCTCGGCTTCTTGTTGCTGCGGCGCCTGTTCATTCCCCAGGTTCGCTATGTCTCGCTGGTCAACGACTACTTTCCATTGTTTCTCCTGTTGGGAATAGGCAGCCTGGGCTTCCTGATGCGCCACATCGTGAAAACGGATATCGTCGGAATTAAAGAGCTCTCTTTGGGCCTGGTGTCTTTTCATCCGCATGTTCCGGATGGAATTCACTATCTGTTCTACATGCACTTGTTCTTGATTTGCGTGCTGTTCGCCTATTTGCCGTTCAGCAAGCTGACTCACATGGCCGGCGTGTTCATGAGCCCAACCCGCAACCTGGCCAACAACAACAGGGCCCTTCGGCATATCAATCCTTGGAACCCGAAAGTCAAGGTGCACACCTACGAGGAGTACGAGGACGAGTTCCGCGATAAAATGATTGGCGCTGGCCTGCCGGTGGACAAGCAGCCCGAGGCGGCACCAGTATCCGGCAGCGACAACAAGGGCGAGGAGTAGGCCATGGCCAAGGTAAAATTCGATCAGGTTGAATACTACGAACACGACCAGATGCTGCAAATCGACCACCGGCCGCCGGCCGCCGACTGGATGGACACCCCGGTCGAGTTCCGGCCCGGTTCGTGGATTTATCCCGGCAAGGCCAAGCACCTGAAGTATCTCGAACTACCCAACCCGCGTGACTGGGCGGTCACCGACGAGGATTGGAAACTACCCGAGAACTGGAAAGAGATCATCCTCAAGGGAATACGCGAGCGGCTGGACAAGTTTCGCACTTTCAAGATCTTCATGGACATCTGCGTACGCTGCGGAGCCTGCGCCGACAAGTGTCATTTCTTCATCGGCGGCGGTGATCCGAAAAACATGCCGGTCTTGCGGGCCGAACTGTTGCGGTCAATCTATCGAAACGACTTCACTACCGCCGGAAAGATCCTCGGCAAGCTTGTTGGCGGGCGACCGCTGACAATCGACGTCATCAAGGAGTGGTTCTATTACTTTTTCCAGTGCACCGAGTGCCGACGCTGCTCGGTCTTCTGCCCCTATGGCATCGACACCGCCGAGATCACCATGATGGGGCGCGAACTGCTAGGTTTGCTGGGAATCTACGTCAACTGGGCGATAGAGCCGGTGGCCAACTGTTTCCGCACCGGCAACCACCTGGGCATCCAGCCGCACGGGCTCAAGGACACTCTCGAGTTTTTCGCCGACGACATCGAGGAAGCCACCGGGATCAAGGTCAAGATTCCAATGAACAAGAAAGGCGCCGACGTCTTGTTCGTAGTGCCTTCGGGCGACTTTCTGGCCGAGCCGGGCACTTTTACCTGCATGGGCTACATGCTGTTGCTCCACGAGCTCGGAATCAACTACACCTGGAGTACCTACGCCTCGGAGGGCGGCAACTTCGGCCTGTTCACCTCGAATGAGATCATGAAACAATTGAACGCCAAGATCTACGCCGAGGCCAAGCGCCTGGGTGTCAAGTGGATCCTGGGAGGCGAATGCGGCCACATGTGGCGCGTGATGCACCAGTACATGGACACGCTCAACGGCCCGGCCGACTTCCTCGAAGTGCCGCGTTCACCTATCACCGGCACGGTATTCGAGAACGCCCGCTCCACCAAGATGGTTCACATCGCCGAGTTCACCGCCGACCTGATCAAGCACGGCAAGCTCAAGCTCGATCCGAGTCGCAACGATCACATACGGGTGACTTTCCACGACTCGTGCAATCCCGCACGCGGCATGGGCATACTTGAAGAGCCGCGCTACATCCTCAAGAACGTCTGCAACAACTTCTTCGAGATGCCCGAAAACACCATTCGCGAGCAGACCTTCTGTTGCGGAGGCGGGGCCGGCCTGGGAACGGACGAAAATATGGAGATGAGGCTTCGCGGCGGTTTGCCACGTGGTAACGCCGTCAAGTTCGTGCACGACAAGTTCGGCGTCAACCAGCTTTGTGCCATGTGTGCCATCGACCGGGCCACTCTGGTCACCGTCTGCGACTACTGGGCACCGGGCGTGCAGGTAACCGGGATCCACGAACTGGTCGCCAACGCAATGGTGTTCGACGGCGAGAACGAGCGCAAAATCAACTTGCGCCTAGCGCCCGTGGGAAAACAGGAGCAGGAGGAGGATTCCAACAATGTATGACGCCGGAAAAGTCATTGCCGGGTTGGTCGTCTTCGCGGTCCTTGTGACGCTGCCGCTCTGGTACACCGACGCCCTCGGAGATCCCGGCTACAAGCCCGATCCCGAGCTGCCCAAGGCCGAAAAGCATTGTGTCGAGTCGAGGGAGTACATGAAGGCCTGGCACATGGATCTTCTCAACCATTGGCGGGACGCGGTGGTGCGCGACGGCAAGCGGGTTTACATCCCCGAGCAGGCCGTGCCCTGCGGCGGCGACGCGGATTGCACAGGCGGGTTATGTGTTGCGGGCAATTGCCGCTACAGGATGAGCCTCTCGGGCGGCTGCATGAAATGCCACACCAGCAAGTCCCGCTTCTGCGATCGCTGCCACAACTTCCTGCGCATAGCCCCTTATTGCTGGGACTGCCACATCGATCCGAAAGAGGACTGAGCCATGAACGAAAGCAGAAGAAACTTTCTCAAGGTTGCAGGTGCCTCGGCCGTGGGCGCCGCCTGGGGCATTCCGGTTGTGTCGGCGCTGGCCAAGGCGATTAAAAGCACGCCGCTGCCCGCCAACCTCTCAGGCAAGCGCTGGGCCATGATAGTCGATATCAACAAGTGCAAGCGCCCGGAGGTCCGGCGCGCCTGCGCAGATGCCTGCCGCAGCCTGCACAATATTCCCGATATTGAGCGCCCGCACCGCGAGATCGAGTGGATCTGGAGCGATGGCTTCGAAAACGCCTTTCCCAACCAGTCCAACGAGCACACCCGCGCAGATCTCAGGGAGTCGGACGTTCTGGTCATGTGTAATCACTGCGACCGTCCGCCATGCGTGCGGGTTTGTCCTACCCAGGCTACATTCAGGCGGGCGGACGGAATCATCATGATGGACGAGCATCGCTGCATCGGCTGCCGCTACTGCATTGCCGCCTGCCCTTACGGAGCGCGCAGTTTCAACTGGGAGGATCCGGCGCCGCATATCAAGCAACTCAACCCGGACTATCCCCACCGGACCCGCGGCGTGGTGGAAAAGTGTACTCTCTGCGCCGAACGCCTGGCCGAGGGCCTGGAACCGGCCTGCGTAGAGGCCGCCAACCGCTTGGCCGGACCGGGTGCCATGATCTTCGGGGATCTCGGAGATCCCAACTCGGCCGTCTCTCAGGCTCTTCGAGTGAAGACGACCATTCGCCGCAAACCCAGCCTGGGTACTTCTCCCAGCGTGTTCTACGTAGTGTGAGGCCGCCATGCTGGAAAAAGCTTTCACGGGAAGTCGTCGTTACTGGATCTGGATCTTCTGCCTGCTGGCGCTCATCGGAGCCGGCGGCATAGCCTATCTCGTTCAACTGCAAGACGGCCTGTCGGTCACCGGGATGAACCGGGACGTGTCGTGGGGCCTGTACATCGCCCAGTTCACTTTCATGGTAGGCGTTGCCGCTTCGGCGGTGATGGTCGTCTTGCCCTACTACCTGCACGACTTCAAGGCCTTCGGCAAAGTCACGATCCTGGGCGAGTTCCTGGCCATCCCCTCGGTTGTCTGTTGCGCGCTGTTCATCTTCGTTGACATGGGGCAACCGCAGCGCGTGCTGAACGTACTTTTGCATCCCACGCCACACTCGATGATGTTCTGGGACATGATGGCGCTGGGCGGTTATCTGTTTCTCAATGTGATAATCTCGATGGTGACCTTCGGCGCCGAGCGCAAGGGCATCGCCCCGCCGAAGTGGATCAGGCCGGTGATCATCCTCTCAATTCCCTGGGCGGTCAGCATCCACACCGTGACCGCATTTCTCTACTCGGGTCTCGAGGGCCGTTCATTCTGGATGACCGCCATCTTAGCGCCGCGCTTCCTGGCATCGGCCTTCGCCTCGGGACCAAGCCTGTTGATCTTGCTTTGCCTGCTGGTGCGCAGGATCTCGAAGTTCGACCCCGGCAAGGAGGTCATCCAGAAGATTGCCGTGATCGTCACCTATGCCATGGCGATCAACGTCTTCTTCGTGGCCATGGAGTTGTTCACCGGAATCTACAGTGACATCCCCGAGCACATGAATCACTTCCAGTACATGTTCTTCGGGCTGCACGGCCACCATGCCCTGGTTCCCTGGATGTGGGCCGCCCAGTTGCTCGCCTTGGGGGTGCTGATCGCGCTGCTTTTCCCCAGGGCGCGGCGCAACGAGAAAGTTCTCGCGTTCCTCGCGGCCGGTGTGATCTTGTCGATCTGGATAGATAAAGGCCTCGGCCTGGTAGTGGCCGGCTTCATTCCCTCGCCGCTCGAGCACGTTACCGAGTATGCTCCTACCGCCATTGAGGGCCTGGTAACGCTGGGCGTGTACGGCATCGGAATATTGATTTTGACAGGCCTTTACAAGATCGCTATCTCCGTCCGGGAGGGCCTCCAGGCTCACTGAAGTTACAGTTGACAGGCCTTTCCGCTACCTGTTTTCCTCTACCCTGTAAGACGACTTTTCAGGACGGTGGCATATGTTTCCGGTCATGTTGAATATCGAGAATCGACCTTGCCTGGTGGTCGGTGGAGGCGGAGTCGCGCTGCGCAAGGTCGAGGGTCTGCTGGCCGATGGGGCCGTGGTCACTGTCGTCTCACCTGAACCGATCGATCCCCTCCGGGAAATCGCGCGCGATGGGCGCATCTCCCTCGAGACGCGTCCATATCGGCCGGGCGAGGCAGACACATACAGCCTGGTCTTCGCGGCCACAGACGATCGCCGGGTGAATCGCGGGATTTTCGAAGACGCTGAGCGAGCCGGGGTGTGGGTCAACGTGGCCGACGATCCCGAGCTGTGTACTTTTCACCTTCCAGCCAGGCTGAGGCGGGGCGCCTTTCAGCTGGCGGTAGCCTCGGCCGGGGAAGCGCCCTTCGTCACCAGGCGCATGCGCAAGCTGCTCGAGAAACGCTTCGGCCCCGAGTGGACCGAATGGACCACCGCCGCGGCCGCATTTCGCCGGGCGGTACGCACGCATAAGCTGACCCGCGTCCGGCAGGAGAAAGCTTACGATGCGTTTTTCGAAGGCACGGTGGACCCCGGGCGCCTGACCGCCAGGGTCCCAGGCGACCAGGAGATGGCCGGTTGGCTGGGAGACGATGCGTCGCCCGAACTGGTGCGTCCGCGCGCCGCCGAAACGGCCGGGCTTGCGCCCGGCCTGGTCTCGCTGGTCGGCGCCGGACCGGGCGACCCGGGACTGCTGACATGCAAGGGACGCTCGCGCCTGCTTGCCGCCGATGTGATCGTCTACGATCACCTGGCAACGACGGCCCTGCCGTGCGACCTGCCGGAAAAAGTCGAACTGCGCAGCGTGGGAAAGCAGGCCGGTCATCATCCGGTGCCGCAGAAAGAAATCATTGCCCTGCTGGTTCGTCTTGCGCAGCGTGGCAAGCGGGTTGTGCGACTGAAGGGCGGTGACCCGTTCATCTTTGGCCGCGGTGGAGAGGAGGCCGAGGCGCTGGCCGCGGCCGGCGTGCCTTTCGAGGTTGTGCCCGGCGTGACTGCCGGCATTGCCGCCGCGGCCTACGCCGGCATCCCGGCGACCTATCGCAAGCAGGTCGTCAGGGCCACACTGGTCACGGCCCACGAGAGTATAAAGGCGGGCGGCGCCCAGGTGCGTTGGGACCTTCTGGCGGCCGATCAGCACGCCACACTGGTGGGCTACATGGGTGTTACCAGCCTGCCACAGGTCGTAGATAAATTGCTATCGGCCGGTATGGATCCTCACATCCCGGCGGCCTTGGTGGAGCGCGGCACCACATCTGCCCAAAGGGTAGCGATAGGAACGCTGGCCGAACTGCCGCGCACTGCCGAACGGGCCGGCATCAAGCCCCCTGCCATATTCGTAATCGGCCCGGCGGTCGCGCGCGCCCGGGCGCTGGACTGGTTCGGGAGACTTCCACTCCAAGGTGAGCGCCTTGCAATGATCGCCCCGGGCGGAAAGATGGAAGCGCTACTGGCAAATGAAGGAGCAGAGTTAGTGGTGTTGCCGTTACCTTTGACGGAAGCCGCCCGGGTAATAATGGGCGCTTTGCCGCTTACCGGCTGCATCTTCCGCTCGGCCGACGAGGTCGAGGCACTGGCCGATGAGCTGGACGGCAGAGGCTTCGGACCCGACACCGTGGCCTGGTGCCTGGATTCCGCCGCCGCCGAGCGGGCCGTTAGAATCGGCTTTAGCAGGGTGGAGCTGAGCCGACCGGACGCGGGCGAGCAAGAACTGGTTTCGATGATCATGGCCGAGCGAGCCGCAAGACGAAAGTATCGGAAGCCGGCCATGATATGAACGAAGCATTGGAAATTCCAGCAAGTGAAGGAGCTGTCATGCGTACACTGCTGCTTTGTTTGGTGCTGTCGGGATTGCTGTTCACTGGGCCCGCCCTGGGCGACGACACCGTCCCGTCCGCCGGGATGAAGGCCGCCGACAAGGCCCAGGAGAAGGCCGAGAAAGAAAAGAAAAAGCAACCGGAAGGACAGAAGGACGAGGGTACGATCATTATCATGGGTCAACGGATGCTCAAGGACAGCGAGCCGGTCGGCGCCTACCGCCAACCCATGTGGACCACCGCCCGCCGTTTCCCGAACACCCGGGTCTACGTTTTACCGGCCGGAAGCGCCACATTCGAGTACTGGCTGATCAGCGAAGGCCAGCTCGAGTCTGACAGTCAGGCAAACTTTCGCTCGAACTACGAGCTGGAGTTGGGCCTGGGCGCCCATTTGCAGCTCGACATGTATCTGTTCACCGAGCAGGCTGCGGGTTACGCTCCTTTGAATCTGGCCGGCGAGCAGCTCGAGCTGCGCTGGGCATTCGCCGACTGGGGAGTGATCTGGGGCAATCCGGCTTTGTACCTGGAGTGGGTCCGGCAAGACGAGAAACCCCAGAAGCTCGAGGGCAAGCTGCTTCTGGGCGACATGATCACCCCTCGGCTTTTCTGGGGTTTGAACCTGGTCTACGAGCGCGAGCTGGGCGGCGAGTCCGAGGGAGAGTACGCTTTAAGCTTCGGGCTGGCCTACGCTCTGGTCGACGGGGTTCTGTCACTGGGCCTGGAGGGCAAGGCCGAGCTGGTTGATGTCGCAGGCTCGCGCTTCGACTTTGTAAAGAAGGAGTTTCTGTTCGGCCCCTCGCTGCAGGTCAGGCCGCTGCCCGGTGTGCACCTGGACCTGGTGCCGATGTTCGGGGTGGAGATCGAAGACGAGACCGAGGCCATGTACGCCGTCTACCTGATCATCGGCAAGGAGTTCAGCATCTGGTAGCCGCGGAGCCCCTGTCAGTTGACGCTGCCTGCAGTTGTATGCTCGTTTGGTGTAATGTTAAACTGGTTTGATAAGGAGTCTGTAAACGGATGAGAGCAGCGGTCGCTTACAGATTGGTCCTGGTGTCGCTGGTTGTTGTCGTAGTCGCCGGCTGCCAAGGCACCATCGGCGAGACTCCCGACGGAGGCGACGAGGCGGACGCGATTAACTTGCCTGACAGCGGTGACCCGGACGCGGGCAGCGATATCGGATTCGACACCGGTGATGCAGCGGACCTGGACGCGGGAAACGATGCCGGGGTTGACGCCTGTGATGCAGCAGACCCTGGCGGCGGTGACATTCAGCCGGATCAAGACTCGGACGGTGACGGTCTCCCCGACTCCTTTGAGCTTGCTGCCGGCGACTTGACCAAGCTGGACCCTGATCGAGCCGACAGCGACGGAGACGGGCTTTCGGACGCCGACGAGGATTATGACGGAGACGGCCTTACCAACATCGAGGAATTGGCCGCGGGTCGGCTGTCATTCAAAGGTGACGTTTCCGCTCCAAATCCTTTCAGGCTGGATCTGCTGGTCGAGCTCGACTGCATGGCGGATCGCTGCCCGTCCGACCAATTGTTGGCGGAGGCCGCTTTAACCTGGGCCGATGTCGACTTGTCCAATCCTGACGGCAGCAGTGGAGTCGGCCTGCACATCGTGATCGACGAGACCGGACTCGCTGACCAGCAGTTCGACGGGTCTTTCGAGCAGCGCTGGAGCTACTTCGCCGCCCACGGCCCGCACTTCGACGACGGCGGATCACCGCCGCTTCCGTTGGGGCATTTCGTGCATGTAATGGCGGTCCATAGCCGCCAGGATATTCCCGACCGCGGCGGCGACACCGTGGCCGGCCCTGACGACGAGCCGGAAAAGAGCGGGGTGTTCATCTACCACGACGTGATCTACAACCTGTTCCCCGCCTGCGGGCGCACGACTCCTCCCGTATGGCCGGATATCACACCCGAGGAGATGGTCGTCAGCACCTTGGTGCACGAGCTTGGCCACACTCTGCAACTCGGCCATGACACCGACGTGGGCGGCTCGACAAACTATTATAATGTCATGTCGGTTCCGCAAAGCTGTACCAATGCCCAGATGCGCACACACGGCGTTGACAATGACGACCCTTTACTTGGAAGCACCGCCCAGGTAAACGCCCCGCGTTTTTCCAGCGCCGCCGCGGCGCTGATGGATTTTTCCAACATCCTGTCCGTAGATACGGCCGCGCTCGTGCCGCAGGAGATGTAGGCCGGACGGAGGCTTTTTATGAAACAGGTTGCAGGAATTCTGTTGTGCGTTCTGACGGCAGCCTGCTCCGAGCCTGCCGAGGTCGGCTGCCGGGATGATGACCGCTACATAGTGCCGTTTGGAGACGAGGACCTGACATTTTACGTGGGGCCCTACCAGGAGCACACGACAACGACCACGGCTGCTATCGGCTGGGAGACCGTAGAATCCGGAGACACTCGGCTGGAGTACGGGCCTGACGATTCATACGGGCAAGAGGTTCAAGGTGATTCGGGAACCATGCACCAGGTGCAGATCTCCGGCTTGCAACCCGCGACGCTTTACCACTACCGGGCCTGTACCGGCGAGCAATGCACAAAAGACCTGATCTTCTCCACAGCGCCCGAGGCAGGCAAGCCATTCCGGATGGCAATCTACGGCGACTGCCAGGACAACCCGGCCGCGCACCACAGGGTGATCGAGCAGATAATGGGAGATCAGGCCACAATGGCCTTGGTCGTTGGCGACACGGTCAGCGACGGGCGCAACCGTGAGGAATTCAAGGAGCGCTACTATGATCCCGCCCGGGCCTTGGCCCATTCCATTCCGCGCTGGGCCGCCATAGGCAATCACGATCGCAAGGACGTCGAGGCGGTGCACTATATCGACTACCACATTTTTCCCGAGGATCCGGATGTGCCCCAGGCCGAGATCAGCTACTCGTTCACCTACGGCGACGCCTTCTTCCTGGTCTTCGACAACACCCTGGATCACCTCGATCTGTTCTTCCCCCCGGTCGAGGGAAACAATCCCCCGCTGTGGCTGTGGCTGCAAAAGCAGGCGGCCAGCGAGGCGGCCAAGAGCGCCCGCTGGCGCTTTGCCTTCGCCCACTACCCGGCCAAATCGAGCTGCTACACGGGAGACGACAACGAAACCCTGCCCGAGGCGGCCATGCGGACCTATATCTTGCCCATGCTGTGGCAGAATAACTTCCAGGCCTACTTTTCCGGTCACGTTCACTGCTACGAGCGCCTCGATTTCGACGGCCATCTGGTCATTATTACCGGCGGCGGCGGCGGTGGACTGGAGGATTCTTGCATCGGTGACGTGCCCGAGTCTCAGTTCACCAATTGCGTGCATCACCATACGCTCATTGAATTGGGTTGCACCCAGGCCAGGTTGTGGGCGAGGGACTTCGACGGCAACATCCTCGACCAGGTCGTGCTCAACGAAGACGGAAGCTACCAGGTAGTGCCTTGAGACTTGCTCTAGAACACAGCCAGAAACGGAAAAGTCAATATCGGCGGCAGAACCTTGTCAGGCAGTTGCTGGAAAACTGCGTTCTGAGATTCTGTCTAGTTTGTCTTTTTACAGGCCTGGCAAGTGAAGGCTGTGGAGCGGGGCAGGACGGCGCGGGGCTTTTACTTGAGAACGACAAGGTATTGGTGGATTTCGACGTCGATCGTGGTTGCTTGTCGATCCGCGGCAAGCACGACGATATCGAGCTGCGCTGCCTTTACCCGGCTTTCGAAGAAGCGCTCGACAACGGGCAAACCAGGTTGCGCTCCGGGCGCGGCCGGCCGATGCAGTGCGCCAAAAACGGGACGCAAGTTGTCTGCAATCTGAACACCGGCGCCGGCCTCGACGCCCAAATTACCGTCGAACTAGTTGAAAGCAATCCCTTTGCGATCGGATGGGAGGCCGTTTTCGAAAACGCCTCGGACGCGGGCATCAACGTCAGCAAGTTCTACCCCTTTCGCCTGGGCCGCGACGAAGGCGGCGCCTTGATCCTGGGCGACGATCCGTCCCGGGTGCGTGTGTTGCAAAACGGAACCGACGAGTTTATCGATTTCTATGCCGCTATGCTCACAGGCGATACGCCCCTGTCAGACCCGGATCAGGATCCCCTGTTCGCAGGTTATTCCTCGTACTCCAACGGCAACCTGACAGCCTGTGATCTCGAATCGGGCGCCAGCTTGCTTGCCGGTTTTTTGTCTCTCGACTGGGCGATTCCACTCGTGGCCCTGGGAGGGGACGCCGATGCCCTTTCAGGTTTGCGAAGCGAGGCACGCTATCCGCAGCCGGTGACCATTGCTCCCGGCAAGCATATTTCCTTGGGCCGGGCGGTCTTGATCGTCGGAATGCCCACGCCGCAATCGGCGCTGGAGGCATATGCCGATCTGGTGGCCACCGAGCACGAAATCCAACTTCCGCCGCTGCCAACTTCAGGATGGGACTCATGGTACACGAGTTTCCAGAACACAGACATTTCAGAGGACTTCATCCTGCAAAACGCGGCCAGCCTCGCAAGCACCTTCGGCCAGTTCGGTCTCAACAGCATGCAGCTTGACGAAGGCTGGCAAGACAACTGGGGCGACTGGAACGCGGCGGATAGTTTTCCATCGGGAATGCCGGCCGTAACCGCCGCTATCAAGGCCGAAGGCATTGCGCCCGAACTTTGGATGGCGCCGCTTTCAGCCACAGAAAGCTCACAAGTCTATCAACAACATCCCGACTGGTTCGCTGACAAGAGTCTCTACGGCAGCATCATCATGGATTCATCCATGCACCCGTTCGACCTGACGCGGTCTGAGACGCTAACCAGGGTGCGCGCACTCGGCGAGCGCATCCACGACTGGGGTTTCACAAGCGTCAAGATGGATTTCGCCTATTACGCGCTGTTTGCCTTGCTGCCGCCCGACCCGGACGCAACACCGACCGCGGTCTATCGCAGGGCTGTCGGCGAATTCCGCAAGGCAGTCGGCGCGGACACTTATTTCATCAACATTTCGATGTGCTTTCCAAACTACGGCCTGGTCGATGCCTTCAGGATCGGCCTCGACGACTGGCCCTGCTGGGAAGGCGGCAACGACTGCGCCGGATACGTCACAACCGGCGGTGACTGGGCTCAGGGAATCAAGCCGGCCGTACGCATGGCCGCCCGGCGTTACTGGATGAACAGCAGGATCTGGTGGAACCATCACGATCAAATCTTCTTCCGCGATCAGACCGCGGACGAGGCGCGGGCGTTCGTCAGCCTGGCTGGCCTTTCCGGGGGAATGCTGGCTTTGGGCGAGGAGGTCGCCAACCTGACACCGGAGCAAATAGACGTCTTTCGCCGCATACTTCCTCTGACGGGTCGGGGAGCGCGCCCCGAGGACCTGTTCCGGTTGGAGTTTCCGGAAACCTGGAGAATCGATCTGGAGGGCTCCCGCATCCTGGGTCTGTTTCACTGGGGCAGAAACAACGACTTGACCCAAAACCCACCGCTAGAGCGCCCGGACGGGACGCCGATCACGCACACGATCGAGCTTGCCGAGCTGGGGCTGGATCCCAATCGCGAGCATGCGGCCTATGAGTTCTGGAGCGGCCAGATCCTGTACCCGATCAAGGAAGAGCTTACGGCGGAGATCTTGCCCCATAGCGCTAAAGTCTACAAGCTGGTCGAGTTGAACGGGGAACCGGCCTTCATCGCCACCGATAGACACATTTTAATGGGAGCGGGCATCGTTGACAACTTGTCCTACGCGCCTGATACCAGGACGCTAAGCGGCCGCGTTCTTACCGTCCCCGCCTTTCCACAGAAGCTTGTCTTTTTCGTCCCCGCGAATCTGAGCGCCTTTTCGATCCAGCTCGACGACGTGGACAATCTTTCAGACCAACTACAAGACCGGAATTTCCTGGTGTTATCGTTCACCGGTCGCGACGAAGCCGTTCACGACTTCCAGATAGAGTTCAGTCCGAGTTCATGACGGTTTCGTTTTTCGGTGGCATTGTCGGAAAACCACGCCCGTGGTAACACCTGAGTTTGGAATTCATAAATACTACGAGTTAATTTGGGAGGTTCTCGTGAAACGTGAACGTTCCATGGCGGCCAGATCGTGGCGGGCGGCTACTGCGGGCCGGACTACACAGCCTGCTGCCCGGGCGAGGTGTGCGTCAACGGCACCTGCTACTCCGCCTCCGAGCTTCCCGTGGGCTGCACCGCGCAGTAGCCCCCTCCTTCTTGTTGCCGGTCGACCTGACCCTCTTTGCCTTCGTTCTAGAGCCGCGGCAGGCCGAGTCGGGGGAATGATAGCTTGTCGCTGCCTTGCATCGGGAATTCTATGAAGGACAGCACACCGGTCACGCAGCCGGCCACGTAGTCTTTGGCGTGGGCCTTGTCCAGAACGCGCACCTCGCTGGTGCGCCCGAACTGGTTCAGGACTAAGGAGATCTTCAGCGGGCCCACCTGGCGGACTCTGGCTCTTCTTCTGCGGGCGGACTTCTTCGGGGGCTTCGGCCTCAGATCGCCGACGCAGGCCCTGAGTTTGCCGGTGGCCTTTTTCAGTCGTCTTGCGACCCTGGCCTGTAGCTTGCGCGGGGCCTTGCGAATCCGTGTGGGTGTCGCCAGCTCGTCATATTCCATCGGGTTCGCAACCTCGGGCGCCGCGGCCAGCAAGATCGGAAACTTGGGCACCACCACCGGCTTGCCCTTGAACTTCGGAAACACCACCGCGCGCAGCACGCCGTCGGCGCATCCGGCAGCATAACTCCCGGCATGCTCCTCGGTCAGCAGCTGGACCTTGTTGATTCTTCCCCTGTTGCCGATAGTAAAGGTCAACACCAGCTTTCCACGCACCGAGGGGTTCAACTCGTGCTGGCGGACGGCGCATTCATGCATGACCTGCATATAGGGCCGCAAGGCGTTTTTAACTTCCCCCCCCGCAAGCCCCCGTTCTTGCCCGGCCAGCGCGGCAGGCGCCAGAACCGCAGCCACGATACCCAGAGTTGCCAGGATCCGCCCCTTTGGAATCCCGATATTCATGCGGAAAGTCTGGATCGGCAACAAGACCTTGTCAAAAAGTTTCTGGATACGCCCGGAAATTTCCTTAACGGACGCCGTGTCCGGAAATCGGACACACTGGCTCTGCCGAAGGCGGGAGTCGGCTAACCCGGTCTTTGAATTTCACTAAGTTGCAGGGGTTTCAAAATATGGCATGAATCGTGCTTTGGTTTCCGCTACCATGATGCCGGCGATCATGAAGACAGTCGAGCCAGCCAGGACACTGCGCGAGCGCTTCGGGTTTTCGAGCTTTCGCGCGGGACAAGAAGCGGTCATTTTGGCCGTGCTCGAAGGACGAGACTGCGTTGCGATCATGCCGACCGGCGGCGGCAAGTCGCTTTGCTACCAGCTGCCCGCACTTCTCCGGTCCGGACTCACCCTGGTTGTCTCGCCGCTGATCGCATTGATGAAGGATCAGGTTGATTCGCTCACCCGATCCGGCATCGCCGCCTGTTGCATCAACTCGACATTGAGTTTCACCGAGACCAAAACGCGAACGGCCGGAATGATCGCCGGGCGCTACCGGCTGGTGTACGTCGCGCCCGAACGATTCCGCAACGACTACTTCTCGGGCATCCTGCCGCGGGCTAAGGTCGATCTGCTGGCCATCGACGAGGCGCATTGTATCAGTCAGTGGGGGCATGATTTCCGGCCCGACTACCTGCGCCTGGGCGAGGTACGCACACGGCTGGGTAATCCACAGGTATTGGCTTTAACGGCAACCGCCACACCGGAAGTGCGCGGCGATATCATCAAGCAGCTCGGGCTCGCGGATCCCGAGGTGGTCATCAGCGGCTTTTCGCGGCCCAACCTCACGCTGGCCGTGCGCCGGGTTGCCGGTCATAACCACAAGCTGCAAGACACACTCGAATTGCTACGCGAATACTCCACTGGCATCGTCTACTGCGCGACACGCAAGAACGTAGAGCGGGCGGCAGAAAGACTGTCAGCCGCGGGCATTCGTTGTCTTGGCTACCACGGCGGTATGACTTATGAGCAACGCAGGCAGACACAAGAACGATTTACCTCGGGCGAGTCGCCGGTGGTCGTGGCCACCAACGCCTTTGGCATGGGCATCGACCGGGCGGATATACGCGCAATAATCCACTGGGATGTGCCCGGCAGCATCGAGGCTTATTACCAGGAAGCCGGCCGGGCCGGACGTGACGGCGAACCCGCCCGCTGCGAAATCCTCTTCAACCATGCTGACGTGCGTACCCAGAAGTTCTTCATAGAGGGCGCCAATCCTTCGCGAGATCTGGTATTGGCCTGCGCGAAACAGGTGTGCGAGCCAAGCGAGAAGCCCGGCATGATGATCAGCTCCAGGCAAATTGCCGCCCGGATTGGTCCCACTGTAGATCAGATGGCGGTGAGCACGGCTCTCGGCTTGCTGGAACGCGCCGGCATGATTGTCCGAGGCCAGGATCCCGAAACCGGACAGGCCACTGTGACACTTGTCGATTCAGCGGCCGAACTTGGCGCAGTGCTTGATCCGCTGCCCGGCAAGGCCAGGCGTGACCGGATGCGGCTCAAGCGCCTGCTGCGTTACGTGGAATCCCGTTCCTGCAGACATACCGCAATCCTGAATTATTTCGGAGATCACACCCACAAGGAAGCCGGCGACTGTGAACACTGTGACAACTGCCTGCGCCAAAAAACCGGCAACCGGGAAAATCGAGGCTTGCAGAAGGAATACGAGATCTCCGATGTCAAGGCGCTGCTGCAGTGCGCCCGACAACTGGGAGGACGCTTCGGCAAGGCCCGCCTGACACAGGTAGCCGCGGGATCGCGGGACCAGACATTGTTGCGCTGCAACCTTCAATGCACGCCAGCCTATGGCACTCTTGCAAACCGTTCTCAGGCGTTTATTCGAACTCTGGTAGAGGCCCTTCTCGACGAGGGATGCCTCGAAATGGCAGGTATTGAGTATCCAACTATTCGCCTGACGAAAAGAGGCCGGGCTGTCATAGAGGGGCACGAAAAGATTGAAATCAGTCCACCCATAGCCAAGCCTTCCCCGATAGCGACCGTTTCCCGGGGCGCGTTATCGCCTGCCGTGCCAGCGGGCCTGCTGGACGCGTTAAAGGCATTGCGTACGCGCTTGGCCAAGGAGCGCGGTGTTCCCGCTTTTCATATACTGCACAATTCGACCATCGAGGCAATCGCCCGCCGGTATCCTCGTAACAACGCCGAGCTACTGGCCGTCCGCGGTATAGGCCCGGCCAAACTGGCCGATCTGGGTGATTTGATCCTGGAATGCCTCCAAGAACAACGACGCCACGCGCGCTAGACAGCGTGTCTCTTGAAAAACCCATTAATCTTGATAGAATCTCAACACTTGTTTAATGTCGGAGGTCGTTCAGATCAAGACTCTGCTAATAATCATCATTGCCGTCGTGTACTTCATAGCCAAGATGTTCCGCAAGGACGCCCGGTCAACTAGCCTGCCGGAAGAAGAAGATCTGTATGCTCGCGAACTCGAGGAGCGGCGAACCAGGGAGTTGCTACAGAAATATCCGCCGCCGACCGCCAGGCGTCGCCAGCCGGCCCGAGACATTCCCGAACCGCCCCCCCCTCCAGCGGCCTCTCCCCGGCAGACGGCCCCCGTATGCCCGATTTGCGAACATCCGGTCCCGGGCACGGGCTTTTCTTGCCCAGCCTGCGGCTCCCGGCACCATACAGAATGCTTCACACTATTCGACGGTTGCGGCAAATGCGGCTATAAAATTCCACAAAACTTGCCTTGATAAAAAGGTACAAAAGTGGCACATTTACTGCCGCAAAAAGTGCATAGGCATCCTTGAGGAAAAAGGCGCTAAGTACACAGAAGCATGACCAGACGAGAGGATTGGCAAATGAAATCGGGCGGTAACCTGGAGGCAGTGCTCAAGGCCGGACATTTCGCCATCACCGGGGAGTTAGGCCCCCCGCGAGGAACCAATGTCGAGGTCGTCAAGAAAAAGGCCGCATTTCTCGAGGGCAAGGTCGACGCGGTCAATATCACCGACAACCAGACAGCGGTCGTGCGTATGTCGAGTTGGGCTACTTCACTACTTGTCATGCAGTCGGGCCTTGAACCCAACTACCAGATGGTTTGCCGCGATCGTAATCGGCTGGCCATGCAGTCGGATATCCTGGGCGCCTGCGCCCACGGCATCCGCAATATGCTGTGTCTCTCGGGCGATCACCAGAAATTCGGCGATCACCCGATGTCGAAAGGCGTCTTCGACATCGACTCGATCCAGCTGATCGCCATGGTCAAGAAAATGCGCGACGAAGGAAAGTTCCTCTCCGGAGAGGAAATCGATGTCCCGCCCCGAATCTTCATTGGGGCGGCGGCCAATCCTTTCGGTGAGCCTTTCGAATGGCGCGTCCATCGACTGGCCAAGAAGGTTGCCGCCGGGGCTGATTTCATCCAGACCCAATGCATTTATAATATGGACAAATTTGCCCGCTGGATCGACATGGCCAGGGACATGGGCCTGACCGAGAAGATTCATATCCTGGCCGGCGTCACGCCGATGAAGAGCATCGGCATGGCCCGTTACATGCAAAAGAGCGTTCCCGGCATGGACGTTCCCGAACCGCTGATAAAACGCCTCAAGGCGGCCAAGGGCACAGGCAAGGGCAAGGTCGCCGAAGAGGGCATCAAGATTGCCTGCGAGCAGATCCAGGAATTCAAAGAAATGAAAGGTGTCGCAGGGGTGCACCTGATGGCCATCGAGTGGGAGCACAAGGTGCCGCAGATTGTCGAGCAGGCCGGGTTGCTTCCGCGGCCGCAGGTGCCGCGTCAACCCGATCCGCAACCAGAGGCCAGCGCCGAGGAAAAGTAATGATCGAGTTTATCAAGGGTCCGATGGTCTGGATTGCCTTCGGCATGTTTTTCGCAGGCCTGGTTTTTCAGGGCTTCCGTTTTTTCCGCCTTACGCGGCGAAAAGAACGGCGCCTGATTCCCGCGCCCCCCAAGAAGGCCGGTAACAAACAGACGAAGAAAAACGTTCCTGTGCCAACCCGGGAAGGTATGTGGATCCAGCACCTTTTCTGGTGGGTCGAGAGGAAATTCGCCCCACTGACCCGCTTGGCCGAAAAACGCATCTTTCCCATGCGCAACTCGGTAGCCGGCACTCATCCGATCGTCACCGGCGTCACCGTGATCTTCCATGTATTTCTCTTTGCAACCCCGATCTTCTTGCTGGCGCATAACGAACTAGTCGCTTCGGCGCTTGGATTCTCATTACCCAGTCTGGCCGATTCGACCACGGACATGATGACCATGGTTTTTCTGGCCTGTGCGGCGTTTTTTCTTCTGCGGCGCATCTTCGTACATAGAGTTCGTGCCATTTCGAGCGTGTTTGACTACTTTGCATGGTTGATAACTGTTGTGCCGTTCGTAACCGGATTTCTGGCCTATCACCAATTTTTCGACTACGACAAGATGCTGACGGTGCATATCATCCTTGGTGAGATAATGTTGATCCTGGTTCCATTCACTAAACTGGGACACATGATCTATTTCTTCCTGTACCGTTTCTTCATCGGCAGTGAGTACTCATTCGGGCAGGGAAGCCGGGCCTGGTAGGGATGGGCTCACGGAGAAAGAGCATGTCCGTGCATAGCGACAAAGCAGTGGACACGAAGCAAATAAAGAAAGCGCTTGCGAAGCACAAGAACAAGATGAAGGCTTATCTTTCTCACTGCATGCACTGCAGCCTGTGTGCCGAGAGTTGTTTTCTGTTCATGGCCCACGACAAAGATCCACGCTACATGCCGTCTTTTAAGGTTATCAACTCGGTTGGAAGTTTGTATCGAAAGCGGGGCAATGTCGACAGGACGACTCTCGAGAAAATCAAGAAGATAGTCTGGAAGAGCTGTGTGCTGTGCACCCGTTGCTATTGCCCGGTTGGAGTAGACGTACCGGACATGATCGCCTTTGCCAGAGGCATTTGCCGCTCGCAGGGCGTCTGTCCCGAGTTCGACGAGACAGGAGCCATGGAGAGTTGGCTCTAGTCGCAACGAGATCGCGGAGGTGGGCAGATGATTGTTGGACATCGCAAGGCGCTCGATGAGATCGCCGGGATGATAATAGACCACAAGAAGATTCTCATCGTCGGCTGCGGCGGCTGTACATCAATTTGCCTGGCCGGCGGACAGCGCGAGGTCGACGGCCTGGATGCCGATCTAAGGGCCCATTTCGAAGAAGGCGGTGGTCACGTCGACACCGACGTGTTTACCATTGAGCGCCAGTGCAATGCCGACTTTTTTGCCGATCTCGACGAGATGATCCCGCTATATGATGCCGTCTTATCGATGGCCTGCGGCGCGGGCGTGCAGTTCGTGGCTGAGCGGCATCCCAGTGTACCGGTTTTTCCCACCCTGAACACGGATTTCGTAGGCGTCGATCGAGACGTCGGCTGGTACGAGGAAAACTGTCGCACTTGCGGGGATTGCGTGCTGGGAGATACCGCAGGGATCTGCCCGGTGACTCGCTGCGCCAAGGGTCTTTTCAACGGTCCCTGCGGCGGCACTCGCGCCGAAGGAACCTGTGAGGTCGATCCCGAGGTTCCCTGCGCCTGGTTTGAAATCCATAAGCGCCTCAAGACACAGGGCCGCCTGTCAATGATTACCAAGGTGCGACCTGCTCGGGAGTGGGTCAACCAGACGCGCAGAACTGTCATCCAGGAGCCCTACAAGGAGAGGTACACAAAATAGCATAGCCGGTACGAGGAGGCGGTGCCTCATGTCTTTAGTAACATGCACTACAAAACAGATTACCTGGATTAGCCTGGTCTGCCTACTGGGGTTGGTTGCCGCTTGCGGATCCGAGCGACAGCCTGACGCGCGAGCGGCAGAGGCAGACCTGATTACAATCGATTGGCCAGCCGTTTTCGACCCGGCTGAGCGTCCGCAGGCCAATTTTCCACATGCCAGGCACGTCAAGCAGCTTAAGAGACAAGGTTGCAAGGAATGCCATTTGATCGACCAAAACGGCAAACAGTCACCTAATCTGAAGCGCCCTGCCGATTTTTCCACAGCGAGGGCATACCGTGACTATTTTCACGATCTGTGCATCGGCTGCCACCAAAAACGCCTTGACGAGAACGAGAAAGCCGGTCCGGTCGACTGCGGTGCATGTCACAAGCGAGGACCGGCGATGGTGACACTGCGCAGCGAGATACTTTTCGACAACTCGCTGCACTATCGTCACCTGAAAGCGCTGGACAAGAAATGTGAGAAGTGTCACCACACTTACGACGAGAAGCTGAAGAAGCTGGTCTACAAGAAGGAAACCGAGAGTGCCTGCAGCGACTGCCACAAGGACGTCGACCAGGGCAAGAACCTTTCCTGGAAAAATGCGGCCCATACCGATTGTGTCGGTTGTCATATACAGCGCAAGGACAAGAAACAGAAAGCTGGCCCTGTAGATTGTGTCGGCTGCCACGATGAACGCCAGCGAGCCAAGATAAAGAAACTGGACAAAGTGCCCAGGCTCGAGCGAAAGCAGCCCAATCAGGCATGGATTCACACAAAGACGGCTACGTCGAATATCGTGCCATTTGATCACGCGGCTCATGAGACAAAGGCTAGTTTCTGCACCGCCTGTCATCATGACAGCATGAATCGCTGCGGAGACTGCCACACATTACAGGGCGACAAGAAAGGTGCCGGAGTCACTCTCGAACAGGCCCAACATGCTCCGGGTTCGACGATGGCCTGCGTCGGCTGCCACCGTCAAGAGACACTCAAACCTGAATGCGGCGGCTGTCATGCACAGATGCCGGCGCCCCCGGGCCGGCATAGCTGTGCGGTCTGCCATGCGGGTCCCCTTGCAAAAGGGGCCCCCAAGGAGCCTCCAGCTGAGCTTTTTTTGGAAGCGAAACATCCTGCTCTGCCTGAAGCGGACAAGGATTCTTTCCCTGAGAATATCAAGCTTGATACGGGCGGAAAAAAATACAAACCGACCGAATTTCCGCACCTCAAGATCGCTAAAAAGCTATACACGCTCGCCGGTAAGAGCAAGCTCGCGGCCAGGTTCCACGGAAACACCGAGGTCTTCTGCTCGGGGTGCCATCACCATTCACCGTCCACTCCCGGAACTCCACTAAAGCGGCCACCGGCGTGCGCTTCCTGTCATGGAGCCAAGGCGAAACCCGGCCAGGATCTTCCGGACCTCAAGTCGGCCTACCATCGTCAGTGTATCGGCTGTCATCAGGTGATGGGCCTGGAGACAATGGGAGTCAAGAAGCCTTTCGGCTGCACCGGCTGCCACAAGGAAGAGGACAAGGAGGTGGCCAAATGAGCCCCTCTCGCAGAGATTTCATCAAGGGCGTCGCCGCCGGCAGTCTGGCTGCTGGGATGGCCCGGGCCGGAGCCAACAAGCGTTTCGACGGCTATCCCGGACGTTTCGGACTATTGCACGACTCTACTCTTTGCGTCGGTTGCCGTTCTTGTGAGTTCGCCTGCAACGAAGTCAACCAGCTGCCGCCTCCCGCTGCACCTATCGCGGACCAGAAGATCTTCGAGAAGGTTCGCGGGCCGACCGACAAGGGCTACACCGTCGTCAACCGCTACCGTAAGGCTCAAGGCAACAAACCGGCCGTCTATCGCAAGCATCAGTGCATGCACTGCAACGAACCTTGCTGCGCTTCGGTATGCTTCGTCAACGCCTTCACCAAGACCCCAGAGGGTCCGGTGCTCTACGACCCAAACGTGTGTGTCGGCTGCCGCTACTGTGTTTTCGCCTGTCCCTACTATGCCCTGGCCTACGAGTACGACGACCCTGCCACTCCCAGAGTGGTGCGCTGCACCATGTGCTACCCGCTTATCAAGAAGGGCCGCAACCCGGCCTGCGCCGACGCCTGTCCCACCGGGGCCATTCGGTTCGGGAAACGTGAAGATCTGATAAAGGTCGCTCGCGAGCGTATTCGAAAATATCCCGAGCGTTACATCAACTATGTATTCGGCGAGCATGACTACGGCGGCACGAGTTGGTTGACGCTGGTCGGTTTGCCGCTCGAGCAAGTTGGGTTACCGTCCGAGCTGCCCTACGAGCCGCTGCCCGACCTGACCACTCATTTTCTGTCATTGGCACCGATCGTGGCTGCGATCTTTCCGGGACTTTTAGCCGGTTTTTATGCCTTCACCAAGCGTCGTGAGGCAGTAAGTGAACAAAAACACCGCCAGCAACTCGATGATGAAAAGACACGGGCGCTTGCGGAACTCGAGCAGAAACTTATCGAGGCGGCCAGGCTGGCAGAACGGGATAAGGAAAGGGCCGTCGAAAGGGCTCGGAGAATCGCAGGCTCTCAGACAACCGAGCTGAAGCCCACCGAAAAGAAGGAGGACTCACAATGATCGCCCCGGCCGAAAACAGGGGCGGGCTATTCACCCCCTTCAATATCATTACCGGGCTGATTTTGGTGTTCGGCGGAGCGATAGTCGTGCTGCGCTTCGCCTATGGACTGGGTTATGCCACCAACCTGACTCACACGACCACTTGGGGTTTGTGGACCGGCTTCAAGCTGGTATTCGTGGCGTTGGCCGCAAGCGGTTACGCTCTGACCACCGCGGTCTACATTTTCGGCATGCACGAGTATCATCCCCTGGTGCGCCCGGCGGTTCTATCCGGCTTCATGGGATACACCCTGTTTGTCCTGATTTTGATCTTCGATTTGGGTCGTGCCTGGCGTATCTACTACCCGTTTCTTGTGCGTCCCGGTGTAACCTCGGCCTTGTTCGAGATTGCTTTATGTGTAGCGCTCTACTACACCACACAGTTTGTCGAGCTGACTCCCGTGGGATTCGAGTGGCTGGGTTGGAAGCGCTGGCGCAAGGTTGTGGTCGGTGTGACTGTTGGGTTGACGGTATTCGGCTTGTTTCTGTCCATGTTGCACCAGTCAACCCTGGGTGCCTTGTTTCTGAGCGTGCCCGGCAAACTGCACCCGCTGTGGTATTCGCCCTACATACCGCTTCACTTCTTCATCTCCAGCGCTGTTGGCGGCATATCGATGGTTATACTGGTGGGCCTGATCTGCAAGCGAGTTTGGGGCCACAAGATGGAAATCTCACGTGAGAAGCTTGACCAGTTGACCATCGGGCTGGGCAAGGGCGGCGCGATTGCGCTGGCCATATACTTCGCGGTCAAGGTCGTCGACATCTCGCTTGCCAACAAATGGCACTACCTGGCCACAGGCTGGGGAGCGTGGTACCTGGTGGAGGTATTGGGCTTTGTGCTGCTACCGTGTTTGCTGTTCGCCTACGGACATCGCGAGAAGTTGCCGCGCCTGATCAGGTTCACAGCATTACTGACGGTGCTTGGCGTTATCCTTAATCGGCTCAATGTCTCGATAGTCGCCTACAACTGGAAGTTTGCAATTGAGCAGCGTTACTTCCCGTACTGGATGGAGTACGTAGTAGTTATCTTCCTGATAACCCTGGGAGTGGTTGTTTTCCGCTGGGTTGCCCAGCGCATGCCTTTGTTGTACGATCATCCCAGCTACAAGGGCTCACACTAGGCCCGCGCGAGGACAAATAAGATGTATTACACCCTTCAGAACTTCACGGCCCACGCCAAAGGCACCTCTTATGTGCTTGCGGGATTGATCCTGGTGGCGGTGGTCGTCTTCTGGATCTTCCTCAACAAGAAAGTGACCAGAAAGTAGGACCATCGAAGGTTGAGTGACATGAAGGTCGTAGTTGAATTTCTCAGCCTGCCCAAGGTAACCAGCGTCGTGGGCCGAAAATCAATTTCCGTTGATTTTCCCGGACAAACGGTAGCAGATCTCGTTGAACATATTGCGCAGCGCTACGGTCCCAAGGTGCGCGGGTTCCTGCTGGACGAATCCGGCCAACTCGACATGTATTTCAGGGTACTGCTCAACGGCAAGGAGTGGGTCAAGCCCGAAGAGATGGACAGACATCTTCAGGAAGGTGACAACCTGCGTATCATGATGCTGGTTGGTGGTGGATGACCATATCGATCCACGTCAGCACGTTCGGGGCGCTGCGCAAGGCAGCCGGTGGCGCCGAACTGAACATCGATCTACCCACCGGTTCGAGTGTCGCAGACGCCATCGCGGCCTGTGGCCTGGAAGACCGCGTGGATCTATGGGTGCTCGTAGACGGCACCCGCGCAGACCGAAAGGTGCTGTTGAGCGACGGTGCTAAGCTGACCTTTTTCAGCCCGGTCGGAGGGGGCTAGCCTCAATAATCAGGAGCTTGTTAGTTTTCTGACCAGATCGACGAGCTCGGCCTGATCGATCGGCTTGCGGATATAACCATCTGGGGGCGGGACCTGGTGGCGGGAGGAGATGAACTTTTCAAAACTCGCGTCTACTCCGGAAATGATCACTACCGGTATTTTCTTGTATTCTTCACTTTCTTTCACGTCTCTGTAGAAACGCACTCCGCTCCTTTCCGGCATCGATACATCGAGTGTGATCAAATCGGGTTTACCTTTCTTGATGCTCTCGAGTGCCTGCTGGCCGTCTGCGGCGACCAGCGTGTCGAAGCCGTTATCTTCGAGAACAGTCGAGATGTAGTCCCTGATATCCGTTTCGTCGTCGACAACCAGAATTGTCTTCTTTTGATCCGTCATGATTTATTCCTCCAATGGATTATCGGAAGTACGTTGATTTTTGGGAGCGGTTGGAATCCGCACCATGAAGCTAGTACCTTCACCCAGTCGGGACTCGATCTCTATCGATCCACCTTGTGATCTCGCAATTTTATCGGCTATGAAAAGACCCAGGCCGGTTCCCTCGGTGCCCTTCGACGAATAGAACAGGCTGAAGGCCTTATCGCAGGTCTCGCGATCCATGCCGATGCCGTTGTCTCCTATCTCGAATAAGATCGTCTTCGACTCCGGCAAAACGCGAATATTGACTTGATGCACATCTTTCTTGGTGTCAACACGGCATGCGTCGAGAGAGTTTTCCAGCAGGTTGACGAGCAGGGCTCGCAGGCCGTTGCGATCGGCAAACATTTCTCCGCATTCTTGATCGACTTCACTCGACACCTGTATGCCCAACTCGGAAGCCTTTGGGCAAACGACTTCGGTGACCTCCTCGACCAGTTCGGCAATGACGATCTTCTCGAAGACGGGCTCGCGATCCTTGGCGTAGTAAAGGATGTTCAAAACGAGGCTGCGGATACGCTCGACGTTGCGCCGAACCATTCCCCAGCCTTTTTCGAGGCGCTCGGGCTTATCTCTCTTCAATCCGGTATCGACCAGATACATGCCGCCATCCAGCCCGGTAAGCAGGCCCTTGATGCCGTGAGAGATCGAGCTTATAAGCAGACCCACTGACTCCAGCTTACCCTGCAACTCACGAATGGGTGTGATATCGGCGCTCATCTCCATGACGCTGATGATATTGCCGTCCGGTCCGTGCAGCGGCGCTGTATATACGAGTACATTCTTCTTGCCGCTCTTTGACGAGACCACCTCCTCGCTGTGATGAACCCGACCGTCACCAAAGGTTTCCTGGACGGTGCAGTCGAGACATTGCCGGTCGCGGTGCTTGTAGATCTGGTGGCATTTGCATCCCAAAAAGCTTCCAAAATCTTCCTTGAACTTGCGGTTGGCCTCGATGATGTTCAAATCACGGTCCTGAATCGATATATAGCAGGGAACTTCCTCAAACAGCATCCTGTAGCGCTCCTGGCTCTCCCTCAATTGCCTCAACAGGCCCTTCAATTCGCTAATATCTGTCGACATTTCCATGACTGCCGAGATATCGCCGTTCTCGTCTCTGATCGGTGTGGTATAGACGATGACCGACACGTTCCGACCATCGGTACAGGTCACTTGTTCTTCTCCGCTGTGATCCTGCCCGTCACGAAAAGTGCGTTCCACCGGGCAGACCTCGCATTTCTCAGAACGCTTTTTATAGACCTGGTAGCAGTAGCGTCCCTGGTAATCACCAAAATCCCTTCTGAACTTCTGGTTGGCTTCGACTATTTGAAAGTCGCGATCCTGTATGGTGCAGTAACCCGGCAAAGCCTCAAAAAACCTGCGGTATGGCTGATTCATCGCATACCCCCTCCGCGTGCCCGGCGTACCGGATCGGGTTACTCTTCCTTAGCCAACTCGAGGATCCTGCGTGCGTTTAGTACCAGGTTTTCCTCGCTGACCGGCTTGTCGAGATAGCCTTCCGGACGAGGCAGGTCTTTTTCGTATATCAACTTTCGCAACTCTGGACGGCCTGTGACTATGCAGATCCTGGTTTTCGCAAGCTCTGCATCTCTTTTCATCTTCTCGTAGATCACGCCGCCGTCTTGTCCCGGCATGGAAAGATCCAGAGTGACAAGATCGGGCTTCTCGGCGCGCGCCATATCGAGGGCTTCTTCGCCGCTGCTTGCGCTGATCACATGGGCACCGTTATCTTCGAGAACGGTGCAAAGGAATTCACGCACGTCGGGCTCGTCGTCGACAACCATGATGGTGTATCCGTCGAGCGCGGGAGCCTCAGCAACCTGCGGCACTAGCGCCGGTTCGGCCACCCGCTTTTCGATCACAAGTGCATCTGCCACCAGGTTCACAAGCTGGGTGACCTTCATTGGCAGCTTGTAGTGCTTGATCAGATCGTTCAAACCGTCTACGCAGTTATGACATGAGGTGACCACGAAGTCGGCTCCGGTCGCTGCAAGCTGATCCGCCTTTATCTTGGCCGATTTCAGTCTCCGTGGTGTGTACTCGGCCATCGACATGGCTCCGCCGCCGCCGGTGCAGCAGAAGTTCTCGGCCCTGTTGGGGTACATCTCACGGAAATCGGAGACAACCATGTTCAATAGCTCGCGCGGTTCTTCGAACAGGCCGCAAGAACGTGCGTTGTTGCATGAATCGTGAAAAGTGTAGGAACCCTTGTTCTTCGTCCGATCTACTTTGATGCGCCCTTCTTTAATGTAGTTCAACATTGTCAACACCGAGCTTTCCATCTCGAAGGCTATATCGTCAGCAGCCCAATTGGGTCCCTCGCAACGAGTTGAGCGATAGCCGTGACCGCATTCCGAGATGACGAGCTTTGAGCCGCGCAGCTCGCGTACCTTGTCGTAAACGCGCCGGGCCACTGTACCACCCAGTTCGTCGTCGCCCGAGAAAAGGCCGAAATTTGTCATGTCCCAGCCCTCAGAGGGCATGGTCCAGTCCGCTCCGGCTGCCCAGAACACCTTGGCCGCGTCTGAAATGGTTCGCGGATCATATTTCACTTCACGCGGATTAATGGTGTAGACAATATCTGCGTCCTTCTTGTCCACCGGGATGGCGGCTCCCGAATCACCGACCTCGTCGACCAATTCTTCGCTCATCCAATCGAGGGTTTCCAGATAGTCCTCCTTGAGAACCCCCATCTGGTTGCCGATCTCCCACTGGTCCTTGCTTACTACCGCCACTCCTTCGGGCATGATTCCCACTCTAACCAATAAGCCGCGGGCCAGACGATTGAATGTTGCGAAATCCACGCCCATGGGACAGTTCAACGAGCAGCGTCGGCAGTTTGTGCACTTGCCGAAGACGATGTCCTTGAGCTCCTCGAGTTCTTCGTCCGTATAAACCGACCCCGCCTTGACCCACCAGGGAAACACCCGACCGCTCCAGTCGTAGTGGCGCTTGAACAGCTTGCGCAAGCGGTCGGCCTTCCAGGCCGGTGCCATGGTCGGATCACCTGGGTGACTGAGAACGTAGTGGCACGACTCGGTACACATACCGCAATGAACGCAAGCCGCGAGAGATCCGACGACTTGGCGGTTGAGTTTTTGGCCCAGCCTCTCAATGACCATCTGCGCATTATGTGATCTGCTTTTCATATTGCCATTACCTTTCTTTCAGGTGGACACGGCCGATTTAACACCACTTGCCCGCCGGGCGCCGTCCAGATGCGGACTGGGACCGCGCTTCAACGGGTATGTGCCTCGGTAGCCCATTGATTTTCCGAACCAGTATCTTGTGAAAGGGTAGTACAGGTAATGCGATATCTTGGAAAAAGGCACATAGATCAAAAAGAAAGCCGTCAGGATAAAGTAGGTCAACAAGACAGCCTCTCCGTCCTGCAAATTATTGGGTGTCGCCAGAAAAGCAAACAGGAACCAGGCGGTCAGCAACAGTAAAGAAAAGTAATCATCCGGAGAGGAGATTGCCCGCATGTATTTACCACCCATGCGCCTTATGATTCGCAAGACTCCCACAATAAAAGCCGCGCCGATGAAAACCTGGGTTACGGGAATCACATAAGGGTAGTCGAGCAATTTTGGCAAATATGGAATAACGAACGAAAGCCCTATAGCGAAGACTACACCGAGGTGAAAAACGACGAACTGTAGATAGAGCAGGAACTTCTTACGAGTACTCTCCATGGCCCAGGGCATGGCGATAATGAGCCAGGAATAGAGTATCCCCTTGACCTTGGTCGTGCCCGGCAGGCCCGTTTTCGGCTGGCGTTCGCGTCCACCCTTGAAGCGAAACAACCACAGCAGCCTGGTAGTGTACACCGCGGCCATAATGAGCAAGGCGATCTCCTGCAACCTGTG
>Ga0315535_1000068_pt1 | contig 59778 bp, 65 predicted proteins | sample SalMarSW160220MG_2_FD_203092 | JGI IMG/M metagenome (GOLD analysis project Ga0315535, IMG submission 203092) | Salt marsh sediment microbial communities from the Plum Island Ecosystem LTER, Massachusetts, United States - Salt Marsh Sediment SW1602-20 ... | reverse complement strand
AAAACCTCGACTTTTTCGTCTCCGAGAAATGACAGGCTGAGATTAGAGGGAGTACCCCCAAACATGTCGGTGAGGATGAGGACCCCGTCGCCCTCATTCATGGTTTTTATCTTTTCAGAGATGGTTTCTATCATCTCCTGGCTGCCGGAGGTCTGGGTTATTGCAATGCTGTCCGAGTTCTCAAGCCGCCCCATAATAAGTTCAGCCGCGTTGAGCAGTTCCTTCCCCAGATCACAGTGAGAAATTATGAGCAATCCTATCATGCTGTCCCTTTGTACCAGGTCTTCAGGGTTCATTCTCCTGTTCGTCGGTCTTGACAATGGCCTCGTAAATTTCCTCTCGCGTCCCGGCCTCCATCAATTTTTTGCGGAATGCCCTGCTTTTCAGGACCCTGGCAATCTTTGCGAGGGTCTTCAGATGAAGCCCCGCCGAACTATCCGGCGCTACCAACAGAAAAAAGAGGTGCGCAGGCTGTGCGTCCATCGAATCAAAGTCCAGCCCATGCTTGCTCCGCCCGAAGGATATCATGGGCTGGCTCAGGCTGTTGATCTTCCCGTGGGGGATGGCGACCCCTTCACCAATGCCGGTACTCCCGAGTTTTTCCCGCTCAAGAAGGACTCTCACCAGATCGGATTTGTCGACAGTAGGCGCATGATTGCAAATTGCTTGGGCCAGTTCTTCCAGTACGCCCTTCTTATCGCTGGCAGCCAATTCAGAGATAATGCTGTCTTCGGTTATGATATCTGAAAGTTTCATCGCACCATCACACTAACTGGCCGGTTCAATAAGGCCGAGATGGCCATCCCGACGCCTATAGATAACGTTGATTTCCAATGACCTGGCATTTCTGAATACCAGAAACTCCCTTTCCATCAGACTGAGTTGCATAGCGGCCTCCTCCGCATCCATGGGCTTCGCCACCATCTGTTCAACCTGTATAGAAGGTTCTTCTTCCTGAATCGTACTGTCGGCTTCCTCAGAGGCAAGGGCATCTTCTCCCTTGATATTGTCGGGCCGCCGTGACCTGATCTTAGACAGATGCCTTTTGATCTGCTTTTCGATCTTGTCCATGACCTGATCAATGGCGGAGTACATATCTCCGGTCTCTTCAACTCCTTTTAATCTGGTACCGTTCACACTGATGGTCACATCAGCCTGATGCCGGAATTTTTCAACGGTGAGAACAACATGGGCTTCCATTGGATAATCCAGGTATTTCTTCAGCTTGGATACCTTTTCCTCTGCATAGGCCTTCAGGCTTTCCATCGGCTCTGTGTGTCTGAAAGTCACGGTAATATCCATATTCACTCCTCCTGACAACAAGGTTGCTCGGAGACTTCGTTATCCTGCCTGTCCATAGGGCTGCCTTCGTTTCCTTGAAGGCAATATGCCCATGCTTTCTCTGTATTTCGCGACTGTTCTACGTGCAACACGAATATTCAATTTTTTGAGGATATTTGAAATCTCCTGATCACTGTATGGTTTTGCTGCATCCTCTCTTTTTACGATGTTTCTGATATGCTCTTTCACGCTCTCGGATGCAACCGCATCTCCCTCGATACTGTTTATTGCACTATTGAAAAAGAATTTCAGCTCAAAGAGTCCCTGGGGTGTATAGGCAAATTTGTTGGTTGTTACCCGGCTGATGGTAGATTCGTGCATCTGGATATCTTCAGCCACATCCCTCAACACCAGCGGCCTCAAATGAGTAATGCCATTTTCAAGAAAATCCCTCTGGAAACGGACGATGCTCTCCGTAACCCGGTAAATGGTTCTCTGGCGCTGATGAATGCTCCTTATCAGCCAGGCTGCGGACTTGAGTTTGTCCTGTATATATGCCTTCGCATTATCCGGCAGCGTATCCTTGCTAGAAAGCACATCCTTGTAGTAGGTGTTGACCCGCAGCTTCGGCAACCCGTCTTCATTCAGTGCTATTTCATAATCATCGCTCACCTTGAAAACGTAGATGTCCGGGCTCACATAGACGGTTTCCTCGTCGTTGAAAATTCTCCCCGGTTTGGGCTCCAGCGCCTGGATAACGGATACGGCAGAAAGCACTTCCTGAAAAGAGACCGAGAGAGCTTTTGCTATGCGGTCATATTTCCTGTCTTCAAGGTTCCCCATGTGATTCGTGAGGATTTCTTCTACAATTGTTCCTCCCAAATTTTGGAACCTGATTTGAATCAGGAGGCATTCCCTGGTATCCCTGGCCGCGACGCCGACGGGATCAAAATTCTGAATGAGTTCCAGAGTCTCTTTCACCTGCTCCAATGCATACCCGGTAGTCTCTGCAATCTCTTCCAGGGAAGCCTGCAGGTATCCGTCATCATTGAGGTTGCCTATAATGTGGGTCCCAATCTCTCTCCCTATTTCATCCACGCGGCTCATGCTGAGCTGCCACGTCAGATGGGAGGACAGATTGGTCTTCGTGGACGTGAGGTTTTCCAGTGGGGGGAGATCTCTGACTTCATGAGGGACTTCGGCCCAGGCAGTGTTATACTCCGTCAGGTAATTCTCCCAATCTACATCATCACGGACGTTCTCCTCGACCTTCACTTCCTTGAAATCCGGGACTTCGGGGGCGCCATCGTCGGAGTGATCTTGTCCCTCTTCGTCCCGGCTATCTTCGTCAGACTCCGACGACAACTGCTCTTCCAGCAGAGGATTGACTTCAAGCTCTTGCTGAATCGTGTCCAGGAGTTCAAGCCTCGAGAGCTGCAGGAGCTTGATAGCCTGCTGCAGCTGCGGCGTCATGATGAGCTGCTGGGTAAGATTCAGAGATTGTCTCAGTTCTAAAGCCATTTTATTTTCAACCGGCTCGGGACCAACAAAATCGCGCGGGGAGAATTACATGGTGAAATCTTCACCCAGATACGCACCCCGCGCTACTTTACTCTCGACGATCTTTTCAGGTCCGCCGTATTCTATAATCCTTCCTTCGCTTATAATGTAAGCCACATCACAGACGTTTAAGGTCTCCCTCACGTTGTGATCGGAAATAATAATCCCCAGTTTCCTATCCTTCAACTGCCGGATGATCTTCTGTATATCATTTACCGCCAGCGGGTCAATCCCGGCAAAGGGCTCATCAAGAAGCATGAATCTTGGTTCCGTTACCAGGGCCCTTGTTATTTCGAGGCGCCTCCGCTCTCCACCGGAGAGAGATAATGCCTTCTGGCGGGCAAGATGTCCAATATTCAATTCGTCCAGGAGGTCCTTGATTCGCCCTTTTCTCTTCTCCCGGGGAATATTGAGCTGCTCCATGATAGCCAGCAGATTCTCTTCCACCGTTAGTTTCCGAAACACCGATGGCTCCTGTGCCAGGTAATTGATCCCCTTCCTCGCGCGTATATGCATCGGGTCATCGGTAATATCTTCGTTGTCAAGGAAGACTCTCCCTTCATCGGGGCGTGCAAGACCGACGATCATGTAAAAAGTGGTGGTCTTGCCGGCGCCGTTGGGCCCGAGCAGCCCCACGATCTCCTGACGTCTGAGATTGAGGGATACGTCATCAACAACCCGCTTTCCGTTGTAGATTTTCACCAATCCCTTTGTCTGAAGTATCTTACCTCCCAAGGTCAAGGAGCCTCCGTCTTCCGCTTCTTGGGAAAAATAATCGCCTGGGCCCGCTCCTTCCCGGTACTCTCTACAGTGCTCCTGTTCTCTTTGAGGAAGATAGTGATACGGTCACCCCTCACCAGATCTTTACCCTGCTGCACGGACGGATGCCCGGTGAGAACGATTTTATCATCGTCCTGAAAGTAGACGGCCTTGTCGGCCGTGGCCACGCCTCCTTCTTCTCTGGTGACCCTGACTTGACCGGTGGCAACAATCCGGTCTATGCCCTGTGAGAATGCGTCCTTGCTTCCTTCATCGGGCGAAGGACGGTAATACACCAGCATTTTCTGACAATCCACCACAAAATCGTCCTTTTTCGCGTTCACCTCTCCCGTGAAGGTGACGATTCTCTTTTGATTGTCCACTTCCAGGGTCTTTGACTTGATGACAATGGGTTTCGGGGCTGCGGTTTTTCCGCTGCTTTGCTCTGCTGCCGCGTGAGACGCAATCGGAAAAACAAATCCCGGGAGAACCAGGCATAACACCAGGAAACAAAACACCTTCGGGTTTATCATCTGCCGGCAACCCCCTCCCGAACTATGGTCGTCACTTTTGAAAGGATCTTCATCCTCTCCTTCCTGAGATCCGCAAACATTCCTGTCCCTGATATAGAAAAAAAAGAGCCGAACAATTGAACCGGCTTGTCATTCGTTACCACCCCATTCCTTTCGTCAAACAGCATGCGTTCGGTCACTATCCTATATCCATCCTGAGTCTGTCCCTCCAAATTCCCCCAGAGTTTTGCCTTCCCGGTAGACCTCGAATATTCGCCGTTGTCTCCAGTGAGTCGAAGAGCGGGTCTCCCGGCAGGCAGGACTTTCAGATGAAAAGCATGAAAAGAAATGATCTGCCTGTCCTCGGAAAAATGGACCTCGTCCGCGTCGAGCACCCACCTGATGCCTTTTGCAGGATCCTCCTGGGTATAGTGAATGTCTTTCAGTGTAATTCCCTGTCCGGAAACCGCCTGTTCCAGCACGGAATCGTGAAATAACTCCTTGCCGGACCTGAGTACATAGATCCCTACAAGCACCAGCAATAGACCCACACCCATAAGGGGCCAGTGTCTTCTGAAAAAATGAGCCATAAACATGAACGATTATATCAAGGCCTCATTCGGTATGTAAAGACTATTTTCCGGTGCCTTGCCCGATCGCCTCGGGCCATTTTCCCTGCAGTTTCAGTATCCACTCACATACTTCCCGCACAGCGCCGTGTCCTCCCCGCCTGCCGGTAATCGCATCAGCCATTTCAAGGACCTCTCCGGCAGCATCGGCAACAGCAACGCGAACTCCGGAAGACGCGAACAGCGGCAAGTCCGGCAAGTCATCTCCGACGCTGGCAATTTCTGATTTTCTCAATGCAGTCCGCGCCAATAGTTCCCTGCAGACTGCCGTCTTGTCCTGTACCCCCTGAAACACCAGTCCGATTCCGAGTTCCCTTGCCCGGTGTTCAACTGCCCCGGATTTCCTGCCCGAAATGAGCGCCACCTGGATGCCGCTCTCCATCAAGCGCCTCATACCATAGCCGTCCCTGACGTGAAACGACTTTGTCTCGCTGCCTCCCGAGGATATATAGATAATCCCGTCTGTCAGGACACCATCCACATCCAGGATAAGCAGTTTTATCTTCTTTGCCTGTTCTTCTGTTTCCGGATGTTTGATTTCTTTCATACCCTGGGATCCGCTCTTCTTACTACCTGATAAATGTCTTTTAAAACGCGGAGGAGACCTGGAACATCACTGAGAGGCAGAGAGTTCGGCCCGTCGCACAGGGCTGAATCAGGGGAAGGGTGCACTTCCATAAAGACGCCGTCCGCTCCGGCGGCCACGGCAGCTCTTGCCAGATTTTCCACGTATTCTCTCTGCCCGCTGGAGCAATGCCCTCCGCCGCCGGGAAGCTGGACACTGTGCGTCGCGTCAAAAACCACAGGAAACCCGAAGTCCTTGAGAACGGCAATAGATCTCATATCCACCACCAGGTTGTTGTATCCGAATGCGGACCCCCGTTCCGTCAAGAGCAGGCGGTGATTGCCGGTAGAACGTACTTTCTCCACTGCCGGCGCCATGTCCCATGGCGCCAGGAACTGCCCTTTCTTTATGTTTATGGGCAGATTGGTTCGTGCTGCGGCAAGAATCAAGTCCGTCTGCCGGCAGAGAAAGGCCGGGATCTGAATGACGTCGAGGACATCGGCCACCCGGCCTACCTGGTCCCGCTCGTGGACATCGGAGAGGACCGGCAGCCCTGTTTCTTTCTTCACCCGGCTGATGACTTCAAGGCCTTTTTTCAAGCCCGGCCCCCTGAAAGAATGCAGGGATGTCCGATTTGCCTTGTCATAAGATGTCTTGAAGATAATCGGGATGCCGAGGTCATCTCCTGTCTTGCGCAGGAATGCAGCAACTTCCAATGTCAACGACTCATTCTCGATAACGCACGGCCCTGCAATGACAAAAAAGGGACCGTTTTTCTCTATTACAAGGTTTCCTATTTGAATTGGCTGTATGTTCCCCACCCCTTCCATACTGCGAATCTCCTCGTATTCTTCAAGTTCCGGAAGCGATGATGCCATTGTGGCCCCGGAGTGACGGGAATATTGTTATAGGATGGCGTTCTAAAAGTCAAGGTAACCTCCGCCTGCGCCTGGCTGCCCGCATTTTTCGCAGGCTTTGGTGCATATATCCTTGGATACGATGTCGTACCCGAATTGGATAATTTCTCCTCACCGCAAAGGCGCGAAGTTCGCAAAGAATTTGTTTTCCCTTTCCGCTGAGACGGCGGAAAGGGAAAAGACAGCTTCACGGGAAAAGAAAGAGTAGTTAACTTTGCGGCCTTTGCGCCTTGAGAGAAGCGGGTGGTGAAAAACTACAAAGATTACGTCATCAGACTATTGATCCACGTACTTAGCAACAGGAGATTGGCTGCGAGGGATGCAATCTGGGTTTACTCAAAAAACTTTTGCTTGTCAGAATCGCGCATAAATCCTAAAATTGCTATTTTAAATAGTGCGCAGGAGGACGCCATGCCCAGAAAGAAAGGCGCCAAGACCATTCAGGAGATCAACGAGCGGATACGGGCGGGAAAAGTCGTTGTCGTTACTGCTGAAGAGATGCCCGAAATCGTCCGGAAAAAAGGCCCTGCCGCGGCCGCCCAGGAAATTGATGTGGTCACCACAGGTACCTTCTCTCCCATGTGCTCTTCGGGCGCGTTCCTCAACTTCGGTCATGCCAAGCCAGCAATTAAAGCCTCCCGTGTCTTCCTCAACGGTGTGCCTGCCTATGCAGGGCTTGCGGCCGTTGACGTCTACCTGGGCGCCACGGAACCGGCCCAGGATGACCCGCTGAATCGGGTTCATCCGGGACAATTCAAGTACGGCGGCGGCCACGTGATTCATGACCTGCTTGCGGGCAAACAAATCCGTCTCCGGGCATATGGCTACGGGACCGATTGTTATCCGAATCGGGAGTTAAAGAAAAAGATCACCCTCGCGGAGCTGCCCTTTGCCAATTTATTAAACCCCAGGAATGCTTACCAGAACTATAACTGTGCCATCAATTTGTCAAAGAAGACCATCTACACCTATATGGGCATCCTGAAACCCCATGCGGGAAACGCCAATTATGCCACATCAGGACAATTGAGTCCGCTCCTGAACGATCCCTATTACCTTACCATGGGCCTCGGAACAAGAATATTCCTGGGAGGGGCCATGGGATATATTATCGGACCGGGGACCCAGCACAAACCCGATGTCAAGCGCGGGAACAACGGAGTGCCCTTGACCCCCTCAGGGACCCTCATGGTCACAGGCGATCTCAAGAAGATGGACCCGAAATGGGTGGTCGGCGTCAGCCTGCTCGGCTATGGATGTTCTCTTGCCATGGGTATTGGAGTCCCCATCCCCATCCTGAACGAGGAGATTGCCCGTTTCACGGGAGTTTCGGACGACGAGATTTTCACCCAGATCATTGATTACGGCAATGACTATCCAAAAGGAGAGGCGACCAGTCTGGGCCAGGTCAGCTATGCGGAGTTGAAATCCGGAACAATTCGTTTTAACGGCCAGGAGGTCCCCACGGTTCCCATAACGTCTTATACGAGGTCCAGAGAAATTGCCGCCCTCCTGAAGGAATGGATTGAAAAAGGAAAATTCTACCTTACCCAGCCACAGGACAAATTTCCCGGCACCGAACTTTTTGCTCTGGAATAAGGAGGTTACTATGCTCGAAAGCATCAAGAAAAGTCTGCTCGCCGGACTGGGAGCAGCGGTCGTTACTAAGGAAAAGATAGAAAAACTTACTCAAAAACTTGTAGAAGATGGTAAAATAAGTACAGAAGAAGCTCAAACCCTGTCCAAGGACCTGATTGAAAGCGGTACGCGGCAGTGGGAGGACATGCAGAAACGCGTGAACAACACTGTCAAGCAGGCGCTTGAAGGGCTTGATATGTGCACAAAACAGGACTTCTCAGCCCTCGCAGGCAAAGTTGATGCACTGGAAAAGCGGGTCGCAGCCCTGGAGGGAGGGAAAAAACCCGCCGAAGGATAACAGGGCTTGTCCCTCCCTGTACATTTCTCCTCCTCAGCATGGGGAGCTTCGAGCCAGCGTGGTAAAGGGCCACAGCTATGTTTTTTTGACATCGAGGGCTTTTTTGAGCTTCGCGCCCAGAGAACCCATGGCTTTACCTTGTCCGGTGAAAGCGCGCCAGTTGGTCTCCTCTGCGGCATCCCCCGGCGCAAGGGTTATCTTCCGCTCCTCCGCGTTAACGGCATGAACGACCACCGGTATTGCATCTCCTTCGCGAAGGTTGGCAATGCGTTGACCATCCGAAGATCTATCCAGGTTCGATTTCGGCAGAAGGCCGGTTATGCCGGGTTCCAGTGACACGAAAATCCCGAAGGCCTCTTTCTTTTCGATGCGACCATGTATGGTCTGGCCGACGCGGTAGCGTTCCCCCACGGCGAGCCAGGGATCGCCTTCCACGTCTTTCATACTCAATGAGATTCTTCTGGCTGCCCGGTCGATATCCTTTATCATCACGCCCACAACTTCCCCAGTCTTCACCATCTCCTCGGGTCTCAGGACGCGTTTTCTGTAGGTCATCTCGCTGATATGGACCAGCCCCTCTATGCCCGGAGCGATTTCGACGAATGCCCCGAACTTGACGCATTGTTTGACCGTGCCTTTCACTTCCAGGCCGGGCCGGAACTGTTCCTCAACCGTCTCCCATGGATCCGCGGTCACCTGTTTCACCGAGAGAGCTATTTTCGGGAGGCCTGCCTTCCCACCGTGTTCGATCCCAATGACCTTTACCGTAACCGGATCAAAGGATCTGAGAACATCATCGGCCTTTTCTACCCGCGACCAACTCAGTTCAGAAAGGTGCACCATCCCCTCTATGCCCGGAATGAGCTCGACAAAGGCTCCATAGGGCATCAGCTTGGTCACCCGGCCCTGCAGGATGTCGCCTTCCCGCAATTCCGCCAGGAAGGCGTCATGGGTCTTTTTCTGCTCACGTTCCATCAATACCCGGCGAGAAACGACGATATTCCTGGCATCCTCTTCCAGCTGTGTGATGAGGAATTGGTACGTCTCGCCCACATAGTCGTCAGGAGTTTCGATGTAGTGCAGATCCATCTGGCTGATCGGACAGAAGGCCCTCTTTTTTAAGACTTCAACCTGGAACCCCCCCTTGCAGGGCGCCTTCACCTTCCCTTCCACTGGAATCGCATTTTCATATGCGTCTGCCAGCAACTCCCGGCCCCCGATCCCGGAAAGGGCCTTCGAAAGCCTGGTCTCCTGGCCGTTGTTGGAAATCACGTAGAGCTCAAGCAGGTCACCGATCTTATAGGGGAATTGGCCATTCTCATCCAGGAGCTCATCCTTTTCCACGATTCCATCGCTCTTAGTACCGGTGTCAACAAAAACCGTGTCCTTGCTTACGGCAATGATTTTGCCCTGGATCTTTTCGCCCACACTGAGATCATCTCTTTTCTGGATATCAAAGGATTCCAGCAGATCAGCGAAATTTTCTTCTTCCTCTTCGGTTTCACTGTCTATCTTGTCTGTCATGTGCGATCACTCCGAAAAATATAGATTTATGTGCCGGTCTGCCCTATAAATAGGACCTCATGCATGCTAGCCGTTTTGCGTTCGGTTAGCAAGGCCCAATTCATCCGAAATCGTGCAGGAAATCATAACTCTCAGAGGCCGGAAAAGATGGTACACCATCACCTGGAGGAACAAAATCCGAGCAGCAGAAGCAGCATAAAGAAGGATGTTTGGGGATGGGTCCTCTATGACTGCGGAAATTCAGCCTTTGCTACTACGGTAATGGCGGGCTTTTTTCCGGTTTTTTTTAAAACCTACTGGAGTCACGAGACCGATATCAATACCAGCACGGCCATACTGGGCTTTGGAAACTCTCTAGCCAGCGCGTTCGTGGCTTTCACGGCGCCCATTCTGGGAGCAATCGCCGACAAGCGGGCATCCAAGAAGTTGTTCCTCGCCTTTTTCACCTATCTGGGTTCCCTGATGGTCCTCTTGCTCTTCTTCGTTGGAAAGGGAGAATGGCCTTTCGCGATACTCCTCTACGCAATTGCTGTGGTTGGGTTTTCAGGATCAAACTCCTTTTATGATGCCCTCCTCCCGTCGGTGGCGGCTCCCGATAGGATTGACTACATCTCCAGCCTTGGCTACGCCATGGGCTACCTTGGAGGAGGGTTGCTCTTCGCCCTGAATGTCCTCATGACCATCATGCCTTCCCGATTTGGCCTGGCAAGCCCGGAACAGGCTGTCCGCCTCTCTTTTGTGTCCGTGGCCGTTTGGTGGGGGTTTTTTACAGTCCTTACCTTGCACTGGGTGCCTGGAGAGCAGCGCAAAAAGGCTCCCCGCTCCCCCGCGGTGCTGGAAGGGTTCAGGCAGATCCATTCCACCTTAAGAAAGGCCAAAGAGTTCAAGCCCGTCTTGCTCTTTCTGATTGCCTACTGGTTCTACATCGACGGGGTTGATACCATCATCAGGATGGCGGTGGACTACGGCCTCTCGCTCGGTTTTCGCTCGACTGATCTGATCATCGCGCTCCTGATCGTTCAATTTATCGGTTTTCCGGCTTCGCTGGCCTTTGGGAAGCTGGGGCAGCGTTGGGGTGTCAGAAAAGCAATCTTTCTCGGCATATACCTTTACATGGGCATCACCGTTTGGGGGGCACTCATGACCAGGAAGGACGAGTTTTACCTGCTGGCGGTCCTCATCGGGTTGGTGCAGGGCGGTATCCAGGCCCTGAGCCGGTCGTACTATGCCAGGCTCATTCCGAAAGACCGCACCGCAGAATTCTACGGTTTTTACAATATGATCGGCAAATTTGCCGCGATCCTCGGCCCCGCCCTCATGGGAGCTACCGGCCTCCTGGCAAGACGTCTTCTCATGCCGCCGGGGCCTACAGAGCAGCAGCGGGTGCATCTTGCTCTCCTGGCTTCCCGCTGCAGCATTGCTTCTATCCTCGTCCTCTTTATTGCCGGGCTGTTACTTTTTGCTCTTGCGGGGAAAGAGAAGAGCGTTTCTGTACAAAATAATCTACCGTGAAGGACTCTTTGGAGCCAGGCGCGATCTTGAGAGTAGCAGGGTCAAGCGCCAGATTTACCTTGAGGGACCCCGATTTTTCGATCTGATCAAGGCGCACCTTTTCCGTATAGATAGTGGAAAGACTCTTCAGGATTGACTTTCCTCCCTTTATTTTTGTTTTTGCCGGAAGAACCTTGGCATTGGTGAGGATCAGATCCTTTCTCAATTTTCCCACCCAGTCCACCTGAATCGGCAGAGTTTTCTCCCCCGGCACGTCAATCGCAACCTCTACGGCAGATGGTCTCACTTTTCTCAGCACCACCCCCGGCGGCAGGCTGATATCTTCGGAGGTGATGACATAGGCATTGCGTCCCACCACCGCCTTGCTCAAATCAAGCCGGACCTTCACCTGGTCAGGACGTATGGACTTGATAAGCGTCCCGGATCCGCTGAGTCCTACATGGACGGTATTTACGGAGGTATCCACGATCTCCGTTGCGGGATTGCGATTCACATATTCCACGGGAATGTCAAAGGCAACCAGACTCTCCTGGCCACGGGTAAAACTGAACCAGACAGCCGTTATCAAGACCAGGGATGCCAGGGCCGCGATCGCAAGCTCCCGCTTCTCCTTTTTCTTGTAGCCCCATTGCCCTTTCATTGATCCGGCATGCTCTTCGAGTGCTTCCGCGAGGGCGTCTCTTGTGCGAACTGTACGGATCTCGGACCCCTTTGCCAGCGCCACCGTGCCCGTCTCTTCGGAAACAACCAGAACCATGGCGTCGGTCATCTCAGCCAGGCCCACCGCAGCCCGGTGCCGCGTCCCGTACCTTGAAGGGAGATCATCTCTTCGCGACAGCGGCAGCACCGCGCCCACCTTCTTTATCCGGGTCCCCTCAACAATCACGGCCCCGTCGTGCACCGGATTGTCATGCCAGAAGATGCTCTTGATCATCTCCCTCGAAACAATGCCGTCCCATCTGATACCGCCCTGGATCAATTCGTCCAGATCATCCAGCCCCGGGAACACCATGATGGCCCCGATTTTCTTGGCGGCGAGCTCAAAAGCCGTTTCGACGATGATTTCGACCTGGGTTTTGCTGGTCCTGTGAGGAACACCCCACAAAATGGCCTTGAGATTCTTTGCCTGGAGGACGGATCTGATCTCATTGCGGAAAACGACGATGATAATCAGGGCCGCGGCGGCGGTAATACCCTGGATTGCCCAACTGGTCAGAATCAGTCCCAGGGCCACGGCAACTCTCTGTGAAAACCAAAGCAGGGCTATTCCGATCAGGACGCGAAATACGTGGGTCCCACGAAACAGGACATAGAGGCGAAAAAGGATGTAACTGTTCAGTATGATATCAACAATATCCTGCCAGCGAATACTCGAGAAAAATAAAAGGAAGTTTTCCATAGCGATTATTCCGTTACACTGAAGCGAAGCGTCTTGAGAACCTGGCCGGCGCCATCAGTAATATCAACCCGCCACGGTCCTGCATCCGACTTTCGGATCCGCATACTGCTGAACGTGGACCACCGGGGTGGCTTCAATGTGAGCTTTATCTTCGCCCTGAGTTTGTCTTTTCGATACCACTCGTGGTAAATATCCATTTCTCCGGGGACAGGGTCAAAAGAGCTGAAGCAATATATTTTGTCGAGATTTGACGAAAATACAACAGCAGGATTGACCGGGGTGGTCCCTTCCATTTGTTCACAGACGTCCGCCTCGACGAGGGTCAGCCCTTTGGCCCTATCCTCGGCAGGCGGACTTGTAGTTTCCTGGGACGCCACGACTGCTGGAATCCCGATAACCAGCCAAAAGATTACCAGTAAGAGCGGTGGGCATTTGCGTTTCATCAAGCAGTCTCTCCGAATTTTTTCGATCTGGTTCGTATCCTGCAGTCTTTGATTTCCGGATAGATTTTAACATAGCATGAATAACAGATTCACCCAAAGATTTTTCCCCTGATCACCAGCAAGGCATCATCTCCTGCGTCGTCTTCGTTCGATCCGACCTTCTTCAGAATCGGTTGGTCTCGGAAATCAGGGGGATGGGATGTTCGCGGAGCGGCGCATGTCGGCCCTGGAGCAGGACAGCGGAAGGTACGACATCCGCAGTGAGCGAAGCCAGGGAGGGCGAAGCGAACGAAGCGGAGGGAACATGCCGTCCCCCTGTTCATGCGTCCTCTTTCGAGCAGTCATGATTTTGCTCCTTGACAGAACGCGTTTCATATTGTTCAGTAGGAACCTGCTGAAATAAGAATGAAATGAGGGGTGCGTTCCCATGATTACCATCGGCATTGATGTCGGTTCCAATACCACGAAGGCCGCTTTCTTGAAAGACGGAACAATCGCAGGTACCCTGCTCATCCCTACGGGGTATAACGCAAGACAGGCGGCGGAAAAGGTCTTTCACGATTTACTGAGCAAGCATCAGGTATCCCGCGATATCGTTGATCGAGTCATTGCAACAGGGTACGGGAGAAACAGTATCGATTTCGCGGATAAGACAATCACCGAAATCACGTGTCACGCGGTCGGCGCCCATTACCAGGACAGGCGGGTCAGGACGGTTATCGACATCGGCGGCCAGGACAGCAAAGCCATCGCCCTGGATGACTCCGGGCGCGTCATGGATTTCGCCATGAACGATAAGTGCGCTGCCGGAACAGGCAGGTTTCTAGAAGTCATGGCACGTGCCTTGGAGGTGGACCTGGATGTCTTCGGAGAAATGTCCCTCAAGGCTGACGCCCCTGCGGCCATCAGCAGCCTCTGCACAGTTTTTGCGGAATCCGAGGTGATCTCTCTTATTTCAAAAGGAGAGAAACGGGAAAACATCATAGCCGGAATCCACGACGCGATCGGTGCCAGGGTAACAGCCATGGCAAACCGCATCCCGCTGGTGGATCCGGTCTGCATGACCGGCGGCGTGGCCAGGAATGTCGGGGTAGTAAAGGCCCTTCAAAAAAATTCCGGACGGGATATCAAGGTGCTGAAACTCGCGCAGGTGAACGGGGCGATAGGGGCGGCCCTGATTGCCGCTGATAAAACATGACAGGACTCCGAAAAGAAAACGTGTCGGGTCACACCTGGTGCTCCGCCGTGGGCACGGCCTCATTATCCACATCGTACCCAGGGCTCAACCCGATCACATATACCAACCCAGGGCCGTGAACTCCGGAAACGAGCGTCAGTTCAATATCAGCCGTGCAGCTGTGGCCGGTGATAAGCGTGACGGCGCTTGGAAGGCCCTGCGGCTCATTTGCCCAGGATCTGATTAGCCGGGGCAATGCGGCAAGGTCCTTGAGACGCCGGCTGGGCTGGATAAAGGCCAGATGAACGGGCGGCAGTAGTGACGTGGAGCGTCCCAGCCCTGCCTCGGTCCTGAGTACCAGGGTACCCGATTCCATGACCAGGGCTTCTGCGGTGGTGATCCCCAACTGGGCCTTTGCTGAGAGCGCCTTCCAGTCCTCTTCCCGGGAAGGAACTCGAATCTCCACTCCCATGTCACCCAGGATCCGATCGATACCCAGCCTTTCCAGGAGGGGATGTTCCCACCGCACGGCCAGCGCGACCGCGTGTTCCCGGACCAGGTCTTCCAGAATTCGGCGCATATCCTCGGGATGTTTGACCTCATAAAACCGGTCCGAAAGCGCTTCAATTTCCTTTTTCGCTTCACCCCACGGGATGTCATCCGGTATCCACTCCGACGCGGACGCCGTCTCGTCAACCGGTTTCGAGCCCCGTTCCTCCTCAATTCCCTCGAGAGAATGCTCTATGCGTGACAACATCTGATCGCGATGCGTGGAAACCACCCTGCTCTCCCTCCTCCCATTTATCGAGCTCATGGCCCTCTTCATTTGCCGGATGTCTTCAGCTTTTTCCAACGGCTGGAAAAAGGCCTCTTGAACCATGGAACCCTCCGTTCTGCTCCCCACCTGGCGACCGCTTTGGGCAGCCATTTCCATTCGCCCGAAGGGGCCAGCAGCGCCTGGAATGTCCTAGCCATGGATCCTGCAAATCGAAACAGGACGGGCCGAACAGAAATCCAGGCATAGATCTTTATCGGCACGATCCTGGACAGGACCCTCCGCCCCTTCCATACCGGGTCCTCCACAAGGCGCCGCCGGAATTCGAGAATCAGTTTCGGATGGTCGATCATGACCGGGCATACCTCGACGCAGGCGCCGCACAGGGTGGACGCGTAGGGAAGATCCCTCGCACTTCCGGGAGGCAGGAGTTCCGAGTTGAGCAGAATCCCGATCGGTCCCGAATACACCCAGCCATAGCTGTGGCCTCCGATGCGCTTGTACACGGGACAGACATTGAGGCATGCGCCGCAGCGGAGGCAAAAAAGCGATTCCCGGAACACCTCGTCTCCCAGGATTCGGGACCGGCCGTTGTCCAGCAGGACAAGATGAAAGGCTTCCGGTCCGTCCCGCTCGCCCGGCTTTCTCGGGCCGGTAATCAGGCTGAGATACGTGGGCATCTTCTGACCGGCGGCGCTCCGGGAAAGGAGGGTCAGGAGAACACCGAAATCATCCCAGGATTCCACCACCTTTTCAATACCGATAAGGGCCACATGCACCCGGGGAAGCGACGTAGACATGCGGATGTTGCCTTCGTTTTCAAACAGGACAAGCGTTCCCGTCTCCGCCACCAACATATTCCCGCCCGTTATCCCCATGTCCGCCCCCAGGAATTTCTCCCGCAGCGTCCGGCGGGCCACCATGGTCAGCTCTTCGGGATTCACGGTATAGGGCACCCCGAGCTTTTCGCAAAAGAGCCGGGCCACCTCTTCCTTGTTCTTATGAATGGCAGGGGCGATAATATGCGAAGGTATTTCGTCCGCCAGCTGGACAATGAACTCCCCAAGGTCGGTCTCCCATACCTCGATGCCCTTTCTGGAGAAAGCCCTGTTCAGGCCGATCTCCTCGGTCATCATGGACTTTCCTTTCACCACGGTTTTCACTCCATACCGGTCCGCCAGGTCCAGGATGATAGAACGGGCCTCCGCTGCATCCTTTGCCCAGTGCACGACGCCCCCCGCATCGGTCACCTTTTTCTCCAAAAGCCTTAACAGACGCGGCAGGTCTGCAAGGCTCCTTTCCTTCACCTTTCGACCGCGGATTCGCAACCCTTCGGGATCATTCAGCTGGGAGAAGCCTGCCTCCCTCAAGGCAACGAACCGATCTCCCGCAGTGGAGAGGGTCTGGTGCAAAACCTCGTTCCGGGCGGCCTCAGCGGCTTTTTGCTTGATCTCTTCCACTCTCAGTTCCATGGTTCGCCCGCCTGATGCGCCAAAACCTCGGCAATATGAAGAGCCTTTACGTGTTCGCCCATTTTTTCAAGGTACAGCCCGACATTGAGCAGGCAGCTCGGCTCTGCGCTGATCATGAAGCCGGCCCCGCTTTTCACCACGGCAGAAGCCTTATCACCTGTTATCTTTTCCGAAACAGCGGGAAATTCCAGGCTGAAGACACCTCCGAATCCACAGCACGTCTCCTGGTGTTCCATTTCCACCATTTCCAGTCCATGTACCCTCGAAAGCAGCATTCTCGGCTGTTCCCTGACTCCGAGAACGCGCGAGACCTGACAGGAATCGTGATAAACCGCCTTTCCGGGCCACTCGGCACCGAGGTCAACAATGCCGAGCACATCCACGAGAAATTCCGTGAGTTCATAGGTTCTCCGGCCCAATGCTTCTGCCTGCTTCAGCAGCAACGCCTCGTCCCGGAACAATTCCGGGTAGTGGTGCCGCACCATCCCGACGCAGGATCCCGAAGGGGCAACGACGGCTTCCGAGTCTTTGAAAACGCGGAGAAAATGGCGGGCCATCTTTCTCGCTTCCTGCTGATATCCTGTTTTGAACTGCATCTGCCCGCAACAGGTCTGTCTGTCCGGATACTCCACCTCCATCCCCGCCCGTGTGAGGATCCGGGCGGTAGCCTCTCCCACCCGGGGAAGAAAGTGCTCCACGAGGCATGGGATAAAAAGACTGACTTTGCGCGGTGATTTCTTCCCTTGCATGCAATTCCTTTCTTGAAATGGGCTCTCAAAGATGTAAAATAAATCTGCTCGTCACTGACAAAAAGGCCTCCAGCACCTCCAGACCACAATCATTTACAGGATCAGGAGATACCCTTGCCATGCAGTTCTGTGATCATCATTGCCGCTTCGCTTCATGGCCGGAAAAGGACTCTCTGGACGGATCGGGGAGTTGTATGACGTTTCAGGCCGTTTACTGCGGGAAAAAGAAAAAGCTGGTTCACAAAAACATGCCATGCCCGGAAAAGGAAACCGTGAGCCTTTCCGGAAAGGCTAAGGCTTCACGCTATCCAGATATCGGGTGATGGCACCATCGTATTCGTGCGTCATCCGGAAAACCTTTTTGGCCAGGCGAAAACGGGTCTCCAGGGTCGTCTCCCCGCCATTTTGTTCCATCTCCTCGAGCACCACCCCGTAGTCTACCGGATCCATAATCACCGTCACATCCCTGTAGTTCTTCGCAGAAGAACGAAGCATGGCAGGGCCGCCGATGTCGATATTCTCAATCGCTTCCTCGAGGGTGACCCCTTCCTTCGCCACTGTCTTTTCGAATTGATAGAGGTTCACCACCACCAGGTCAATGGGCTTGATCCCGTACTCTTCCATCATTTCCCTGTGTGCAGGGTTGTCCCGGAGGCCCAGGAGCCCCCCGTGGACCTTCGGATGGAGAGTCTTCACACGGCCGTCCATCATTTCCGGAAACCCGGTGTAGTCTGAAATTTCCGTCACGGGGACGCCGCCGTCACGGATAGTCCGGGCAGTTCCCCCGGTTGAGAGTATTTTCACTCCAAATCCGTGAAGAGCCTTTGCCAATGAAACGATCCCATTTTTGTCAGTGACACTGACGAGCGCCAGTTCGATCTTGCTCATGATACGTTCCTCCTCTCCCTTGGATCCTCATGTTCACCGTTCATCGCTCTCCTGCTTGCACGCGATCGCTGCTTGATCTATAGTCCAAAAAAGGATATTAATCAAGCTCCTGTTCGGAAAGACTGCATCCCCAGTAAAGGAAAGGAGAACCTACCCCGATGCCGTCCCAAAAGATCGAATTTGAAAAAAACCGGCTCCTCGTCCCTGACAACCCCGTGATCCCTTTCATTGAGGGAGACGGGATCGGTCCCGACATCTGGCGGGCAGCCTCGCGGGTTATCGACTATGCCGTCAATCTTTGCTGGGGCAAGAGCCGGTGCATTCATTGGAAAGAAGTCCTTGCCGGGGAAAAGGCCCACAGGGAAACCGGAGAGTGGCTGCCGGAGGAAACACTTCAGGCTTTTCGCGCATTTCGCGTTGGAATCAAAGGTCCATTGACCACACCTGTCGGGGGCGGCATCAGAAGCCTGAACGTGAGCTTGAGACAACAACTGGACCTCTACGCCTGTGTGAGGCCCGTGCGATATTTTGCGGGTGTTCCGAGCCCGGTGAAAGAGCCCCAGAAGGTGAACATGGTGGTTTTCCGGGAAAACACCGAGGATGTGTACGCAGGTTTCGAGCTGGAATCTGGCGGGGACGATGCCAACCGTCTCATTGCCTACCTGGCCGAGACCCAAGGGTGGCATGTTCGTCCCGACTCCGGCATCGGAATCAAACCTATCAGTCAATACGCGAGCCTGCGTTTACTGAGGTCCGCGATCGATTACGCGCTGGATCATGGTCGAAAGAGTATTACCATGGTGCACAAGGGCAACATCCAGAAATTCACGGAAGGCGCCTTCAGAAATTGGGGATATGCATTGGCCGGAAATGAGTATTCAGGGTCGGTGGTTTCCTGGGAAGCGTGCCACGGCAAACCGCCGGCGAACGAGCTCCTGATCAAGGACGCCATTGCCGACATCTTCTTCCAGCAGGCACTCACAAGACCTGAAGAATTTGACGTCATCGCCACAACAAACCTGAATGGAGACTATATCTCGGATGCCCTGGCTGCCCAGGTGGGCGGGGTAGGTATGGCGCCCGGAGCCAACATCAACTATCAGGAAGGCTATGCCGTTTTCGAGGCAACACACGGGACGGCCCCCAAATACGCCGGACAGGACAAGGTCAACCCGAGTTCCCTCATCCTGAGCGGGGCTATGATGCTGGAGCATATGGGATGGTCGGAAGCCTCCCGGAAGATAGAGCTGGGACTTGGAAAAGCGCTGGCCTCGGGAGAAGTCACTTATGATCTCGCCCGTCTCATGCCGGAAGCGAAAGAAATCTCCTGCTCCGGCTTCGCAGACCGGATATGCACCTTCATGGCATGAGGTATTGCGGTGACCCGGATACTGATCATCTATCATTCACAAGCGGGGCATACCGAAGCCATGGCGGAACGTGTTGCCCGCGGCGCCGGTTCCATTCCGGGAGTTGAAGTCATCCACAAAAAGGCCGGGGAAGCTACCCTCCAGGACCTCCTCGAGTGCGACGGGCTTGCCATCGGCTCCCCGGAATACTTTGGATACATGGCAGGGATGGTAAAGGATTTCTTTGATAGGACCTATGGGTCCGCGCGGAAGGACAGGCGAATTTTCAAGAAGCCCTATGTCATCTTCATCAGCGCGGGAAACGACGGAAGCGGCGCCCTGAATCAGATAGAAAGAATATGCCTGGGATACCCCCTGAAAAAGATCTATGCTCCGATTGTCGCAAAAGGGGAACTTGACGAGGCCGTCCTGAAGAAATGTGAGGACCTGGGAAAGACGATTGCGGCAGGCTGCGAGGCGGGCATCTACTAGTTCTTCTTTTTCGGGTCGCTCTCGGAAACGGGAAGCTTGAAAAATTCGACCCCTTCTTCCTTCAACATCTTCTCTTCCTGCTCCGTTGCGGACCCCCTGATATTGCGTCTATCCGCGACGCCATAATGGATTTTCAAGGCCTCGGCAGTAAATTGCGGACCCACATCTTCAAAGTTCTGGTGCACGTACTCCACCACCTCCTTTGCAAGACGCTTGTAATCAATGTGAGCCTCCGGGAAGTCCTGTCCGGCAGGTGTTTTTTTCAGGGCCACGGGAGAGAGGACTCTCTTCACCTGCGCATCATCGCAATTCGGGCAACTGATCAACCCCCTCGCGCGTTGCTCTTCATACGCTTCCGGGTTGTCAAACCACCCTTCAAAAACATGGCCCCGGCTGCATTCAAGATCGAAGACGATCATACACCCATCACCTCTCGGCATACAGAACGGCAAGTATCCTGGTGGCCTCTTTCCCGTGACATTTCACCAGGTGGGGAACGGTAGAGTCATAATAAATGGCATCTCCGGGGTAGACGAGATGTACCTCTTCCCCCAGACGAACTTCCATGATTCCTTCAAGCACATAGATAAATTCCTGGCCATCATGGGAAGAACGTTCCTCCTCGGTTTCGGCCGGTTCCAGCGTAACCATGAACGGCTCCATGTGGCGATCCTTCTTATGAGGTGCGAGAGATTCATACTGATATCCGTACCGCTGCCCCTTTCTGGAATCATAGCGGGAGATCACTTTCCTGTCATCGTGCCTGACGATCGTGTAGGGACGGGTCTCAGCTCCGGAAATAAAATAGCCCATTTTCATCTCCAGGGCCTTGGCCAGCTTGATAACCGTACCCAGCGGAGGCTCTGCGTCCCCGTTTTCGATCTCCTCCAGGGCAGATTCGGCGATTCCTGTGCGCTGGGAAATATCGGTGAGGCTCAAGCCCCGCTCTTCCCTCACTTTCCGAACCCGTTCTCCCACCAGTGCGGGACTGTCTTCGTCAACAGGCCCCGGGCCGATATTCTCCATGAAGGCCTTTTCTTCATCCTTGATGGCAAATTGGTCGCTGATATCACTAAGAAAATCCGAGTAGGGGTCTCGTTTCTGTCCGCTATGTTTGCTTTTTTCATTCATGACAATTACCTCTATCTCCCGGCTTCCGATGCCTCTGCGATTATGCGCTTAGTGTATCATTCGACACCAGCGCCGGTCAAGTGCATGGTTTCGCCCCAAATCCACCATCTAATTTGCGCATCATGAGTTTCACCGGGTGATCTGGCGAAATCTCTGGTCACCAGCAAGGTGTCAGATGCGAGGCGCCGAGGAGCGACGACTGAGCCGTATAAACAATACGTCGCAAGGAGGAGCGAGCGAAGGCAACGCAGCAGATGATATCTTGATGGCGGATCAGGGTTCACAAACACGGCTCTGCAACCCTACGCATGGGAAAATGCCTCGGCCCGTGGAACCGAAAGGGTTTACAGGTTTCCCTATCAGGTCTCAAGGACAAAAATGACTTCCATTCTCACCCGGTACTCAATGATCTTTCCATCCTCGACCGCTACTCGTTGTTCCAAAACGCGCAGACCCGTAATGCCTCTCAGGGTCCGATTGGCTCGTTCAAAACCCGCCTTGATAGCCTCCTCAAAGCTAATGGGAGAGGCCGCGATAATCTCCGAAATCCTCGCTACACGCTCCATAAGTATTTCCTCCTGGTACGACGGCAAAACAGACTCCTTCACAAAACCCGGGCTTGTTGAAAGCCGCCCTCCCTATTCCTTGACAGGAAGACCGGACATGGTATAAGTATTGACGTTCACTCAGGACCGGACGGGTCAAAAAGGCAAAATCAATCGTCAGATCGTCCGGGACATTCCCGAGCCGGGAATGGGGAGCTATGCCCCGCTATGCCGGAAGTTTTTGGATCAGATTTTATTTAGTTTCTAAACAACAAGGGCCGAAAAATCAATGATTATTTCCCCTTGAAACGCTTGCGCAGGGCCGCGGAACCCGGAAAGGAATGAACATGTCCGAAAATCAGTACCTGGTAGATGAACTCACCCTGACCGATTCATGGCGCATGTTCCGCATCATGGCGGAATTCGTTGAAGGATTTGAGGTCATGCCTGAAGTCTATCCCGCCGTGACCATCTTTGGATCTGCCAGGGCGAAACCCAAGAGCGATGATTATCAGAAGACCGTACAGGTCGCCCGGTTGCTTGTGGAACACGGATTCAATGTCATATCCGGTGGCGGTCCGGGTATCATGGAGGCCGCGAATAAAGGTGCGGCTGAAGCGGGAGGAAAATCGGTCGGACTCCATATTCATCTCCCAAAGGAACAGGCAGCCAACCCTTTTGCGAACGTCCGGCTGGATTTCAAATACTTCTTCATCAGAAAAGTGATGTTCGTCAAGTATGCCGTCGCCTATATCATAATGCCCGGCGGCTTCGGAACCATGGACGAACTCTTCGAGGCCCTGACACTCATTCAAACCAAGAGGATCAGGTCCTTTCCGGTCATTCTCATGGATTCCGGTTTCTGGAAAGGACTGATGGGCTGGTTCAAGGACACCCTCTTGACCCACGGGACCATATCAGAGCAGGACCTCGAACTCCTGCATATGGTGGATAGCCCTGAAGAGGCCGTAGATATCGTCAGACAAATGGTGGTAGTCTAGGTTTGACAGTACCCCTCTCTGATGACCTTTTGCTGCGGGCCCGGTCTTTTGGTATTGCCTTATCCCGCGCCCAAAGTGAAAAACTTGCGCTGTTTGTCACGGAATTGTGGTCCTGGCGGGAAAAAATGAATCTCGTAGGGGTCACCAGTCAAGACCGGTTGATCCGGGAACTTCTCCTGGATTCCCTCATACCCCTCCCCCATATCCCACAAACAGGCACTTTACTTGACTTGGGATCAGGGGCAGGATTTCCGGCGATCCCCCTGAAGATATGCCTCCCCGATGTTCATTTCCACCTTCTGGAACCCAAAGAGAAGAAGGCGGTATTCCTGAGACAGGTTATCCGCCTCCTCGATCTGGACCGAATCGAGGTCGTCATGGTAAGAATCGAAGAGGGAGGGGAAGTCCTTGCCTCGCATGGATACGGGATGGTTACCGCCCGTGCGGCGGCGTCTCTCCGGCAGACTCTCGAATGGTGCGGTCCTCACCTGCGAAGAAACGGCGTGCTGATCAGTTTTCAAGGAAGATCCTGGAAGGAGGCCCTGAAAGAGAGTGCTGAAGTTATGAGAAAGCAGAAACTGGCGCTCTCCAGGAAATTGCCCTACCGGCTCCCCGGGATAACGGAAGAAAGAGTCATCCTGTTCTTTTCAAACGCCGGCGACTCATGAGGTCTCGCGGTGTCCGGGCAGGCCTCATGCGGCCACACGGTGCTGCGAAACCGGGTCAGTTCTTCAGGGCATCCATGATGGTCCGAAGCTGGAGATCTATGTACTTATCAAGCGTGAGCCGCTTTCTGAAATGCCAGCCCTTCAGGATCCACATGTGGGCCATCATGATAATGTTATATGCCATGAGGTCTACATCCACTTGTTTGAAGACCCCCTGCTTTATTCCCTCTCTGATGATCTCTCCAAAGATATTGCTCACATCCACCTCAAGCTGCATGACCCGTGACTTGGACGCCTTTTCCAGAGAATTGGATTTCTGGTAGATCAACAAGGCCTTTTCCTTCTGTTTGTCCACCACGCGAAAGTAAAGTACCACTGCAATACCCAGTTTTTCCAACGGATCATCAATGCCCTTGATCTGTTTGGTGAGGCTGTGCTGAAAAATGCTCAGGACATCTTCCATGATCATCAGCATGATTTCCGATTTCTTCTTTACATAATGATAGGTCACCGGCAAAGATACACCGGCCTTTTCGGAAATCTCCTGGATAGAGGTGGCGGTAAATCCTTTCCTGGCATAGAGGGCACTGGCCGCATCAATGATCTTTCGTCTCACCTTGTTGGAGGCCGTTATTTGATCAAGGACGGTCAGTTTCTTCATTGGAGGATTCATCTTAACTTCCCTTTCTCAGGAAAAAGGAAACGGAGGGCTGTGGCCAGGAGGTCTTCGATGCACTCCTATTTCTGATACTTGAAGGAAACATTGACCCTCGCCCTGTAGGCAGTGACCTTACCGTTCTCAATTGTCAGATCCAGTTTTGTGATTTCCGCGACCCTCAAATCCTTTACGCTTGAAGAGGCTGTTTCAACTGCCGTCTTCGCGGCCTCTTCCCATGATTGGTCGCTTGTTCCCACCAGTTCAATAATTTTGTATGTGCTTCCGGCCATTTTCCCCCCTCCTTTGTTCTATTGCGGGTTTACGGCAAAGAGAATCTCCTCCTCGAATCTTCACCTCCTTTCGTCGAAAGTAGCTGCGCAATAAAGCCCTTCTGCCCTTGCGTATTGACCTATTGCGTTAAAGATATTTTTCACAAGCCACATTCATCCGTACTTTGTGAAAACATATCATATTCCTTCCAATTATATTCATGCAAAATTCTACGTCAAGTCATAACTGGTTTCCATCCCGGAGACCCCAGGCATTAAGCTGTTTCAGCATCCTCTTTCGATGACTTCCCGGCCAGAAATAGCGACCACAACCCCTGCAGACCCTTATCTTTCCGCGACTCTCATAAAAGACATATTCAGGCACTTTCTCCATTGCTTCTTCGTTGCCGGCCGCTTCCAGGACTGTGTTGCACCGAAGACAGCGGGTAAACCATCTCGATGGATCAGGATCGAGATCCAACCGGACAAAAAGTTCCTCCAGTTGTTCCTCCACATGATCGGAATGGAGGAAAACCGCCTCCGGGGAGAGGTTCAACTTTGTCCTGTTCCTGGTCACCAGCCTGCGATCCTGTCGCATCAAATCCGCCAGTTCTCCCTTGGAATAATGAGATTCATAGTGTGTGTCGTATCCCAGAACACGAAGCCACGTGGCCAGCCGGCCCAGCATGGAATCCACGACGAATTTCATTGAAAATGGCCCTTCTGATTTGTTGACGCTCCCGCCCAAATAGTATAGTAACTATTCAGGTTGCTTAAGCTGTAGCCGATCTACCTGTATAATTATAAACCAAAAGCGCACCGCAGGGGAGTGCTTTTCCCTTTGCGCGGGAGAGACTTTCATGGACAAGATAGTGATTGAGGGCGGATATCCCCTGCAAGGAAAGGTGACCGTGAGCGGCGCAAAAAACGCCGCGCTTCCCATTATTACTGCATGCCTGCTCACAGGCGGGTGGCACCAGCTTGAAAATATCCCGTCCCTCAGGGACATAAGGACGATTATTCAGATCCTCTCGAAACTCGGCGTGGTCTTTGAATTCAACCAAAATACCCTGAGAGTCAACTCCGATGAGTTGGTTGGACATGAGACCCCTTATGAACTGGTGAAAACCATGCGGGCCTCCATCCTCATCCTCGGCCCCCTTCTGGCCCGATACGGCCGCGCGAAGATTTCTCTGCCCGGCGGCTGTGCGATCGGGGCACGGCCGATCAACCTCCATCTGAAGGCCCTGGCTGCCATGGGCGTGGACATGTTCCTGGACCAGGGATACATCAACGCCAGAGTCGACCGCCTGAGAGGCGCCGAAATCTTTTTCGATATGCCTACCGTAACAGGGACGGAGAACATCATGATGGCTGCGGTACTCGCAGAGGGGCAGACGACCCTGAGAAACGCGGCCCGCGAACCTGAGATTCAGGACCTGGCTTCCATGCTCAGAGACATGGGAGCGGATATCGAAGGAGACGGAACCCATACCATCACGATCCGCGGGGTCAGAGAACTGAAAGCGGTCCGGCACACGGTCATTCCGGACAGGATTGAGGCAGGAACCTTCATGATAGCCGCCGCTATGACCCAGGGAGAGGTACAGATTCTCGGATGCAGGCCTGACCACCTCGGGGCGGTTTCAGAGAAACTGGAAGCGGCAGGTGCGCAGATTCGAGCGATTGAAGGGGGCGTGGCGGTAAAAGGACCGGAAATAATCAACAGCGTGGACGTGAAAACCATGCCTTTTCCAGGATTCCCTACGGACCTGCAAGCTCAGTTTATGGCGGCCATGTGCATTGCAGAGGGCTGGAGCATGATCCGGGAAACCATTTTTGAAAACCGTTTTATCCACGTCAACGAACTGGAAAGGATGGGCGCCTGCATAGAAATCAACGGCGGCCAGGCCCTTGTGCGCGGCTGCGATCATCTCCTGGCAGCACCGGTCATGGCGACCGACCTCAGGGCGAGCGCCTGCCTGATCCTTGCGGGACTTGCGGCTGAAGGCGGCAAAACGGAAGTTCACCGCATCTATCACCTGGACAGGGGGTACGAGGCCCTGGAGAAAAAATTCGCCCATCTGGGGGCGAAGATCTGGCGTCAGAGCGAATGAGGGATGTGCAATAGGCCCCTCATACCCCTCCTGCTCATATTCATGGCCGGCATTGTCACAGGCCATGCCCTTCTGGAAGGGGTCGGGGCTTTTCTTCTTCCCCTGCTTTCCACCATCTCTTTTCTGCTTTTCCTCTATCTTTTCCTGCCCAACAGGCTCAAAGCGGGTTGTATCCTGATCCTTTTCTTCCTGTGCGGAATGTTTCTCGAGGTTCATTCCCGCGCGCCTTCCAAAATCCTCCCTCTTGTGCAGCAACATCAAAGGGTCGTTATGGAGGGGACCCTGCTGGAACCCGTGCAGATTCTCGATAGAAACGCCAAGCTGCGGGTCATGGTCCAAACGGTCTTTTTTCAGGGAACAGCCATTCCCGTGCGCGAAAAAGTGCTGGTTACCGTGTACCGGCACGTGCCGCAAGGCCTCCAGCCCGGGAGCAAAATACGATTTCCGGCCAAACTACACTCTTTCACCAATTTCAGGAATCCCGGTGCATACGACTATGTAACAGCCATGCAGGCAAAGCGGTTTAGCTGTTCCGCCGCGGTTTCGGACGGCCGTTTCATCGTGCCCAGGGGCAGAGGTCCTCTTACGTTTCCTTACGGATACCTGGAAATAGTCAGGCAGCCTCTCAGGCAATTCTTTCAACGGAGCCTTTCTCCGGAAGACGAAAAGCTTTTCAGAGCCCTGATCCTGGGCGAACGCCGGGACATCGGTCCGGCCCTGAGGGAGCCATTCGCTCGAACCGGCCTCGGTCACATACTGGCTGTCTCGGGCCTCCACATCGGACTGGTGTCATGGGTGGCCTTCTTTTTCTTTAAATGGCTTCTGACCCGATCGTACCGCCTGACCCTGGCAATCAATGTTCGAAAGGGGGCTAGCCTTCTAACGTGTGTGCCCGTGATAATGTACGCATCCCTCGCCGGACTCCAGGTCTCCTGTCAGAGAGCCATGATCATGGCCTTGGTCTTTTTCGCTTCTATTCTGCTGGATCGCGAAAAAGAGATCTGGTCCACCCTCGCGATCGCAGCATTCATCATCCTGGCCATGGAACCCATGGCTCTTTTCAGCATAGATTTTCAGCTCTCCTTCGGTGCCGTCGTGGGAATACTCTGGCTGTCTACCCCCTTCTTTTCAGGGAAGGGTGCTCCGTTGGAAAACCAATCAATGCTGAAACGGTTTTTCATCTGCTTGAAACGCAACCTCATGGGACTTGCGGTCGTCTGTCTTGCCGCCCAGATCTTCCTCTTGCCGTTGATCGTTCACTATTTTCATCGAGTATCTCCCCTAGCCCTTTTTGCGAATATCACCACAATCCCTCTTCTCGGCTTCTGGATCATTCCTGCCGGGCTCCTGGCTGCGTTGTTGCTTCCCTTCAGTCCCTTTCTCGCGACCCTGCTCCTGCAAACCGGAGCCACAGGGCTCCACGCAATGATGGCGATCATCAGGTTCTGGTCGCAATTGCCGTTCGCGAGTTTCTGGATGTTCACACCCAATATCCTGGAAACAGGGCTTTTCTATGCCTTGATCTTCTGCATTTTTTTCCTGAGAAAATGGCATTGGACAAAACCCGCTCTTGTTGTTGTCTGTGCAGCAATCTTTCTGGACACGGGCTACTGGGTCTATTCCACCACCTTTCGGCATCAGCTCCGTGTTACCTTCCTGGACGTGGGTCAGGGAAATGCCGCTTTAGTGGAATTTCCGGGCGGCAAGCGAATGGTCATAGACGGCGGGGGATTTCCCGTTTCCGGGTTCGATGTGGGCCGAAATGTTGTTGCGCCGTTTCTCTGGCATGAAAAGGTTATGCGTGTGGACTTCCTGGTCCTGAGTCATCCCCAGGCAGATCACATGAACGGCCTGGTCTTCCTGGCAAATGCCTTTCATCCCAAGGAATTCTGGTTCAATGGAGATCATTCTCCTGATGCGGTTTTTTCTGAGCTCATGGACGTTCTCTCGTCCCGGGGAATCAAGATCCGTGATCCTGCTTTTCTGTCGTGCGCAAGCGATGTCTCCGGAGTGAAAATAGAGATCCTGCATCCGGCTTTCTCTGCCCACGCTTTCCAGTTCGCCGGAAAACCTGAATCCCTCAACAACCGCTCCCTGGTGCTGCGGCTTTCCTATCACGGGCGGTCCTTTCTTTTTCCCGGTGACCTTGAACAGCGGGGTGAAAATGCTTTGCTCAAAAGGGTGCACGGCAACATCAGAAGTCAGGTGCTGCTTTCGTCCCACCATGGAAGCGGCACCGCCAACTCAGGAGAATTCCTGGCGGCAGTGGCGCCACAAATATGTGTCATATCCTGCGGAAAGGGAAACCGCTTCGGGTTTCCGCATCCTTCGACCCTGCAAAGACTCAGGCTGGCGAAATGCCGCATTCTCAGGACGGACCGGGAAGGCGCCGTACAGTTTTCAGTGCCCGGAAAAGGCCAGAAATGTCAACTCAGGACTTACCGGAGTAAATGGAGATCCGCGCCGCTCCGGCTGGGGCCATGAAACAGAAAGGGATGGTGAAAAAACACCATCCCTTTCTGAGGACCCAGGGATCATCTTCCCTGGAAGGGCACACCGCCTACGCAGGTCATTGCTTCAGCATTCCCGATTTCCTGCTATTGGGCGGTCACCCCCTGGGGAGGCGAGGGGGGCGTCCTGTCAGGCACAAGCCATGAGACCTCATTGGAATCTCCACTTTCCCCCGCCCCGTTATACGCTCTCACAACAAAGTAATACGTTCTGCTTTCCTCCAGCGGCAAACTGGTCAGCCCATACTCGGTGACGTTGCCGATGTTCTGGCTATTTGGATGGCTGCCCTGGGACAGACCGTAATAAACTCGATAGCCGGTGATATCACCACTGCTCGCATCCCACGCCAGTCTCGGGTCGGCGAAGACCGTACCCGGCAACAGCCACGCAAGGATAACAACAGCCAGAATAATGGTGATGATTCTTCGATTCATAGGGCACCTCCTGTTCTCAAGGGTGCCCGTTTATCAGCCGGGCACCCTTGAGCATGTAACGTAAGCACGTTCCGTGCCAAAATGCCCCTGATCGGATTTTGTTGCTATTTTGTGCAGTTCAGGCTCCCTCACGCCTTCCGGACTATTCATCCGGTATAGAAAAACCGACAGTGTCGAGATTTGAATACGCCTTTTCCCCTGAATCTTGCCCGGCACCATCTCGCCTCGACACTTGAAATTGTGTTTGCCTCGCCACATATGGACCCACCGTTCCATACCCTTCTAATGCGCGCCGAATACACGTTTCAATAATTCGGTCGTCCGCTTGGCGGGATTCGTGCGGATAGCAGCCTCTTCCTTGGCCATGTAGTAGAAAATCCCGTCCATTCCTTTCTTAATGACATAATCGGTGAGGTCGGCTTTTACATCCGGGACAAAAGGAACGGACCGGTACTTTTTCATAACATTATCATACGCCTGAACAGCTCCAACTTCGGAAAGGGTTTCATTGACCACGGGTTCCATCTCTTTTGCGAGAGATGGAGACATCTTGCTTCGAAAATATTGGGTAGCAGCGTCATTCGGGCCATTGTATATCCTTTTGACGTCATCAAAATTCATTTCAGTAATCGCCTGCAAGAAAAGCTCCTTTGCCTTTGGAGTCGCCACCTCCGCGGCTCGGTTGAGTTTCAACTCAAGGTCACTAAGCCGTCCGGACATGCCAACCTTATCCAACACAGACCTTACAGTCTCTAATTGTTTTGGCAGCGGTATATGAATAGCTGAATCCTTGTTAAAACCATCCACACGCCCTAGTCGGGAAACCACATTCTCCGAGCCGACACGAAGTGCCTCTTTAAGCCCGGCCCCGATTTCTTCAACCGTGATTCCCGATCCTTCACTGCCTCCCCCGTAACTTTTGAGGAGCTCTTTGCCCTTATCCAACCAGCTGGTCCCGGCTTGTGCCGCACTGAAATTCAAGGAAACAGAAACAAAAAGCACACCGGTAATAATCAGCAATCGAAGCATAGAGCGTTTCATGGGATTTGTGTTCATAATGAATACCTATATGCCAAAATTATTTCAGTTGGGTGTTCCCAGCAGTTTGCCACTGGGTCTTACCTTGGGCAAGCCTCCTTGGGCAGCGCACTGGAGTGCCGTTATTCTTTCCGGACCGTTTACAACTCGGAAGTACAAAACGCGCAACGTGATGCATTGATTGATATGGTTGAGAAACATTTCGGACATTCTTTGGTCGTCGGTTCCGCTGGAGCTGCTTCCTCTTCTCTCTTGAGCTTATTCATACCGCGAATGAGTATGAAAACGGAGAAAGCAACCACTAAAAAGCTGATCACCGTGTTAATAAAGGCGCCGTAATTGATTGTGACGGCGCCGGCTTTCTGAGCCTCGGCTACGGTAGCAAACGTGCCGGCAACGGCTCCCTGTTTGATAACAAGGAAAAGGTTCGAAAAATCGACATTGCCGAGCAGCAGCCCGATCGGCGGCATAATAATATCGGCGACAAGCGATTTTACTATGGTACCGAAAGCAGCACCGATGATAATCCCGACCGCCATGTCAACTACGTTCCCCCTCATAGCAAATTCCTTAAAGTCTTTTAGCATCTTGTGCCTCCTTTCATGTTGATTGTCTGCCTGCCATGTTTGTTTCCACGCGCCATCTCCCGGCAGGAAGACTGTTTACTCAGGATTTTCAGGACTAAGCGCTTTTGATGAATTCACTTTAAGGAAATCAGGAGCATCTAAGATCTGCCCCTCAAAACCATATAATGCTACAGTAAAAATCAGCTTTCTAAAATAAGGTGTATATCGTATTTTTTGGTGTACTTTTATGTATGACCGCCTACTCTTGTTGGCGGCTTTCACCCCAGATCCACTGTCAAATTCCATCTGTGTTTATGAAGGTGATCGGTGGGTGAAGAATTGTGATCATCGGGGAGGGGTTAGATGCAGGGAGACAATCCCGATTTCGGCGTCAGTGACGAGGAGTGACAGAGGTACTTATCTGTGCTTCCTCTTCCCTTCTTCCTTCTTTTTGCTCACACAAGCCAATTTTCCACTACCAAACCCGGAACACGTGAAAATTCATTAACATTGGCTGTAACCAAAATCAAACCAAGGGCCAAGGCATGGGCAGCTATGAGCATGTCATTGGGACCTATTGGTATGCCCGCCTGCTCTAGAGTTGTACGCAATTCGGCATACCGGTCATCAGTTGGTTGTTCTAAAGGAAGGACGTCCAAGCCGGATAATATCACTTCCAATTGGCTCTTTAATCGTATTGATCCCTTTTTATACGCACCATAACGAAGCTCGGCGGCAACAACAAGGCCGGTACAAATCCGCTCTTCGCCCACTGCTCTAATCCGTTGTGCAATCTTCCCTGCAGGATGCCGGACAAGATCAGAGAGGATGCTGGTATCAAGCAAATAGGTAAACCGGCTCATCATGTTCACAGCTCTATGTCATTCGGCGGCATTAGGCCTTCATCCACATCCGGGAAATCCTCATCCAAAGGTTCCAGTGTAGCGAGTAACGCCAGTAAAGAGGGGTGCTTTAAAGGCTTCACTATCAAGAGAGCGCCTTCCTTTCGAATAACGGCCTCGTCCCCAGGTAATTCGAAATCTTTTGGAATACGTAAGGCTTGACTTCGTCCATTCTTGAATAGACGGACACGGCGTTCTGTTTGCATATCAGGCTCCCCAAAATAAATTGGCATATACATAAGCATATGCCATATGAACCTAAAAAGCAAGTTGAAACTGACAAACTTCTCTCAAATCTAGACCAGCGTTCCTTTGTCTCGGATCTTCCCAGCCTCCCGGAGTCAATAGGCACCGTTGGGTCTGACGACCCGCTAGGCGGTCTTGGCAATGAGCTTCAGGTCCATCCAGGGCGAAAAATGCTGGATGTACCAGAGGTCCAGTTTCACCCGTTCATCATATTCTTCAGCATCACTTCTTTTGTTTGTCGAGTCTTTTTTCTTTTAGATAGGCTTTCAGAATCCCCGACCCTTTGAACATCCCTCGCAACGCCACAATCGGATCCTCGGATTCGGGTACCATCAAAATACCTTGATCCTTCACGATCCAGCGAATAAGAGTGGCCGAACGTATCCCATATTTTTCCCTGAGCCTTTTGGGTATGACAACCTGCCCTTTTGATGTGACCTTAGAAGCCTTGATTTCCATTTGTTTTACCTCAGTCATCAATATTCAAAATTGAATTAACTCACACCAAAGTTAAGATTTTGACAATCATATTTTCTTGTTACAAAAACTGACAGTGACTATTTGGGGCACATCTGGTCTGTATGGTCTCAGCTTTGTGTGGATTGCAAGGAGAGATCCTATTTTGTGCGGAGCTTCATGGTCATTTTTGCCTCTTCCATTGACACTCTAACCTCTTTCTCCTATAGTTTTGCCGGTTGTTACCGGCTGGCATGGGGAAATTCCCTAACTATCGAAGCAGATACCGAATAGTCCCAAATGACTCCATGGATAATGGTTTATCAGGGAAGAAAATGACCAAGCAGAAAAAGAGCCTCTTCGTCTGTCAAAACTGCGGCTACCAGGCGCCCAAGTGGCTCGGCCGGTGTCCTGATTGCGGGCAATGGAACACCCTGGTGGAAGAATTGCCCTCCACGAGGCCGAAAAGAAAGAATAGCGGCGGCGCAATTCCCCCGGCGGCGATCACGAATATCTCTCTTGATCAGGAGACACGGCTCAGAACGACGCTTGGAGAATTCGACCGCACGCTCGGCGGGGGACTCGTCCCCGGCTCTCTCGTACTGATCGGCGGTGATCCCGGAATCGGGAAATCCACGCTGGTACTACAGGTCCTTGAGCAGCTGGCGCAGCAGGGATTCCGGGCCCTCTATCTCTCGGGTGAGGAATCACCCCAGCAGATCAAGCTCCGGGCCAACAGGCTGGCGGCCACATCGGAAAACCTTTTCATAATGGCCGAAACCTGCGTGGAAGACGTCCTGGACACCCTGGAAGAGATGAAACCCCGGGTCCTGGCAGTGGATTCCATCCAGACCGTGTACACGGAGACGATTGCGTCCGCCCCCGGAAGTGTCGGCCAGGTGCGGGAAGTTGCTTCCCGTTTCATGGGATTGGCGAAAACCAGCGGCATGCCGATCTTCCTGGTGGGGCATGTGACCAAGGATGGGTCCATCGCCGGCCCTAAGGTCCTGGAACACCTGGTGGATACCGTGCTCTACTTCGAGGGTGACCGCGGTCATGTTTTTCGCATCCTCAGGTCTGTCAAAAACCGGTTCGGGTCTACGAACGAGATCGGGGTGTTTGAAATGAAAGACTCCGGCCTTGCGCAAGTGGGCAACCCTTCCCGCATCTTCCTGGAGGAGCGGCCCGAAGGGGCCTCAGGATCTGTGGTGATTCCCTGCCTGGAAGGCACCAGGCCGCTCCTGGTGGAAATCCAGGCCCTGGTCACATCAAGCCCCCTTGGGATGCCGAGAAGGACCGCCGTAGGGGTGGATCACAACCGCATCGCGCTCCTGGTGGCGGTGCTTGCGAAACGGATGGGGATGGAACTGGGGGACCAGGATATTTTCGTGAACGTGGCCGGTGGGCTCAGGGTGGACGAACCTGCGGCTGATCTCGGCATCATCTCGGCCATGATGTCCAGTTTCCTGGACCGCCCTGTCCCCACAGATGTGGTCCTGTTCGGGGAAGTGGGCCTTGCGGGGGAAATCCGGGGGGTAAGCCAGCCGGAACTGCGCATGAAAGAGTCTCGAAAGCTCGGATTCTCGCGGTGCATCCTTTCGAGCAGCAACCTTCAAGGCACGAAGATCCCCGAAGAAATGACAGCAACTGGGGTCTCTTCTATTCAGGACCTGTTTGAGGCTCTCTTCAGGTAACCTATTCTCTCCACTTGACCACATCTTCGATGGGCGCTCGTTCAGACCTCGAGCGGTTGATGGTTGCATCGGGGTCCCTGTATCCAACGGCCACACCGATCACCACCTCTTTCCCTTCGGGGATGCTGAGGACGTCCTTGATGTCCTCGTCAAATGCCGTTATCAGACCGATGGGACAGCTTCCCAGGCCCAACGCGTGCGCGGCCAGGACCAGGTAGCCTACGACGACACCGATATCCGTCAGACGCACCCTTGAAAAAACGGAATCCAGGGTGACGATGACTGCGGTGGGCGCCCCGTAGAAATTGCAGCTCCCCTCATTCACAAAATCCTGGAACGGCACGGAGTCCGGAAGATTCGGCCGCATGACATGCAGCAGGCCACGTTCTCTTTCCCGGAAATAGTCAGGAAGGGGCTTCTTGGCTCCCGGACCGCAGGAGATGTTCCTCTCCCGCATCCGTTTGACCAGGAGACGGGAAAGACGCTGTTTCTCTTCTCCCGAGACCACGGTAAACTCCCAGGGCTGGAGGTTGATAGCGGACGGGGCCTGGGTCGCGAGCCGCAGGAGCCTTTCAAGGGTCTCTCTTTCCACCGGTTTCTTGAGAAACCCTCGTGTGCTCCTCCTTTTTTTCATTGCTTCAATAAGGTCCATGTCATATCCCGCGCTTCCGCACCCTCGAATAATTTTCGTCCATTATTCTTTTTCCTTGAGGTTGAGGGTGCGTTTCACCAGTTCCTTCTCATGGTCATAGTTGATGACCCGCTGGAGCATGATTTTCTGGGCCATGACCGGTCCCGCCCCGTGCCAGGTGGCCACCCCATGCTGCCCTGCCGTCCAGTTCTGCAGGAGTTTGTGCACCTTCATGATGTTTTCCGTGGGCTCATCCGAGCCGAAACTGAAGAACTCTTCCACGTAATCCTTGACCTCCGGGTTCTTGAGTTCTTTCAAGGAAGGCATGGTCACCACAAGACCTCCCCCGATATCCCCTGCCAGGGCCAGGACCCGCCAGAACGCATTGCAAATGTTCAATTTTGATACATTGCCCATGAGTTCATCAGGCAGAAAAACCCCGGAGCCTTCGGGCTCTTCGGCGCCCTTGTTCGCAGCGGCCAGCCCGCACGCCCTGCCCGTCTCCCGCAGGACCACCATCTCCATGAGCTGTTCGTTGATATGGGCCGCCTTCTGAAGCCCCTTGTATTCCTGGATCAACTTGCTGGCCCCGATGACCTGGTTCATAAACCCAACCTTGCAGGTGCCCCCGCAGGTCATGCGATGGGTTTTGGCGAAACGGGTCACCAGTTTGACAGAGTACGGATACTCGCCGCAGTGAAATACGCGCTCCCAGGGGACAAAGACGTCATCAAAGATTACCATGGAGGTCTCGCGCTGGCCGAATATGGGATTGCCCAATTCTTCCAGATCATCGGCGAGTTCCCTCTCGGCCGAATAGGGAGAATACTGGCAGACGTAAGTGATGCCCTTTGTATCCGTCGGGATAGCGAATGCCACGGCGTAATCCTCTTCCCCCTCAAAGTGCGCAGCCTGGGGCAGGACCGCGAGTTCATGGCTGGCATATGCTCCGCTGATGTTGATTTTGGCTCCCCGGATCACAATCCCTTCCTTATCCTTACCTACGACTTTCAGAGAGAGATAGGGATCGGGCCAGTCCAGGGTCTTCTTATTCCTGCTCCCCCTGGGTTCGGTCAACGCGCCGGCCACGGAAAGATCTTTCCTCTGCACCATCTTCAGATATTCCAGGAATCGCGAATGGTACTCGGTGCCCAGGTCCCTATCCATTTCCCAGGTGGTGCTTGCGAGGGAGTGGAAGGCATCGTATCCAACGCACCGGTAGATGCAGGTGCCCAGCATCTCCGCGGTAAACGTTCCTGCTTCTGCCTTTTTCACCAGGTCCTCCCTGCTCGCGCTTATGTGGGTGTACCGGTTTACCACGTCGTCAATAAGGGGAGAATAACACGTCATGATATCCTTGTACCCGGGGTCCAGGGCCCATGCGTAGCTTGCCTTGTTGGCTTCTATCACGGTCCGGGTGTTCCGATTCTCAAACAGGTTTTCCACCCGCTTTCCGTTCATGAATATTCTTGGATTTAACTGTCCTATACTTTCTTCGAATTGTTCCGGCGTCATCAATGCCATGGTGATTCCTCCATAATTTCGTACGTTCCCGATCCCTGGCCCCTGATCTTTACTGCTTTGTCTGTCCAGTGCCACCCCCGCGCAGGCCGAGCACTTCATACCCATTCTGCTGCAGAAAGGCAACAATTTCCTCAGGCAGCGTGCCCCCTATCGCCAGTATGGACTGCCCTTTTCCATCCTTGAATGAAACCCCCTGCACTGTAAGCTGGATATTCCTGGAGGCGTCCCGTTTACACGCCATGAAAGAGTGGGGTCCTTGCTGGAAAGGAACGCCGAGGAACCGAAGGGTCTCGGAAAGCATTTCCAGGGGGTCCTTGACACTGTGGAGGGAAAGGACCCTGAACCCATGTTCTTTCAGGACGAGCTGCATCTTCTCTCCCAGACCCGAAAAATCCATGACGCAGTCGGCGCCGTTGGACTTCAGGAAAATATCCGCCTTGATCAGGAGCTTCAGGTCCGCTGCTTCACTTTGATAGACAGGAATATTCACAGATCTGGTGAATTTCTGTCCCAGGCGCTCCAGGATCATCCCCGTTCGTGCAATAGGGTCATCAGGAGCAGAGATGATATGCGGCTTTGTTTCCTCTTGTCCGGGGTAGCTGTCTGCCGGGGGATAATCGATGACCTTGATCCCCAGTCCCTCGAGGTAATCCTGGATCGTCCAGGGAATTGCAGGCATGTATGGTTCCCGCAGGGTCAGAACGGCCGTGGTCTGCTTTTGTTCGGAAGACCCACCGGACATGGGAAGAAGCCAATCTCCCGTGATGCGAAGCTGAATATCCCCTCCGAATTGAAGCGGATGTCTGGTTCCGTCACTATCCCTGAAATCACACGCGGTGATAATTTTGCCAAGGGCCGACCGCAGGGTGTCCTTTGCTGTCAGATGGACGATCCGGTACCCCTTCCAGCTCGATTGAATCAGGTCCGCAACCCTTGAGGGAAGCTCGTCGTGCAGGTCCACAATAACCTTGTTCCCCGACGGGGCGTTCAGTACGGGAAAGGACTCCGCCCTGAGGTTGATCTGCCCCCCTGCTCTCAGGGGAATAAAGTGCTGTCCGCTGGTGACCCAATCCATGCCCAGTTCTGAAAATATTTCAGCCAGATCGTGGGAAACAGGACTGACCCTTTCTTTCGGCGCCTTCTGCTTCTTTTCCTGAAATCGTTCCGGAATAATGGGTTTTCGTACCACTTCCGGCGAGTATATCGGCAGCCTGATGCGTTGCCCGGGGAGGATCACATTGATGTCCTTGATATTCGGATTGAGTTTCCTTACCAGGGACAGGTATTCGCCGTACAGCCTTTTTGCAGGGACGTGATACCGTCCTTCGATGACCCGGGTCAGGGCGTCACCCGGCTGAACAGTATAGTTTTCCATTTTCAGGTTCTTCAGGTCAGCCAAATCCATCTTTTCCACGATAGGCGCTGTCCCGCTCCCGACGCCGGATACCGGCACAATCCTCAGAGGGATAAGGATCTGCTGTCCCGGCTGAATGAGATCAAGGTTTCCAAGGGCCGGGTTCAGTTCCCTGAGTATTGACAGCACTTCCCCTATTTTCCCCATCTTCAGGAGCTTTTTCTTCCTCAGGATCTCCCACAGATGCTCCCCTTTGGCCACCACATAGGGGCTGACGAGGACTTTCTTGTCCTTCACCTTTTGGATCTTTCCCTGCTGGAGGCCGGCTGTCTTGGTCAGGGAAATGGCATAGGTCTTTTCACCCTCTTGGGCAAGAGCAGGGGACAGCGTTGTGGCGGAAAGCAGGACAATACAGGCAAGAAAAAGCTTTTTGCCCCGATGGAAAATTGGCATACGTACCTCTTTCTCCCTTTACCGGGATCATGCCGACAGGCCATACCTGTGCCTGCCCCTTAGGAAAATACATAATCCCCTGTCCCTGTCAACGGAAAAAAGGGCTCTCACCGGGTAATGCGGTGCGGGAGATGAGGCGCGAAACTCTCCCGGAAGCGAAACAGGGCTCAGATCGGGTTTATTTGGCACTACATATTGGTACTTTCAGATTTCGCGGACACACCATCTGGTATTTTATCTTTACAAACAGGAAGATATTTGGTAGAGGAATGGCGCAAGGCAGAAGAATCTTTTTTGGTTGGGAGTGTTTCATGAAGATCCAGAGGCTTTCCATAATCGGGTTTAAGTCATTCATGGATAAGCTTGTAATAGACTTTCCTCCAGGTATCAGTGGAATTGTCGGCCCCAATGGATGCGGCAAGAGCAATATCGTGGATGCCATACGCTGGTGTCTTGGAGAACAGAGCCCCAAGCAGCTGAGGGGCCGCCAGATGGAAGATGTCATTTTCGGGGGGGCCGGGACCTACAAATCGCTCGGCATGGCGGAAGTCTCCATTCTCTTCGAAAACGGGCACGCACCTTTCGTGGGCCTGTTCTCGCAATCACCGGAGATTTCCGTTACCAGACGACTCTACCGTTCCGGGGAGAGTGAATACCGTATAAATAACAGCCCCTGCCGTCTCAAGGACATTCAGGAACTTTTTATGGATACCGGCCTGGGCAACAGGGCTTACTCCATTATCGGGCAGGGGAGAATCGGGGCCATCCTCGAACAACGGCCGGAGGAAACCCGGATCATGCTGGAGGAAGCCGCGGGAATTACCAAATACCGAAAAAAGGTGGAAATCTCCCAGAGGAAGATGGAACAAACCGAATCAAACCTGCAGCGGGTTGAGGATATTCTCGGAGAAATCCAGCGCCAGATGAGATCCCTCAAACGGCAGGCAGCAAGGGCCAGACGCTACAGGGCTATTTCCGAAGAGATCGGAAAGCTGGAGCTCATCCTCAACGCGAATGCCTACCATCAGCTGGAAGAGGCTGCCGGCGCCAGAAAAAAATCAACCGATGCGCTCCTCCAGGAGGAGCTCGAAAAAACCGCCGAGCTGTCGAACCATGAGGCCAGGCTGGAATCTCTGGGCATGGATCTGGACGACAAGGACAGGTCTCTCTCGGAACTCAGAATCAGTCACGAGCGCCTCCTGGAACGGGTTCATAAGAAGGAATCGCTGATAGACTCCCTTTCGGGGGAAATAAAAATGCAGGAAGAGCTGGAAGAGCGTCTCGATGCTGAAAGAGAGCATATAGAGGAGCGCCTCCTGCACCTCCAGGAAGAGCGGAGCGGTATTGACACACGCGTCAAAGAGATAAGAAAGGGCTTCGGGGAACTCGAGGGAAATATTTCCGTGGTCGAACAGCGGTGTGAATCGAAACGGAAAACACTGAAGGAGATCGGGGAGGAGTACGAAAGGGTAAAAACCATCATCAGCAAAGAACTGAGCAACGAGACGGGTCTGAACCACGAGTCCCAAATTCTGAGCAGCATGCTGGGCAAAATGACCGATGGACGATCACGCCTCGAGCGCGAACAGGGAGAGGTTCAGACCAGGATGGACAAGACGCTCACGGCCTCCCAAAGAAAAATGGCCGAGCGGGAATCGCTCCAGGATCATCTGCTGGAACTGAACGAGACTCTCGAGGAAAAGGCACGCCTATGCGAAGAACTGGAGAGGCAGAAAGCAGCACTGCAATCTGAACTGCATTCCGCGGAAACGGAATTGAATACCTGTCAAACCCGATTGTCAAGCCTCGAGACGCTGACCTCGAATTTTGAAGGGTACAAGCAGGGTGTTCGCACCATCATGAAGGCCAAGGACCTGGAACTTTCCCGCCAAGGCAAGATCATGGGCCTCGTGGCTGACGTGCTGCGAGTGGACTCCCGATACGAACAGGCCGTAGAAGCAGTCCTGGCCGATCAGCTCCAGTACGTGATCGTAGAAACCCAGGACGATGGAAAACACGCTATTGATTATCTCAAAGGCAAGGCAAAAGGCAGGAGCAGTTTCGTGCCGCTGAAAGAACTGAACGGGAACAGCAACGGCAGCTCCCGTAGCCATAGCGCTTATCCGCTTCTCCGCGACCTGATAGAGGTGCCCGAAGGCTATCGTCCTCTTCTCGATGCCCTGTTTTCAGACACGATGGTCGTGGATAACCTGGATGAAGCCCTCTCCGCCTGGCGCGGAAACGGCAGGAATCAATGTCTTGTCACCCTGGATGGGGATATGGTCGACCCGAGAGGGATCATCAGCGGCGGGAAGCAGACCCATGCCGGCATCGGAATTCTCTCCCGCAAAAGGGAATTGGCCGAGCTCAGGGGAAAAGGAAAGCGTTTTGAGTCTGCGGTCGAAAGTCTGCGGGAAAGAATGGCCCTGATGGCCGAAAAGGTGCAACTCGAGAAGCAATCCCTGGAAGATGAGAGGGAAGAAAAATGGTCCTGCCAGGACGAAATAAACGAACTGGACAAGACGGTCTTTCAACTGGGCCAGGAGCTCGATAACCTGGAAAGGCTCTCTGAAAGGATCGCACAGGAGCTGAAGGCAAAAGATACGGAGGAAACGAAGCATAAAGAACGGCTTTTGGAAATCGAGAGAGCCGTCCTTCAATCCAAGGCCAAGCGGAAAGAAGAGGAAGAATGGACCCGCCGGAAGCAGGTTGACCTCCAGGAATACGAAAAGGGCTACGAGGCGAACAGGGAAGAACTGAACAGGCTGAAAACGGAGTATCGTATCCTCCAGGAAGAAGAGAGGGGGCTGCTTCGCGAGAAGGAGAGGCTCGTCCAATATGCTGAAGAGGCAGGGGAAAGAATAGAACAAATCGGAACAGATATTACTACCGGGCGGGAAACGTGCACAGCCTGTGAACGCAAGAAGGAATCGCTTCAACAGGAACGTCTCACTCTCTCGGAAGAGCTCAAGGAATCCCAGGAATGCCTGAGCCTGGCAGAACGAGAGAGACAGGATGTTCAGATCCATGCGCGGGAGATAGAACAGGGCGCCAGGAAGGTCCGCGAAGACATGAAGGACCTCAGAGAAAAGATCAGCCAGGCAAGAATGGAGGAGTCCGAGATCCGTTTCAAGATGGACGGGCTTGTTCAACAGGTCCAGGAACGATTCAATCTGAAGCTGGCCGAAATCTATGGGCAGTATCTTGATGAGGGTTTTTCCGCGTCGGACCGGGAAAGGGAACTCAGTCAGAAAAGGGAATTGCGCGGGCGCCTGGGAGAGGTCAACCTGACCGCTATCAAGGAGCACGAGGCCCTGACGGAGCGTTATGAATTCATTCAAAAGCAGAAAGAGGATCTTCTCACATCCATCGACACCCTGCGGAAGACCATAAGAAAAATCAACAAGACATCGCTCGAAAAATTCGGGGAAACCTTCAGAGAGGTAGACGAAAAACTGAAAGAAATTTTCCCGATTCTTTTCAACGGCGGGACCGCTTCCCTGAAGCTCACGGACGAGGAGCATCCCCTCGAAAGCGGGGTCCTTGTGGAAGTGCGTCCTCCCGGGAAAAGGCTGAGCCATATGGGGCTCCTCTCAGGAGGCGAAAAGGCCCTGGTGGCTATGGCTCTGCTTTTTGCCATTTACATGATCAAGCCAAGTCCTTTCTGCCTCCTGGACGAAGTGGATGCCCCTCTGGACGAGGCAAATATCGATCGATTCAATGCACTCCTCAAGGAAATCAGGCAGTACTCCCAGATTATCATGGTCACTCATAACCGGCGCACCATGGAGATAGCGGACCGCCTGTATGGGATCACCATGGAAAGAAAGGGCATTTCTAAAATCGTATCGGTGGATCTGAACGGCAAGAAGTCCGAGGACACCCGGTTTCCCATGGGCTATCCTGAGGGACCAAGACCGGTGCGGGCCCGGGCTGCACTCCAGTAAAGGAAAAAATCCTCCTTCCTGAGTCCCTCTCGAGGGCCGCTTGATGCCTCCCCGAGGGGGGCTGAGGAAGGAAGCCATTTCTCCCTGAGCATTTCGCTTTTCTGGACTTTGGATCGGTAAAACCTCTCCGGGTCCTTCACCAGAGGTGGAGGGTTTAGCTAAAACTAATCGTGTTCACCCGGTCAATCCTTTTAAGGAATGGTTGAATTGCGAAGTGGGGGTGTAATCGCGGATGATATGGTTTAAGAACAAGGAAGAAAAAGAGAAGCCGGAAGGCCCTGAAAAGGGCTTTCTTGGCCGATTGCGGTCGGGGCTTTCAAAGACCAGGAGTTCGTTCACCGGGAGGGTAGACCGCCTCGTCCTTGGAAAAAGAGAAATCACCCCTGAACTCCTGGATGAACTGGAAGAGATCCTGTTCACATCCGATATCGGGGTGGTCACCACCCAGGAATTAATAGACGCCGTCCGGGAGAAAGTGGCCAGGAAAGAATTAAAGGATCCTGAGAAACTGAAACTTGCCCTGCGGGAACACATCCTTTCCTTCCTGGAAATCCCGGCCCGGGAGTCACTTCCCCGATCACCGGGTGAACCGCTGGTCATCATGGTCGTCGGGGTAAACGGGGTCGGAAAGACTACGACCATCGGCAAGGCGGCGCACCGCTTCAAGGAGCAGGGCAAAGAGGTCATGCTCGTGGCGGCTGATACGTTCCGCGCTGCCGCAGTCGAGCAATTGGCCGTCTGGGGAGAAAAGGTAGGAACCGAAGTAGTCAAACAGGCAACCGGTGCCGATCCTTCAGCCGTGGCCTTTGATGCCATCAGTGCTGCTGTGTCGAGAAAGGTGGACGTGGTGCTTATCGATACTGCAGGCCGTCTCCACACCGAGCGGAATCTGATGGACGAGCTCAAGAAAATCCCCCGGGTGATCGGCAAAAAGCTGCCCGGGGCGCCTCACCAAGTCTGGCTTGTTCTCGATGCTACAACCGGCCAGAACGCCATTTCCCAGGCGGAGATATTCAATAAGGAGCTTGGCATAACGCACATCATCCTGACCAAACTTGACGGAACCGCCAAGGGAGGGATCGTGGTGGGCATTTCGCATCAGCTTCAACTGCCCATCAAGTTCATCGGCATCGGGGAAAAGATGGATGACCTGCGGCCGTTCGACGCCGCCGACTTCGTGCAGGCCATCTTTGACTAGGTTCCCCGGCCGCCTTGCTGAGCTACTGTTCCCGCCGCCAGCGTGATGGGCCCGTCGTGTTCGCAAAAAGTATCGCTGTGCCCCTTTACCACGCCGGTTTGAAGCACCATGCTGAGGAGGAGTGTTGCGCAGGCAGGGCCAGGAAATCTCCAGAGCGCGAGAAATTATAATGCACGCATCCATTCCGGCCGCAGGTCGATCTTGCCGCTCAAGGCCCCGTCAATCAGGTCCAGCGCCTCCTGTTTTCCCTTGGGAAGGCGTGCCTTCACCGGGAGATAGTTGGAGGCATGGTTGGAAAAGAAGAGCCCCCGGCTCAGATCCGTATGAGCAAGCATCTCCCTGAGTTCCATGAGAAACTCCCGCTGATCGGGCAGCTCGATTCTGCCCTGTTCATAATCCTCGTAGAGGGGTGTCCCGGGGATGAGCATGAGTGTGAGCGCGCCGACATAGTTGGGATCCATGGCGCTGAGAAGGCGCCCGGTAGCCCTCGCGTGCTCAAGAGATCTCTCCCTCCCCGCGATGCCGAGCAGCACGGTTACGGAGAGCTTTATGCCTGCGTCTTTTACCTTTCGGCCCATGCTGATCAAGTGTTCCGCAGTGGCGCCCTTGTGGATCTTTTTCAGGGTCTCGTCATCACCGCTTTCCACTCCCAGGTAAAGAATCCCAAGGTCGTTCTCCCGCAAGGCCTGCAGCTCATCGGGCGACTTCATCTTTATGCTCTTGGCGTTCGCGTAGGCCCCGACTCTCCGCACCCACGGCAGATGTTCCCGTATTTGATCCAGGATCCACAGAAGCCGCTTCTGCGGGATAATGAGGGCATCCCCGTCCATCAGGAAGACCCTGTCCTGTCGTTTCATATACCTGGACGCAAAGAGGATGTCGCTCAGGATAATTTCATCATCCTTTATTCGAAATCGCTCACCCTTATACGTACCGCAAAAAGTACATTTATTATGGGAGCACCCTACCGTCACCTGCAGGAGGATACTGAAAGCCTCGCTCGGCGGACGGATGCAGTTTCCCTCGTAATGCATCCCTTCGCTTTCTACAACACACTCACCCATACACCTCAACACCTTTCAAATAGAGGAACCACAACCACGAAAAACGGCGGATTGTGATTGCCTCACCCTATTGGTATTCCAGAACGGCCAGGTTACTCTTTCCCTTCTTTTTTCTTCTTCTTTTTCTGCTGCCGCTTACTTATTTCCGCGGTTTCCTCTTTTCCCTTTCCCTTTCTGTCCTTCTTTTCCTTGGGAGCGGCCGCTTTTTCGGCCTTTTTCCTGGCCATTTCTTCAGCCTGTCCCTCCAGAGAAAAAATGGCCTTCAACCGGGCTTCTGTCTCTCTCAGATGAGCTCGGATCTTTTTCACCGCCGGATCTCTTACCACCTTCTTGGTTTCCAGGCCCTGTTCCGCCAGCATTCCTAATCGCTGTTCCAGTTTCGTTTCCCAGTACTTTTTCTGCTCAACCCTGACTTCTCTGCTTTTGGATGTCATTTCCCTTCTTTCTCCTCTCAGAATATTCGCGCCGTGCAGCAGGGCCCGGAGACTCGCATCGGTCACCGCAATAAAATAAACGCCCGTTCCTGCTTTTGCTGCATGTTCTTCAATTAGAGCTTGTCATATCAAACTGCAATCTAATAATACAGTAAAACAGCGAAACAGGCAATGGTCTCGTGATATCAAAATTCCTGCCTGCAGAAATAGGATGACGGTGAAACCTCCATACATATCCCTTGAACCGCTGATCCTGTGGCCGAGGGGAGAACACCCGGTCCAATGGAACCGCTTCTTTCCGGATACCACCCCCCTGCATGTGGAGATCGGATTCGGGCTTGGGGACTATCTGGTCAGGCAAGCCGGGAGACATCCCGATTGGGGAATTATCGGCCTTGAAATGGAATGGATCTGCATTCGCCGGACGCTTCGCAAGATCGGCCTGACAGGTATCAGGAACGTGAAGCTGATTCGCGTTGAGGCGCGCGCAGCCCTTGACAGGTTATTCCCCGAACATTCGATAACACGCATAGACAGCATTTTCCCCTGCCCGTGGCCGAAAACACGACATGTGAAAAATCGTCTGTTTTCCCGTGATTTTCTCAAAACCATGAACAGCAGGCTTGTTCCCGGAGGAATGGCCCGAATCGTCACGGATCACAGGGATTATTTTGAATGGATCTTACGCCAGTCCACACACACGGGATTTGCCGTCATTAAAAGGAAAATACCACCTCGGTTCGCCACCAAATACGAACGGAAGTGGCTGGACCTGGGAGTGAAACGCTTTTTTGAACTCGTTCTGGTCAAAAAAGAACATATCCCTGCCCCGCTGAAGGAGGACACTATTTTGAAAACACACCGGATAGAAAAGTTCGAGCATAGACATTTTTTCCCATCCGGATGCAGGGGAGATATCGTGGTGGAGTTCAAAGACTACCTCTTCGATCAGGGCCGGGAAAAGGGAATGACGAGATCTGTTGTGCTGGAAGGCGGATTTAAACAGGACTTCTGGATCGAAATTGAGAAAAGAGGAAATTACTGGCATATCCGTCCCGCGAAGGGCTGCGGCATCATACCCAGTGCAGGGGTCCAGCGGGCGCTGGACCTCGTAAAAAAAGCCGCCGATCAAGCCGCCGGCGTCTCCAGGTAGCGCCTTATCAGCTTGTAGTCTTTTTCCGCAATCTCTGCGAACTTGACGCCCATACCCGACGGCTTCTCAGGAGTGCTTGATTCCCGTTGTCTGGACCAGACCACCTCGCACTTGATCTCCATGGCCCTTGAAACGCCCGGCAACTGGAGTTTCAGTGGGAACTGGCGCCCGGGCCCGATCGGATTCTCCGTCTTGATGAAGAGTCCGCCCGCGCTGATATTTCCGGTATATGCCCTGATAAACGCCTCGCGATCCTTGAACGACAGGGTCAAGGCCTTGGGAATCCTTGCCTCGGTCCTGGAAGTATAATCACATGCCCGCTCGAGCATCTTCTTGAAGCGATACGTGATGGAAACCAGAATGGTCCTGAACTGGGCGGAGAGCTTGTTGAATTCCTTGTCGAGGAATTCACGGTCAATGATCCCCAGCGTGGTCACCCCGTGGGCCTTTGCCGTCGCAGTCCTCTGGATCCCGCCGATGAATCCGAGCTCTCCGAACACTTCCCCTTCTTTCAGGATTTCAATGATGTACTTCTCGCCCCCGACCGTCTTCGAGATCTCTACACTTCCCGTAATAATGATATACACCCAGTCTCCTGAACTCCCCTCTTTGAAGATGATCTGTCCATCATGATACGTCTCTTCTATAGCAATATTATACATGCCGCTCGGTTCCATGAAATCCTCCGTTTTCCCGGGATCACCATAAAGACTGATCCCCGATGACGCGGTCCAATCACCCGCCATGTGCGAGGTGGACCAGGGTCGCTCCCCAGCCGGATGTCCCCGGATCCAGCCCAAAATCCACCACCCGGGGGTGCTTTTCCAGTATGGCGTGGACTCGTCTTCTCAGTACGCCCTTTCCCTTCCCGTGAATGATTCTGACCTCAAAGACGCCCTTTTTCTCGCAGGCCCTCAGGTATTCCTGGACCACCGAAGAAACGTCTTTCGGGGAAAAGGTATGCAGGTCAAGAACCCCCTCGATGGGGATGGAAACCGGCCCCTTCCCCCTTTTCTCATTCATACCCTCTCCACCGACACCTGGTCCCCGAATTGATCGGCCAGTTCTCTTTGCAGGTTCTCGTAATTTTCCTCTGATTCTAATTCCACCAGAAGGTCCCGTTCATCAAGGACCTTGAGCAGCCCGGACTTATTGACGACCTCGATAACCTTCTTTACATCCGTTGTCACCCAACCCTTCATCCTCAAAACGAGTTCTTCACCCTTGAACGCCCGTTCAATGGTGAGGTCGACATCCCTCCTCTTGGCCTCCCAGCCTATAACCGCAGGTCTCACGATAACGGGAGTTACCGGATCATGCATGGCCGCGCACGTGAACCAGAGCTTCGCTCGAATCATGACTTCTCTGCCCTTTCATTTCACTGGGTAAATTTCACCTTGGGCGCTTCCTGGCGCTCCTTTGGGACCTCGAAAAAAGCCGCTTTTTCAAAACCGAACATCCCGGCTATGATGTTGGTGGGAAAAGACCTGAGCCTGGTATTGTAGACCCTGACCGTCTCGTTATACCGGCGCCGCTCCACCGCGATCCGGTTCTCCGTTCCGGCCAGTTCATCCTGGAGACGGATAAAATTAGTGTTGGCCTTGAGATCCGGGTATCGCTCCACCACCACCAATAACCTTCCCAAGGCGGAAGAAAGCTGGTTGTTCGCCTGGATTTTTTCATTGACATTGCCGGCACTTGCCACGCGTGAGCGCGCCTCCGTCACTTTTATGAAGACGTCCTTTTCGTGCTGTGCATATCCCTTGACGGTCTCCACATAGTTGGGTATCAGATCATACCGCCGTTGCAGCTGATTTTCCACCTGGGCCCAGGCCGCCTTGACGCCTTCGTCCATGGTTACGAGGCTGTTGTAGGTTCCTCTCAAGTAGAGCGCCGGGATCAGGATAATAAGGACAAGAATGCCAACCACAATAAGGACTGTCTTCATCGTTTTGCTCATGCTTTCCTCCTCTTATTTCTCCATGCGGTCTACCAGGCCCGCAAGGGCGCGCACGGCGCTGAGATACTGTTTGAAAAGCCCTCTCAATGCGCTTTCGCCGGGCTTGAATTCTCCTGCACTGATGTCGAGGATCTTGTTAAATGCTCCGGCATCCAGTCCGAAGGCGTCACAGGCAGCTTTGATCACTTCCCGTTTTTCCACCGGTACCGTCTCATTCTTCAGATGCAGGAGCCCTTCGAATATGGCGAGAAAAGCAGGTATGGAGCGAACTGCTACTTTTTCCAGCTCTCTGCCCCGTCCCTCGCTCTCCAGGTAGGCATGTCTGAGCAGCAGGAGTTTTCCCTTGATTTCCCGTTCACACTGGAGCCGCAGGCATTCCCGGTCAAATTCCAAATGCTCGAAAAGGTCCTTTCCGTAGACCATCAGATGGCGCCTTTGAAATCCCAGGTACTCGATGGGATATACATCGAGGGACCCGTCGAAGTACTCTTGCGTTAAGAACAGCGGGACCTTCACTCCCCGCCTCCTCCATTTCCTGACTGTCGGAAAGGCCCTCTCAAGGTCTTCGATTCCCTTTTCACTGATCAGGATCAGGAAATTGAGATCAGACTTGCCGGGCCTGTAGTCCGCAGTGGCACCGCTCCCGTACAGGACGATGCTTACCAGGTCGCTCCCAAAGGCCTCCAGGTAATCACTGGTGAATTCTTCAAAAATTTCCTTGGGATCTTTTGGCGTTCTTCCCATCTCAAAAGCCTCCTCCAGCGCCGCCTCCGCCGCTCATTCCTCCACCAAAACCACCAAAGCCTCCTCCAAAACCGCCGAAGCTGTCTCCCATGCCGCCGCCACCGAACCCCCGGCCGCCGCCGAAAAAAAAGGGCAGGAAAAAGAGCCAGGACCCGCCGCGGCGCCTTGAAAAAAACAGGAAAATCACGATAAATATGAGGAACGGCAGAAATGAAAGTCCGGATCTGCTCTTTTTTATGCGACGTGGAACCGCGCTTGTCCCGGTCAGCCGGACGCCGGCGTTCTTGGCGATCACCTGTGCAATTGCCAGGGTCCCGTTGAAGAGCCCCTCTCCAAACTGATTCTTCCGCAAGTAGGGAATCATGTACCGGTCCCGGATCTCTCCCACAAGTCCGTCAGGGAGAATGCCTTCTACACCGTAGCCGGTTTCAATGCGCATTTTTCTCTCTTTGACGGTGACAAAGATCAGGACCCCTTTGTCCTCGCCTTTTTTTCCGATACCCCAGGCGCTATACAGGCGATTGGCATAATCGTTATATTCCGCCCCTCCGATATCAGGCATGGTTACCACCACGATGGCCGTTCCGGTCTTTTCGAGGACTTCACGCGCAAGAGCACTGATCTTACTTTCGTACTGAGGGGAAATCACACCGGCAAAATCATTCACCGGCCCCCTCGGCTTCGGAAAGGGACGTTCGGCCACTGCGAGGGTGGAGGCAAGAAAGAACACCACCGCCAGAAAAGCAAGGCAGGCGGCCATCCGTGGCCGTCTCCATAAAGAAAATAATGATTCCATAAGGTTTTCTACCAAATAATCTCGCTAATCGGGTTCAGCTGACCTTTTCGATGCGATTGTTCTTGACCCCAACCAGCAGCGAGCAACCGCCGTCGTCCATCCTGGCGCAATGTGTCCGGGTCCACTGTATTTCTTCAGGCATGGGATTTCCTTCCATATTTTTCTGTCAAGCATCTTATCCGACTGGGAAAGTCATTGCAACAGCAAAGGTGTCCCTGATCCGCCACGGAGAAAATCGAACCTCCCCTTCGAGCTTGTGCCTTCAAGGAGGTGGTGCGAATTTGGGTTATTTTTGTGGCGTTTTTGCCTCCAATCGGGTTATAGTAGCCAGGTAACAGCATATTCTTACAAAAAGGAGGAACAGCGAAATGACCACCCCACAGCATTGCCCGGGATTTGAGAGTCTTAAGACCCTGAAATCTTTCGTTTGCAGGTGCCCGAATTGTGGAAAGGAAAAAGAGATCTTTTCAGATGAATTCGACAAAAAACACACCTGCTCAGGGTGCGGGAAGGAAATAGATTTCACGAAATGTGAACTGGAGGGAGAGGCCTAGTGGATGGAGGTCTCGCCCGACGCCCATGCGTCAGTCTGAAAGCTGAGGGCGCAGGGAAAGATGATTAACATAAGCCGCACCATTCCATTCCCTTGCGCCCTGCGCCCGATGCCTTACGCCTAAATTTTTATTCCCACCTCAAATCCCTCACGGATCGCCTCCAGGGCCTTCCGGGGTGACTTGGCGTCCCCTATGGCATAAACCTCCGGGACGAGTCCTTCCAACTCTGTGAGAAGACCGTTTTCAGCGTTCGATCCTACAGCCAGGACAATAGAGTCCGCGGGAAGGAATCCTTTTCCGTCCTCTTTTTCTATCTCCAGGCCGTCTTCCGTTACGGCAACGGCCGTGACACCGGTCATAATGGTCACGCCGAGGCGTCTCAATTCCGCCATGATGGTCCACCGGGTAGAGATGCCGATATCTTTCCCGGCCCTTCTGGTCATCTCGATCACAGTCACTTCCTTGCTTCCCTGGTTCAGCAGTTCCGTGATGGTTTCCGCTGTCTCCGCATTGTTGGCGATCAAGAAATGAAGTACCTCCGGCGAAAGAGTGCCGACGCGAGCCAGATGCAGGGCTGTCTCCAGACCCACCGCATTTCCGCCCACAACGACCACCTTGCGCCCAACGCCCACCTTTCCGCCCAGGACGTCCCATGCCTGGGCAACGTGTTCCATTTCAACACCCGGCATTCGGGGCATTATCGGCCGGGACCCTGTGGCGACGACGATCGCATCAGGTTTCATGTCTTTCACGAATGGGATGTCAACCTTCCCGTTGAGCGTGATTTCCACTCCCAGATCTTTGAGGTTGCCGGCAAGATCGAAGGCTGCGGTTGCCATTTCCTCCCTGCCGGGAATAAACCGATTCAGGAGGACCTGCCCGCCCAAACGGTCCGTTTGTTCCACCAGTGAGACGTTGTGTCCGCGTTCCGCTGCGACGCAGGCCGCTTTCATGCCCGCAACACCTCCACCGATGACAAGGACTTTTTTTGCCGTTTCTGCGCGGCCGACGGATAACTCCCCTTCTCTCCCCGCCATTGGATTGACGAGGCAGGTGGCGGGCCTGAGACTGAAAATCTCATCAAAGCACCCCTGGTTGCACGCAATACAATGGTAAATGAGCCGGGCCTTTCCGTTTTTGGCCTTCCGGGGAAGCTCCGGATCGGCCAAAAGCCCCCTGGCCATAGTAACCATGTCTGCTTCGCCGTTTCGGAGAATCGCTTCAGCCATATCAGGATCGTTAATCCGGTTGCTGGCAAGAACCGGCTTCTTGACCCCGGCCTTGATTCCCCGGGCCAGGTAGACGTACGCTCCGCGCGGGACATTCGTGGTCAGCTGGGGAACCCGGGTCTCGTGCCAGCCGCCCGTGATATTAAAGAGATCCGCACCGGCCCTTTCAAGGGCTTCGGCAAAAATTCCTGCCTCCAGGTTTGTACATCCCCCTTCCATGAAGTCATTCCCAGCCAGCCGTATGATGACAGGATAGTCCGGTCCTACCGCCTCTCTCACTTTTTCAACCACCTCTACACCGAAACGCATACGGTTCTCAAGGGTCCCCCCGTACCTGTCCTCACGCTTGTTGGTAACGGCAGACAGGAACTGGCTGATAAGATAACCCGCGCTTCCCAGGACCTCCACCGCGTCGAACCCGGCTTTCTTGGCGCGGCCGGCGGCCTCGGCAAATCGATCCTGGACTCCCGGGATCTCTTCAAGATCCAATGCTCTCGGCGTTTCACCGGTCAGCTTGGAACGGACAGCGGAAGCCGAGAACGGCTTTCTGCCTCCGATCATGGCAGAGTGGGTATATCGTCCCGCCTGGTAAAGCTGGGCGGCAATTTTCGCCCCGTTCCCTTTTACGGCGTCCACCAATTTCCTGAGCCCCGGGATATACTGGTCATCGTAAAGACAAATCATGCTGGACATGCCCCCGTACTCGTCAATGGGGCACCCCCCGACAATAATCAGTCCGACGCCCCCCTCTGCCCGTAACGCATAGAAATCAATCAGGCGATCGGTGACTTTGCCCTCGGGGGTGTATCCGAGGTGCATTGCCGTCATGACAATGCGGTTTTTCAATTCTATTCCATTGATCTTAATGGGTGAAAATAAATATGGGTATGCCATGTTGTGCCTCCTTTTCATTTCCGTCAGCCGACACTGCTCTTGATTCATACCAAAGCATCTGCCGGAAGGCAACCGTTCAGTGACACGACCACTTTTCTCTCAAAGGAAGGGACACGGGGATCTTTTTGCAGGCACGATATCGTTTCTCTGCTGGGAACACGCGCACCTCCAGCGCCAAGGCGTGCCGGCGAAATCGCACAGCCTTTACCGCGGACTACGATGCTGCAAATGGTCTTGCAACCAGGAGGGAGATCTCATAAAATGGCAGACAAAACTCCTGCAACCCGCTGCAAAGGAAGGCAATGCTCATGAATCAGGTACTCACCGGCCTCGACAGGCTCGGTCAGGAGGGCTGGAAACGGCTGAAAGGATACCGCCTGGGACTCCTCTCCAACCAGGCCTCCCTGGACCGCAATTTCACGCCCGCCCGGGAAGTCATTGCACACCTGCTCCCCGGCCAGTTAAAAGCACTGTTCGGTCCTCAACACGGATATGGCGGTGAAGATCAGGACAACATGGTGGAAACCGCCCACGGTTTTGACAAAACACTGGGGATTCCCGTTTTCAGTCTCTATGCCGACAAGCGGGAACCGAGTGACGCCATGCTGGAAAATCTGGATGTGCTTGTCATAGACCTGCAGGATGTGGGAACACGGGTCTACACCTTTCCATCCACGATGCTCCATTGTCTCAAGGCTGCGGCAAGAAACAAGAAGACCGTCCTTATTCTTGACCGCCCGAATCCCCTCGGAGGCGAAATCCTGGAAGGTCCCTTATTGAAATCCGGCTTGTTTTCGTTCGTCGGACCCTGTGGTGTGCCCATGCGCCACGGGCTCACCATGGGAGAACTGGCCCGGATCTTTGATCATGTGTTCCGTCTCCATTGCGACCTTGAGATCATCCCCATGAGCGGCTGGAAACGCACGATGTTCTGGAGAGACACCGCATTGCCATGGCTCATGCCTTCTCCCAACATGCCGCAGCCGGAAACAGCCTATGTGTATCCCGGTCAGGTTATCTGGGAAGGAACCAACCTGTCGGAGGGAAGGGGTACTTGCAAGCCTTTCGAAATCTTCGGCGCCCCGTATCTTCACACGAGCAAGATAGCAGACAGCCTCAGCAAAGAGGCACTGACCGGATGCCGCTTACAGGAATACTCATTTCGTCCCACGTTCCACAAGTGGTCAGGCGTGCTTTGCCATGGATTCCATATCCATATCACTGACCTTTTCAGCTTCCGGCCATTTTCCCTGTCCATGGCCCTCCTGAGTGCGGTCATGAGAACCCACGGGGAAACTTTCCGGTGGAAAGAGCCCCCATACGAATACGAGTACGACAGGAAACCAATAGAACTCATCCTGGGGGACGCCTCACTCCGGCAAGAGGTGGAAAAGGGGAAACCGGCTTCGCAATTGGAGGATCAGTGGGCAACAGAAATCGAGGTCTTCTCCAAATGGAGGACTCCTCATCTCCTGTATTCGTAGGGTGAGAGCAAATCTGAATTTACACAATAAAGGCTTCCTCGGACTCACTGCGAAGCTGTACAAGGAGATCGGGTGACCACTCCTCGCGCGCTTCTGCGGGAACAAGTGATCCCCGGATAGAGACTGACTTGTCCTCTCGTAGGCGGAGGATTGGGAAATCGAAGACCCGCCTACGCGCCACCCATAGATTCCAGGAGCTTTTCGGCAATTTTGATATATTCATCCCCGAGACGCTTTTCAATGTACCCGCGAACACTCTCGGAATAGATGGTCATGACAAGCAATTCCTTTATGACCTTCCGCTCCTCTTTGTTGAGCATCAGAAGAGCACCCGTTTTATCGTTCAAAACGAGATTAAGGTCTCGCTCATCGTCGGAATTTCCCATACGTCACTTCTTCTCACCCCCGCTGATCCACCTGTCAATAGCTTCTTTGTCAAACCGCCAGACCCTGCCGATTCGGATTGCCGGAATTTTGCCCTCAGCGGCATATTTGCAAATAGTTATTTCGTGCAGTTTCAAATACTTGGCAAGCTCTTTTGTTGTCATGATTTCAGGCATGGCAGACTCCTTTATATGATTTTTTTAAACCTCTGATCATCTGGTTCACCGTTCAAGATTCACGGTTTGCAACTTTCTGACCATAAATCGTCAATTTGTCGATACTATAATGCTAATACCTAGAGTCTTTATAGTCAATAAAAAATCCGTTATAGTAGAAAAAAGAGTGTAAACTGTTTATGGTTTATAATTATTACCCTCTTCATTGCTTGATTGCATGAGTTCAATAAAATGCGAGAAATGCCTTCTAATCGCAGGTGCGCAAAAGGAATGGTTTTTCTTGACTGTGACCCCACGCGCCGCTATAAAGATGTCCAGCTGGCAGCACCTGTGCCCGCCATCTACAAGGTGATTGAGGGGAGAAACAACCATCCTTTCAAATCGTATAAGCCGTGGAATAACTACCAGCCGCATAGCATCAGCCGGTAAATGGGCTTTCTACTATGTCCTCATCGGCCTTATAGCCGGCATGGGGTCCATCCTTTTCCATTACCTTTGCCAGCTCGGTCTCCACTATTTCATGGACCTGATTGCAGGATACCGTCCTCCCCCTCCTGCCGGAGAGTCCGAGCTGTTTTCGCCCACCGGCACACCTTTCAATCGCTGGATACTTTTTTTTCTGCCCGCGCTCGGGGGAATTTTAAGTGGGTGGCTCGTCTACACCTTTGCCCCGGAAGCAGAAGGGCACGGGACAGATGCGGCCATAGACGCCTATCACAATAAAGGCGGCTTTGTCCGCGGCCGCATCCCTTTTATCAAGACCATTGCCTCGGCCCTGACCATAACTACCGGCGGATCAGGGGGCCGTGAGGGACCCATTGCCCAGATCGGTGCGGGCTTCGGCTCATTTCTTGCCACAAAGCTCCGTCTGCCTGATCGTGAACGCAGGATCATGCTGGCCGCAGGGATGGGCGCCGGTATCGGCAGCATTTTTCGCGCGCCCCTCGCCGGCGCCTTATTTGCCGCCGAGGTGCTCTACACTGATCCGGAGTTCGAATCCGACGTGCTGATCCCGGCTGGTATCTCTTCCGTGGTTGCCTATTGCCTTTTCTGCCTGGTCTTCGGCTGGGGTTCTCTGTTCGAATCGCCTGATTTGGTATTCCAGCATCCCCTGGAACTCGGCCCCTACGCTGTTCTGGCCCTAGTGCTCGTCGCCGGTGGATTTCTTTACGTGAAGAGTTTCTACGGCATTCACGACCTGTTCCAAAAGATCAACGTCCCAAGCCATATGAAGCCTGCGATTGGCGGGCTCTGCACCGGGGCTATCGGTTTTTTCATGCCGCAGACCCTTGCGTTCGGTTACGGATTCGCCCAACTGGCCCTTGACAATCAACTCTCCACGCTTTTCCTTGTGGGACTCGCGCTGGGAAAAATATTGACCACCTCCTTTTCTATCGGGTCCGGAGGGAGCGGCGGGGTATTCGGACCTTCTGTGGTCATAGGAGGAGCATTCGGAGGAGCGGTGGGAAGGATTTTCAACACAATCATGCCGGGGATCATCCCTCACCCGGGTGCATTTGTGGTGGTCGGCATGGCGGGGTTCTTCGCCGCAGTCTCAAACGCGCCGATATCGACGATTATTTTTGTCAGCGAAATGACCAACTCATATCACCTCCTTTTGCCCGGCATGCTCGTCTGTACCATTTCTTACCTGTTGTCCCGCAAATGGACAATTTACATTAAGCAGGTCAAGGGGAAGATTGATTCCAATGCCCATCGGGGAGACTTCTTCGTTGATGTCCTGGCCACCATCCGCGTCAAAGAGCTCATGCCGCACCTTAGAAAGGTAGAGATGATCCCTGAGAACATGACGTTCGCACAGTTCCGTGATGTATTTAAGTCCAGCCAGCTCCACTATTTCCCCGTAGTGAATGAAGAGAAGAAACTCACGGGCATCTTCTCCATCAATGACATACGCGGCATTCTCTTTGACCAGGAGATCGGTGAAGTCGTGAGAATGAAGGATGTTGCGACCTCTGAGATCATCTTTACCACGCCTTCCGAGGACTTGAACGAAGTACTGAAAAAGTTTACGATCCGCAACCTCCAAAGGATCCCGGTGGTAAAGGATGAGGACCACTCTTTTTTGCTTGGTATGCTGGACAGACGGGAAGTAATCCAGATCTACAACCAGCGCATCCAGGAAATTAAGTCGGGAAAGAAGGCGGAGGAAAAACCAGCCAGTCCTGAAACCAGCCGCCTGATGCTCAAGCACGTCAGGGAAGCCATGACAACTCCCCCGGAAACAATTCCTGCAGGTATGTCGCTCAAAGAAATTCAGCAGACGATCGCAGAACGAGAACTCAGGACATTTCCCGTACTGAATGAAAAGAATGAACTGTGCGGCGTCATTTCCCTTTCAGATGTGCAGAATGCACTGAAAGGGAACGCATTTTCACGAAATGCATCTGACACGGCCACCAAATCAGTCATAACCGTGGGAGAAAATGAAGATCTCTTTTCAGCCCTGAGAAAGATTATTTCCGGAGACTTCGCCATGTTGCCCGTGGTGAACAGGGATAATCCCAAGGAACTGGTGGGCGTAATCAGCAGAAGGGACATCATGTCTGCCCTTGGGCAGGCAACAGTGGTAAAGCCCGAGGGACAGTGATTTTCGCCCGCGAGCAAAATGCCTACTTCATGCCCTCCATCTTTGTTTTAGCAATACTTGCTTCGTTTGATTTGGGATAATTCTTGATGATTTTCGTCAAAAGGAGTTTCGCGCTGGTAGTATCTTTTATTGCCTCAAAGGCAAGGGCCTGCCGGAGCATGGCGTTCGGGACCTTGTTGCCGTTAGGATAGCGCTTGATGACCTGCTGGTAAGCGAGGATGGCCTGTTCATACTGATTCAGCCCCATGTAGCATTCCCCAATCCAGAACTGTGCATTGTCCGCCAGGTCAGATTTAGGATACGTCTTGAGAAAATCGTTGAAGTCGACGATCGCCGCTTGGAGTTTTCCCTGTTTGTAGGCCCCCAGGCTGTTATCATACTTGGCTTTTTCGGGAGAGATCGGTGGCGCTGCTGGAGCGCCTTTTCCCTCTCCGGTCTTGCCGATCTCCTTCTGCGCAAAACCGGCTTGCAGTCCAAGATAGGCCTTTAAATCCGTGACACTCTTTTCCAGTTTCCCGATCCTGCCCTGCATGTCAGCGATTTCCGCACGCAGCATATCCTCTTGCGTCGTATCTCTTTCGACTGCATGTTTGGCAAGATGGGCATTTTCCTCCACCCTGCCGGAAAGGGTGTCCAGATCCTGTTTGATCCGGTCCGTGTCTGCCACCACTTCAGCAAGGTTTCCCCGGATGGCTGTCAATCGCGCATCCACGCCTCCTGACAGCTCCTTGCTCAATGAGGCCTCTCGTTTACTCATCGCGTCCTGTAAGGAGGCCTCTCGTTTATTCATGGCGTCCTGCAAGGTATTCACCCTGTTGTTCAAGAGTACAACCTGATCATTTAACGACATGATATCCTGATCGGTGGCGACCGTGACGCAGGACGAGAGAAAAAATCCTGCTCCAAGCAGGAGACCAAGAATGGCAAAGATGTTTTTGGAGACAGCCGAGGACTTAATCATTTCTCAAGCACCCTCCCGGAGAGTAAAGCCGGCCCCTGATGAGGCCGGCCCATTTGTTAGCAAGCTCTTGAAAAAAGTCCCATTTCAGGACTTGGAAACAGCATGAACACTACTTCGTAAGCACGAATTCATCCCGCCTGTTCTTGGCCCAGGCTTCCTCATTATGTCCCGGATCTGCCGGCCGTTCTTCCCCGTAACTGATGGTAGTGATACGGTCTTCTGCTATTCCCAGGGCCACAAGAAATTTCTTGGCGGAACTTGCTCGCCGTTCACCCAGGGCCAGATTGTACTCGGCGGTTCCTCTCTCATCGCAATTACCTTCAATTTTCAAGGAATAAGCAGGATGCGCGCGGAGCCAGTCGGCCTTTGCCTTCAAGACAGCCTGGGCTTCCGATCTCAGGTCTGATTTATCAAAATCAAAATAGATCTTTTCATTTTCAAACGCCTTCTTTTCATCCAGCTCTTGCTGCTCCTTCTGAAGTGCTTTGAGTTTTTCAAGACGCTCAGCTTCGGCCTTCTTGTAGGCCTCGGTTTCACCAGTTTCCGCCTTCTTGGTCTCTTCCATGGGCGCCATTTCGCTTTCTGTTGCAGGTTTTTCGGCCTGCATGGACTCCTCAGCTGTGGGTTGGACGCCCTCTGTCACCTGCATCTGTTTCTTCGCACAAGACGACATGAATAACAAAGAGGATACCACAAATGCCAATGCAAGGAAGACAGCCATCATCTTTTTCCTCATTTGCCCTTACCTCCTGAATTAAGTTTTGACCGTGTTACTGCCCGAACTACTACAGTGAAAACGAAGGAATAATCATTAAAAATAAATTAAATCCCAACTGCCCCTATATTGCAAGAAAAAATGGAATCGATATCCTTGTATCACATTCGGGGAATAATTTCAAGCGCCAAGTGCCCACCCGCAACGCGGTAAAAGGCCATATGATGAAACCCTGAAAAGATCACGCGCCGTGCGATGGAAGACATCATGACGAACTGGCAAACGCAATTTCTGTTCCTTAATCCAATTCCCGCGATAGACGGATCTCATTAGGGGGACCAGGATGGAGCGGTTTGATCTCCTTTGCCGGAGGTCACCCTTCTCTGATTTTGTCCGTTGGCCGTCATGATGTATATGTGATACCTTCCTTCCCTGCTGGAGCTGAAAGCGAGATAATGACCGCCCGGTGACCAGCAGGGATCTTCATTATTGCCCTGATCATCAGTCAACTGCCTTGCCTGTCCCCCGGACGGATCCATGGTGACAATATTATAGTGACCTTCATTCAGAGAGGTAAAAGCGATCCTGTTGAGCGATGACCACGATGGAGAGGTATTGTATTTTCCCTCGAATGTCAGGCGCTCCTTCGTCCCCTTGAGAAGGTCCATTATATAAATTTGGGGAGATCCGGACCTGTTGGAAACAAAAGCGATCTTTGTCCCATCGGGTGAAAAAGTGGGGGACACATCTATTCCCCAATGATTGGTCAGCCGCTTGAGGATCTTTCCCTGCTCGTTGATAAGGAAGATATCCGGGTTCCCTTTATAACTCAGCGTCAAAGCCAGGCGCTTTCCCTCAGGGGCCCATGCCGCCCCGATATTCAGCCCCTTCCTCCCTGAAATTCTTCTCACACTGCCGGTGCGGAGGTTTTTGAAATAGAGCATGGGTCCCCCGTCACGATAAGAATTGTAAAGCAGCCCGCCCCCGTCAGGAGACCAGCGTGGGAGCAGATCGATGCTCTTGTCCGAGGTGATCTGTCGAACATTGTGTCCGTCAAAATCGCTCAGGTAGATTTCCTTGTGACCGGTCCCGTTCCCGACAAACGCCAGCTTGGTAAGAAAAATGCCCTCATGCCCCGTGAGGACCTTGATCACCTCATTTCCCAGCCGGTGCATGAGGTTACGATAATCCTTGATCTCCCCCAACACCCTCTTTCCTAGGATCTGTTTGCCCAGGAACACGTCAAACAACCGGATTTCCACCTCCACGTTTGTTCCAATACAGGTATACCCGCCGGTCAGGAGAAGTTCCGCACCGATGACGGACCAGTTCTTGAA
>Ga0315535_1000067_pt1 | contig 60148 bp, 55 predicted proteins | sample SalMarSW160220MG_2_FD_203092 | JGI IMG/M metagenome (GOLD analysis project Ga0315535, IMG submission 203092) | Salt marsh sediment microbial communities from the Plum Island Ecosystem LTER, Massachusetts, United States - Salt Marsh Sediment SW1602-20 ... | reverse complement strand
TCAATCTCTCGATGAAGCTCGCCCCGTTCGTCGTAAAGCTCTACGACGCGGTCTACATCGACGCTCATGAACCGGTCGGAAACGTTCTTCTTGATCAGATCTACATTGTCGCGTACGAATTTCAGGTCCAACATCGCTGGTCTATCTCCTTCGATCTTTCCTTTGAATCAGGCCCTTCCCCGACCGTCGCCGGCCGCCGTGCTCTACCGTTCGAGCTCCGTCGCTCGCTTTGCAGCCTGCTCCACCGCCTCCATCACGGCCGCGGTGAACGATCTCTCTTCGAGCGCCTTGAGTCCCGCGATAGTCGTACCGGCCGGAGATGCAACCTTGCTCAGGAGCGAGACCGGGTGTTCCTCCGAGCTTCTCAATAGCCCGCAGGCCCCCTCGAGAACCGCGATCGCCGAGGACAAGGCGGTTTGATAGGGCAAACCGGCTTTCGTGCCGCCCAAGGCAAGGGCATGAATGAATGCAAGTACGTAGGCTATTCCCGAGCCGGAAATGCCCGTCACGGCAGCGAGAAGCTCTTCGGGAACCTCGACGGCCGTACCCATTGAGGCTGCCACGGCGAGGGCGTTTTCTCGAACCGTCTTGTCGACTTCGGAGGGAATCGTGATTCCAACCAGCGCCTTCCCGATGGTCGCGGCGAGATTGGGCATACAGCGCACCACGCGGTTTGTACCCAGCCCAATGCGGAAATAGGAGATGGTCTTGCCTGCAACAATGCTCAAGACCGCTGATTTGGAGGTGTAGTCGCGAAAGTCCTGGAGAAGCTGGTCGGTGTTCTGCGGTTTCACTGCAACTACCAGCAGGTCGCTCTCTCCGCAAAGCTCCTCGGGATGGGTGCTGATCCGGGCGCCGAAGGCGGACGCCTCTTTGGTCTGATCCGCGACCTTGTCGAATACGAGGAGCTCGGTGGCGGGTTGGTTCTTACGCAGTCCGGCTGCGATCGCCTTCCCCATGTTTCCGAATCCGATGATGCCGATTTTCATGCAGCGAGACTACCATGAAGCCCTTCGGCTGTAAACGAGCCGGTCTCGATCAACACGCGTCGTAATACGTGAGAGAGACGCTATCCGAGTCTACCGCGAAGCAGCAGCCCCGAGAAGCCTTGCTGCCGAAGGGCCTCATATGCGACCACCGCCACCGCGTTTGAGAGGTTCAAGGAGCGTGCCTCGGCACGCATAGGGATACGAACGCAGCGGTCGAGATTCTTACTCAGGAGCGGTTCCGGAAGACCGGCGGTCTCCTTGCCGAAGACAAGGTAGCAGTCTGGATGATACTGCATCAGGTCGTAGCGGAGCCCGGCTTTCGTCGAAAGATAGACCACCTGGCCGGCCCCGTGCACGGAAAGGAAATCTTCGATGCTGTCGTAGTAGGTGACCTCGAGCAGATGCCAGTAGTCCAGGCCTGCTCGCTTGAGGTGACGATCGGACGTCTTGAAGCCCAATGGCTTGATCAGATGGAGATTCGCGCCGATTGCCGCGCAGGTTCGGGCGATATTCCCGGTGTTCTGGGGAATTTCCGGCTGGTGGAGCACGATATTGAGCGGCATGATGATGCGTTCAATGTAGGGGTCTTATCCGGCGTTGTCAACGATTCCGACGAATGGAAGCAGCGATCCGGGTGTCGTTCACCACCACGAATCGTGACACAACCAGAAGCTTGACGGCCGGGGAATTAGAAAGTACTATTGAATGGACATAGGACGCAGGTTCTATTTATTTAGAGAATAAGAGTTTATGGTGCGCGAAAGAATATTGCTGCTTTATCTGAAGACCGGTGGTGGCCATCTTGCTGCGGCTCGTGCGCTAGAACGGAACATCAAGGAACGGTACCGCTCCGACAAGATCGAGGTCGTTCTCTGCGATCCCCTCCCGACCGGCAAAACCTTCTGGAAGGTGTTTTTCCTTAAGGGGTATGGGTTTACCTCGAATCGCTTCCGTTACCTCTGGGTCGGCGCATATGAATTGACGCGCATCAAATTCCTCAATCGCCTGTGGACCTTCGTCATGAACTACCTTTTTTCCCAGACCATCCAGCAGGCCATCGAGGAAAACCAGGTAACGAAAATCGTATTCCTGCATCCCCTTCTCATTAGTCCCACTCGATTCGTGCTGCGACGACTCAAACGCAGGATCCCGGCGATCACAGTGGTTCTCGACCCTTTTACCGGCCACAATTTCTGGTTCCAACGCTTCGGCAATCCGGTCATCGTCTTCTCGGACAAGCTCGTGCGGGAGGCGATCGATATCTGGGGTTTCCCGAAACGATTGGTGCACAAGTTTCCAATTATTCTCAAGAGAGAGTTCAGCGGTCGACCGCTGCCGGCTGCGAAAAGAGCAAAGATCAGGGAAGATTTCGGTTTCTCACCGGACAAGCGGATCGTCTTGCTCGCCGGAGGCGGGGAGGGCCTTCCTCACGGTGAACGCTATACCGAGGCGCTGCTCAGATCTTCCGTTGACGCGGAAATCGCCGTCGTGTGTGGAAAGGACGCTCTGATGAAGAAGAACATAGAGCGTCTTACGAGGAAGTATCCGGGCAAGTCCGTCCACGTCTACGGCTTCATTGACTTCATGTTCGAGCTGATGAACATCTCCGACGTCATCGTTTCGAAGGGAGGCCCCGCCACGGTCCTCGAGGCGCTGATGCTCGAGAAGCCTCTGATCGTTTCACAGTATGTCTTCGGCCAGGAGAAAGGGAACGTCGATTTCGTGAAACGGGAGCGGGTCGGAATCTACGCGAGCGATCCGAAGGAGATCGTGGGACACATCGAACGGATGTTCGAGAATCCCGAGATCTATGAGGAATACCGTGACCGAATCCGTGCGCTCAAGCTACGGAACGGTACGACTGAAATTGCCGACTTCATCGTCGACCATCGACTGCCCGAACGCGCCACCCAGCGACAACCTTTTGCCGCCTTCGTCAGAGACATGGTGGAATCAGCGTCGCGGCGGCGCTACTCGCTCAAGCAGATCGTCGAGCATCTGACGCAGCTCGCTACCGAAACTGCCTCGAGGCGCCGGAAGCTGTAGCCGGTGACCGTCGCCTATTCAGGCGCTAACCGATTGGATATTCATTACTGAGGGGATCGTTCGGATGCTCTTCATGACCTTGCGGTAGTCGTCTTTTGTCTCGAGCTCCATAGTGAACGCACCTGTAAGGTTGCCCTTGTCGTCTTCCTCCAGCCGACCTTCGATGAGATGCCCCTTGTACTTCTTCACCGCTCCCTCGATCTCCGAAAAGAGATCCGAGGTCATATGGGCGGTAACCCGGAAGCGGCGAGTGGCCTTCGGGGATACCGCCTCCCATTCTACAGGTATATGACGTTCCTCGAAGTCCGGGATGTGAGCGAGATTTGGGCATCTTTTCTTATGGACGATGATGCCCCTGCCTCGCGAGACGTAGCCGATAATGTCGTCTCCCGTCGACGGACGGCAGCAGTTGGCGATGCGGACCATCATATTCTTCTCGTCGGCGATCTTGAAGACGACCTTCTCGTTGTCGAGAACGTTTTTGATGATGGGACCGCCCTCTGGTTTCGATTGAGGCGGCGGGGTCGGTTCGACGTTCTTCTTGATGACGATGTTCTTGTCGAGGATGAGGCTGTCATCGTGCTTGTTGAGCCAGCTTCTGATCTTCGAGCGTGCCCGCGCCGTTCGAACGTGACGCAGCCAGTTGAGGTGGGGGGTGCCTCGATTGGAGGTGAGCACCTCGATGACCTGGGTGTTGCGCAGCTCCTGCGTAAGCGGAATAATCGCGCCGTCTGCTTTGGCCCCGACACAGCGATTGCCGACCTCGGTGTGAATGTGATAGGCGAAATCGATCGCCGTGGATCCCTTCGGAAGCTCAATGATATCACCGTTCGGGGTGAAGACGTAGATTGAATCCTTGAGGAGCTCCCGTTTGATCTCTTCGAGAAACTCGGATGAGGTGATATTCATCCGGTCCCAGCTCTTGAGCTTCGTGATAATCGCGAGATCCTTCGGTTGAAACTTCTCCTTTTGGTATCCGTCTTTGTAGGCCCAATGTGCGGCGATTCCGTACTCGGCGGTTCGATGCATCTCGAATGTTCGAATCTGGATCTCGATGAGATTGCCGCCATAGCACATTACCGTTGTGTGAAGGCTCTGGTACTTGTTGGCCTTCGGCATGGCTATGTAGTCCTTGAACCGCCCCTCGATTGGTGGCCAAAGACGGTGGACGAGGCCGAGGATTCCGTAGCAGTCGTTCTCGGATCGGCAGAGAATGCGAATCCCGAGGAGGTCGAAAATCTCTCCGATTTCTTTCTTCCGTCGCTTCATCTTGCGATAGATCGAGTAGAAGTGCTTGATGCGAGTCGAAACCTCTATCTCGTAACCCTCTTGATCCGCGAGGTGTGTTATGTCGCCGATGACCCGATTGAGGTACTTCTTTCGCGCTTCCCGTTTCTGCACGACGGCTGCTTTGATCTGCTTGTAGACCTCCGGCTGCAGGTGTTTCAGTGCGAGGTCCTCGAGCTCTGCCTTCATCCATGAGATTCCGAGCCTTCCTGCGAGCGGAGCGTAGATGTCGAGGCATTCAGTGGCTATCGCTTTGACCTTCGGTGGTGGGAGATAGTGCAAGGTCTCCATGTTGTGCAGCTTGTCGGCGAGCTTGATTAGTATGACCCGAATATCCTTGGTCATCGCGAAGAGCATCTTGCGGATGGTCTCCGATTCCTGCACGGTCTTGTTCTTGACCTTCAGGATCGAGATCTTTGTAACGCCGTCGACGAGGGCTTCGACCTGTTTGCCGTAGCGTTGCCGGACGTCGGCGCCGGTTATGTTGGTGTCTTCAATGCTGTCATGGAGGAGCGCGGCAATTACCGTCTCGTGATCCATGTCTAGATCTACGAGGATCTTGGCCACCTGGAATGGATGAACGACATAAGGCTCGCCGCTCGCCCGCTTTTGATTCCGGTGTAGAGTTTCCGCCCATCGGGCCGCGTCCAGGATCTTATCCCGGTCTTCAGGCGTGTACCTGTTCAGAGAAAGCCCGAACTTCTCGACTGCGTTATCCATTCTTCACGCCGCTCACTACTCGTTTCCGTCCGGCGAGGTCCGTCACAGCGGCGATTCCTCCAAAGCCCGCCTTCCGCAGCATACTCTTAATCATCGGCATCTGCGGCGGCGCAGCCTCGAGCAAAAGGTGCCCTCTATCTACCAACCAATGTACACTTTCAGATACTATAGTTTCAATACAATCCAGGCCGTCGGTTCCTGCCCGTAGTGCGTCCTGAGGTTCGGGCCACCCATGCTCGACCATAGTATCGACCTCGGCGTCGGTAAGGTAGGGAGGGTTTGAAACGATCATGTCGAACGGTCCTGAAAGCGCCTCGAAGTAGGCAGTCTGGAAAAGTGGCACATATAGACGGAGGCCCGCCGCATTGAATCGAAACACTTCGCAAGCCGCAGGGGAAGCGTCGGAGGCGGAGAGCTCGAGGTCCGGCCGCTCGGCCTTGAGGGTGAGAGCGATGCACCCGGAGCCGGCACCGAGGTCGTGGACGCGTCTTATCCATGAGTGGTTTTTCGCGGCGCGAATAGCGGCGTCGACCAGGGTCTCGGTATCGGCACGGGGAATGAGGACTCTCTCGTCGACGTAGAACTCGCGCCCGTAGAACTCTTTCGAGTGAGTCAGATAGGCGACCGGTATACCGTCGCTTCGACGTTGGAGAAGCTCCCGGTAGCTCCCGGCGATGAGTGAATCGAGGGGGTCGTCGAGTCGCGCGAAAAGTTGCTCCTTCGTGATTTGGGCAGCGGTCGTTAGAATTACGAGCGCGTCCAAGTAGGGGGTGTCGCTCGCCGAGGACTCGAGTCGGTCCGAACCCTCTCGCAGCGCTTCGCGAAAGGTCATGTTGTCTTGGCTTTGAGGTATTGCTCCCGTGCACTCAGCTTCAAAGCGTCAACCAACTCGTCGAGCTCGCCCTGGATAACCGTCTCGAGCTTGTACAGTGTGAGGTTAATTCTGTGGTCCGTCACACGGTTCTGGGGGAAATTGTAGGTACGGATGCGCTCAGAACGGTCTCCACTGCCTATCTGGGTGCGCCTCGCTTGCGCACGCTCCGCCTGCTTCTTCGCCTCTTCCATCTCGTAGAGGCGCGCTCGCAGTACTCTGATTGCCTTGGCGCGGTTCTTGTGCTGAGATTTCTCGTCCTGGCAGGTGACGACGAGACCTGTCGGAAGGTGTGTGACCCGAACTGCGGAATCGGTCGTGTTCACGCTCTGCCCGCCGGGACCCGACGAACGATACACGTCGATCTTGAGCTCCTCGGGGTTGATCTGGATATCAGTCTCCTCGGCCTCCGGCAGTACCGCTACGGTTACCGCCGAGGTGTGAACGCGCCCGCCGGCCTCAGTTTCCGGCACGCGTTGAACCCGATGAACCCCGCTCTCGTAGCGGAGGTTCTCGTAGACGTTGCCACCGGATATCGAGTAGACGATTTCCTTGAACCCGCCGATCTCGATCTCGCTCGACGACATGATCTCGATCTTCCAACCCATCCTCTCGGCGTAGCGCGTATACATCCGGTAGAGATCGGAGGCGAATAGCGCGGCCTCGTCGCCGCCGGTGCCGGCCCTGATCTCCATGATGATGTCCTTCTGGTCGAGCGGGTCCCGCGGGATCAACAGCGTCTTCAGCTGGTCGGTCGAATCCTCGTGCCGTTTTTCGAGCGAATGCAGCTCGTCCTTCGCCATCTGTCTCATCTCGGGATCCCGTTCACTCTCGATGAGCGCGCGGGTCTCCTCAATCTGCTTGCCGACGCTTCGATACTGATGGTAGGTGTCGACGGTTTCCTTCAGGTGAGAATGTTCTCGCATGAGCTGCTTGTACTTGTGAAGGTCCTTGATGACGTCCGGATCTGCGAGGAGGGTCTCCACCTCGCTGAATCTCGACTCGATCTGGGTGAGACGTTGCTGCAGGTTCTTGGTGGCGGCGTCGACACGTTCGCCGGTCGTGTTTTCACTCAAGGCATGACCCCCTATTTACGCCCGATCCGGACGAATCCGAATAGGCTACCTAAGAACCCGCCGAGCAGGTGTGCCATTTCGGAGATGTGGTCAGGTTTGAAGGCAGAGATGACCTGTTGGACCACGTAGATCAGTATGATGAGAATGAAGGTAATCGGGATCTCGCCTCCACGGATGTTGGTAAAGGAAATGAGCAGTATCATCATGAACGCGATTCCACTTGCCCCGAGGAGGCCGGTGGTGAGGAACAGAACATTGAAGAGGCCGGTCACGAAAGCGGTAATAAGAATCATAAAAAACAGTGAAGCGGACCCATATTTCTCCTCGAGTATCGGTCCGAGCAGGAGGATAAACGAAAAGTTGCCGATGAGGTGTGCCCAGCTCGCGTGACCCAGCACGAAGGAAAAGAGCAATAGGTACTCGAGAGGATTCGAGAAATTGAACTGAGAGTGAGGCGGCACCGTGAAGAATCGGTAGATCAGGTGAGTGCCGAACAGCTGATCAATGCCGAGGATGGCGCTTGCGGCCAGCGCAATGGTAAGGGTCACCGGCGCATTGTATCGGATCCGCATCGTGTTCTCCTATGGATAGGTGCGAGAGTGCTGAAATGCCATGCAGTCGGAAGATAAGTTACCCCTCGATTCAACGCTCAGTCAAGCGGGCCCGTGTGTCAACGAGCGCGTCGATCGCCGACCGCTAACTCCCGGCCCTACAATGGGATGGGGTCGATGGCAACCGTGGTTCCGTGCTACAATAGTCTCGCTCTTGTGGCTCAGGCGAAGAGCCCGGGTTTCCTGCTCTTTCGGTACTATGTGGAGGCATCAACTGGAATGATCATCCGAATTCTGGCGGAAGCGCTGATTCTCGTCTTGAGCGCCGGGATTGTGCTCGTTCACCTCGCAGTGTATCTCGGTGTCGCCCGCGTAGCCGTCTCGCAGAAGAGGGGATTTCGCGGCAGCGCGAATCGGAAGTCGATAGGGCAATTCGTGTCGGTGGTCGTTCCCGCACGCAACGAAGAAGCTAATCTGCCGTTGCTTTTCTCTTCGCTCGAAAGCCAGACCGTCCAGGACTTCCAGCTTGTACTGATCAACGATCGCTCAACCGATCGTACCCGCGAGCTCATGGAGGCCTACGCTGCTGCCGCAGAAGGGCCGGTCGAGCTCGTCGACCTCTCCGAGGACGACGTCATCCCGGGGGTGAATCCGAAGCAAAACGCACTGGCTCACGGGACCCGCAGATGCACGGGCGAAATCATCCTGTTTACCGACAGCGATTGCGCAATTCCTCCGACCTGGGTGGCCGACTCGGCGGCGCGCTACGCCGATCCAAAACTGGGTCTCATGATCGGTGCTATCACGACGAGAGACACCGGCGGTTTCGTGACGCGTTTCCATGCATTCGATCACATTTTCAAATACGGCTATACGGCGGGGAGTGTGGGTATTGGCATGCCGACCGGTGGGTTCGGGAACAATCTCTCCATACGCCGGCAAGCCCTCTTGGATGTGGGCGGATTCGAATCGCTCGGATTCTCGACCACTGAAGACGCCGCACTTATCGCAGCGGTGCGAACCGAAACCGACTGGAAGGTCTCCGCGTTCATTTCGGATCGCACGCTGGTAACGACGGCGCCGTTCACTTCGCTGAGGCTGGTCGCCGATCAGGAGGTAAGATGGCACATTGGCGGGCTCTTTTCGACCGATCTCAACACGAAGCTCTCCTATGGCTATCTTATGCTTTACTTGACAGCGAGTATCCTTGTCATCCCGTTCATCGCGCTCTTCCACCTGCTGGCCCTCATGCCGCTGATCTCCTTTGCAACCATGGCGGGAATGGCGTTCCTTTCCGGGCTTCTCACCCGTAGACCGTTTCGCACCTTCTGGCTTTGGTTTCTACCAGATCTGATCTTCACGATGCTGTTTAATTCTTATCTCACCCTTCGCGCCCTTATCCGCCCGAATGTCGTTTGGAAGGGCAGCGAGCTTACTCGGGGAGAAGACAGTCCGGCAGGGCGAGGGAAGGGAGCCGGCTAGTGGCGCACGTTATCGGCGAGCTCGGCCTCTACCTCTTCCCAGCGACGAGAGAGGAGCTGCTGCTCGGCGACGTTCCGATCGAGCTGCTCTTTGGTCTTCTTGACTTTCGTCCCGTCGGTGTAGATCTCAGGATCGGCAAGAAGATTGCTCAAGCTCTTGTGGTCGTTCTCGAGCTCCTCGAGTCGGGCGAGTAGCTGTTCCTGTTCGCGCTCCAACCTACGTATCTCGCTTTTGACCCGTTTCTGATGCTCGTAGTTCGAGAAGGCGTCCCGGCCGATTGAGCCGACCTCATGCGACCCGGATTTCTTATTCAGGATCGTCTTCGGCAGCGATTTCGAGGCGCTCGGGCTGCCGGTGCCACCGGCGATTTCATGCGCTCCGACTACACGATCATCGTCGGTAGAGCTCTCTTTGGTGGAAGGGGGTTTGTTGGCTTGCGATGCTCTCTTATCGGAATCGATCGCTGCCAGGTTGGAGTCCGACGGACTGGTTGGTTCTTCGGCGGCTTTTTCTTTGCTCGCGGAGCCCGCACTCACGGCGCGTGCGGATTTCTCTCCGTTGGCCGATTCGTCGATTTTCCAGAGGTAGTATTCGTAGTCTCCGGGAAACAGACGCGCGCCGGAGGGGCCCAGCTCGAGCACTGAGGTTGCAAGCCCTTCGATGAAGTAGCGGTCGTGCGAAACGAACATCAGCGTGCCGGTGAAGGCCTTGAGCGCGTCGAGAAGGACGTCTTTCGATCGGAGGTCGAGGTGGTTCGTCGGTTCATCGAGGATGAGGAGATTCGACGGGTACAGAAGCAACTTCAGGAGCGCAACGCGGCTCTTCTCACCGCCGCTCAGGACTGAAATCGGCTTGTAGATGTCGTCGCCGGGAAACAGGAAAGCTCCGAGGAGATTGCGCAGCATGGGAACGAGGTGAGTTGGGGCGTCTTTCTCGAGTTCCTCGATGATCGTCAGATTTGGATGGAGGTGGCTTTCCATGTCCTGCGAAAAGTAGCCGATGCGTACTCCTGCGCCGTAGCGCACTTCTCCCGTGAAGTCTGAGTCGACTGCCGCTCCGATGCGCATGAGCGTCGATTTTCCTGCTCCGTTGCGACCCACCACGACGAGCTTTTCCCCTCGTGTGAGATTCAAGTCGAGCCCCTTGATGACCTGGTTGTCGCCGTAAGATTTGTGAATGGAGGCAAGCTCGACGACCTGCTTGCCCGAATGAGGGGCAGGCGGAAAACGAAAATGCATACGTTTCATGCTATCAGGGATCTCGATTCGTTCGATCTTCTCGAGGTATTTGATCCGGCTCTGAACCATGGCGGCCTTGGAGGCGTTGTAGCGGAAGCGATTGATGAACGCCTCCACCTTCTCGATTTCTGCCTGCTGCGACTCGTAGCGGGCGATGAGGGCGTCGAGCTCCTGCGCTCGACTCCGTTCGTAGGAGCTGTAGTTTCCTCTGAAGCGTTTGAGACTCCCGTTCCAGAGCTCGGCGACCTCAGTGACGGTCACGTCGAGGAAATAACGATCGTGGGAAACGATGAAATAGCCGCCGCGAAATCGCTGGAGCCATCCCTCGAGCCAGCTGCGCGCTTCTATGTCGAGATAGTTCGTCGGTTCGTCGAGGAGGAGAATGTCGGGTTGCTCGAGGAGGACCTTCGCCAGCGCAATGCGCATCTGCCATCCGCCTGAGAACTCCCCAGTTTCGCGGTCGAGGTCCGAACGTGAAAAGCCCAGACCCTCAAGGACGCTCTCGATCGTTTCGGTCCGTCCGTAGAAATTGACTGAGAGGAGGTGCTCCTGGATTTCGTGGTGTTCGAAGAGGAGCTGTTCGGTGCCGGCATCATCCTCTCGAACGGATCCAAGCTGTTCCTCCAAGTCCTCCTTGCGCCGGGCGAGCTCGTGGAGCGAGGTGAAGGCGAGCTCCGCCTCCTGTTTGAGCGTCGCGCCGCGGTGGACGATTCCTGATTGAGGGAGGTAGGAGATGCGGGTCTCCTTTTGGACCACGCGTTCTCCTGAGTCGGCTCTCTGGAGGCCGGCCATCACCTTCATGAGCGTCGACTTGCCGCTGCCGTTCGGACCCGCCAGCGCCGCGCGGGAGGCGGTATCGAGATTGAAGTTTATGTCTTTGAGGACATCACGATCGCCGAAAGCGAGCGAGATGCCGCTAAGCTGGACGAACGCCACGTTGCAGTCCCGATTCTACCCTTTCGACGCGTCGAACGAGAAAAAGATGATGATCGGGGTGGAGCTCACGCCGGTTACCGTATCGTTGCTGATCGTACTCGGCGGCACATAGGTCAGCTTCACCCCACCGTCGGCAAAGCTATAGAGGAAATCGACCGTCGGGTTGCTGGGGTTCTGCTGGGAGTTTGCCTGCGTTGCCGCCCCGGAGGTCGTAGCGGACGCACTCGACCCCGAACCATTGCCACCCCCGCCTGAGCCCGGTGAGGTCGCGGGTATTGCGGCGAGGTTAGCATTGCTTCCTGGGCCGGTGCCCGGGATGGGTGTTGCGCCGAACACGAACGATATCACCCCGTCGTACTGCCCCTTCAGGCTGTCCGACAGGTAGAGCGGGAAATCCACAATTCCCGAAGAGCCGGCTCCGGCAGGAATGATGTCCGGTACGAGACGGCTAAAGCCGGTCCAGGTGAAACCCATGTTCGGGCCCAGATCGATCTTTCCGTAGTAGTCGCTCGAAAAGGGAGTCTTGTCCAGGAATACGGTGTAGAGCTGAAGTCTTCGGTTCTTCTCTTTTTCGACCAGGAATCCGATGTCCTCCGATACCTTGACGAAGGTCTGATCGTACTGATTGCCCTTGGAGTCCGAGTAGAGGAGACGAATCTGGTCGGGCGTCTGTGCGATCATCTCGACCGGCGTGCCTTCGAACGAGTAGTCGTTTGGACCGAGATTCTTGATATTGGTATAGTCGAATGTCAGGCTATAGTCCGGCATGACGATGCGGACTCTTTTCGTCTGGGGGTCGGCGAAGAAACCAAACCGTGGTCCGAACTTTTTGAGATCGATGCGGTTGTTGTCGATCATCTGCTGGAAATACTGAGGACGATAAGTGGTCGAGAGGATGTCCTTCAGCTGCAGCTGACCGACGCTCGTCTGCTGCTGATTCTGATCCGATGAATTATAGACCTTGAGGTTGGCGTCGAAGCTGTAGCCGAGCACGCCGTCGTTTGTAAGGACCTCATACCAGTGTCCGTCGATCCCATCGATCGTCACCGTGTTCTGCTGTTTGGCGATGACCTTGATTACCTGTCCCTCCCTGAGGCGATAGACGCGAGTTGCGGTCGCCTCGGGCTTGTCTCTGATCGGCGCGCCGTTCGTGGCAGCTCTAGCGAACAGTGGGATCATGGGAGAGTAGCCGGCGGAGAAATTGAGAGCATCTTTCTCACTGGAGAAGAGCTTGATCCGCCACGTTGGGATGTCGATCTCGCTCTTCGCATCGGGTACTTCGATCGCGAATGTGCTGTTGATTTTTGATTGAGACTTAATCGTCACGACTTGACCGGTCGAGACCGGTGACTTGGCTGCAGACCAAAGCACGACACCGTATCCGATCTTGCCCCCTGAGCAGGATGCGAGTATGGATGCGCACATTACCCCCACGATGAGGGCGGGAATTCGTAGTTTTCTTGTATGCATTCTTGAGCTCCGAGTCATTAAAAACACCTCTATCCGCCCGAAGTAACATTCGGGCGGGGAAGATCAGTGATGATGAGGATGCGTCCTTCGGTCAAGAGGCGGATATTGTCCGGCGAGGCCAGTATCCGCGCGGCAGCCTGATTCGAGATTATGACGTCGGTGGGGTGCTTGCCGAATATGCCCACCGCCACCGTATGGAATGGTACCAACCCGATACGCGAGGTAAAAGGTTTCTCGTCCGTGTTGTCGGAGAATGCAGCCATACCCTCGCCCCTGAGAACCTTTGGATCGACTGTGTCCGCAGACGCGAGGAGATCCATGTTTTGGTCCCAGATTCGCGGAAAGAGACTGGGCTCGAGTTCGCTATTTCGGCTCTCTCCGTGGACAGGAAGCTCCCCCTTGGCGTAGATCACGATTCCACTGAACTTCGTCGTAGGAACGAAGCCGAGAAGCGGATTGGGCGGGTTGGCCTTAATCTGGTTGACGAATATGCTCCCGAGGTTTGGGAAGATGGGGATCTGGTATCGGACCGTCACCTTGCTGAGATCGGTGGAGAGCTTTGCATATTGTTCGTTTCCCGGTTTTATGAGGTTCTGCAGCGCTGTGAATGTTCGAGCCGACGTGGAGGCCAGATCTCCCACAGTGTGAAAGGAATCTGCTACGATCGGGAAGAGAGTGTTCTCAATCATCGAAGTTTGATCGGCGCGTATGAGTTGTTCTGCCTTCGACCGAGCATCGGGAACCATTGTTGCGAGGGATGACACCTCGACCGAGGCATCGATCGTGATTCTGTTCTTCTGCCAATCGACGAAGGAGCTATAGCTCGGCTTCGGGAGACTGCCTTCGGCGAGCAGCAGCGGAGAGACGAACAGAAGCCCGACGGCAACCACGCATGCAGCCGCTACCCCGAGAAGTCGCCGCCCCACGTCAGTCTGCTCCCTGGATTATCAGCGCTCCCACTCCGGGGACATGGAGCACCGTTCCGTCTCTAATGATGGTCGATTCCTGGATACCGTTCACTTTCGCGAGCTCCGCAGCCGTAATACCGTAGCGCTTCGAGATTCCCCAAAGCGTGTCTCCCTTCTTGACCGTATACAGGCCCGTGAAACTCCCTGTCGGATCATGAAGCGTGATCTTCGGGCCGGGCGCGGGGCGCGCGGCGACGGCAGCATGCGAGTAGGGCGGGACATTCTTGAGACCGGGAATGACCAGTCGCTGCCCGATTTGCAGATAACGGGCCGATACCCCAGGATTGTACTGAAGAATCATCGAAATCGGCACCCCATAATACATCGACAGGTCATACAGCGTGTCTCCCGACCGCACGGTGTAGAGGTAGAACCTCATGAGGTGAGACTTCTGCTGCTTGAGAACCTGCTCGATTACCTTACTGTCGCGTTGAGGGACTTTCAAGTAGTAATTCGAATTACCGGGTGGAGTGATATGGTAACGCAGCTCAGCGTTGCCCTCGAGGAGAAGCGACTCGTTGACTCCGGTTTGCCGCGCGAGGATACGCAGGTCTACCGCCTGATCCAGTTTGACCCGGGTCCAATGGGGCCCTGTCTCCCAACTCGTTGGAAGTCCGTAGCGTCCGGCATAGCTGCATACCGCAGCGATCGCGAGAAACTTCGGAATGTAGACCATGGTCTCGTAGGGAAGATAGCCCTTCTCGCCGAGCTCCCAGACATCATGAATCCCGGTACGATCTACCGCCCGTTGGACATAGTTCAGGCCCACGTTATAAGCGGCAAGGGCGAGAAGCCAATCGCCGAGCTGTTCGTAGTTGTATTTGAGCTTCTCCAGTGACGCGTCGGTCGACTTCCAGAAATCGTACCGTTCGTCGATCCACTCGTTGATATGCAGCCCGTAGGGGTAGACACTGTTGGTCATGAATTGCCAGAGTCCCGCCGCCCCAGAATAGGAGACGGCATAGGGGCTGTAGGTTGACTCGACGATCGGCAGATAGAGCAGCTCCGGGGGCATGTGATAATGCTGAATTCTCGATGCAATATAGTTGCGGAAAGGCTCGGCCCTGCGCAGCACGACTCGCAGCCAGTCGAGCCCGGAAGGAGCGGTATACGCCTTCATGTAGCGTTTGATCAGGTTGTTCATCGGAATGTTCTCAGAGAAAACCTCAGGACCAACGTGGCCCTGTTCCGGGCTCAGAGGCTCGGATAGACGAGAGATCGACGTCATCGCACGTTTCCGAGCAGAATAGGCGCTTGGTCTATACGCTGCGGCTCCCGGTTGGACGTCAGTCGCGATCACCGTCTGTTCCTCTCTCGAAGAGGTGTGACTCGGGCTGAGCGAGGTTGGAAGTTGGTTTCCGGACAAGTCCGTTGTCTCGGAGCCGTCGGTCGAGGCCATGTCGAGACTGGCCATCGGAGCGACGCTCATACCCGGATCCTCTGCCCGAATGGGATCGATTCCCGAGCTGCTGATCACTGAGCTGCCGTTCATCGGCGAGAGCTCATGCGAGGCAGTCCCAGTCAGATTGGACTCAGCGGAAGCGCCGGGGAAATGGGATGCCGGGGCAGGGGCCACGGTGACATTCTTGTTCTCGGACGGAGTACCGCGTTCGGGACGATCCGGTGCGACGGGCAGAGCCTCGGGAAATACCGACTGGAGTACGAGAAGCGACGCGACGGCGGCGACCACGCTCCTCGACAGCAGCTGTTCAACCCTCATACGGCGGCGCTCAAGATCCGCCCGCACCCGAGAAGGGCTTCTCGCCGAAGTAGATCCCTGCCCACTCCCATTTGCCCTGGACGTTGGGATCTTCAGGGAAGTTGATCTTGCGGAAGTAGAGATACCAAGTCTCGATTCGATAGGACCATCCTCCCGTCCGCAGATATGCCTCTTTGGAGTTGGAGTCGACGTCCAGGGTATTCGAAGCGTAGACCTGGGGGTTCATGAAAACATCGAAGTCGTTGAGGAACTCCTGATCCACCGGCATGCTTTCGGACTCCCACGAACGGGCAAAGAAACCGACCTTTGCTCGGTAACGCGCGAGCAGTCTCGTGTTCCGGGTGTAGATCGCATACCTGATCGCATCGACCAACTTGGTCAGGCTCGACATCGCCCAATCCTTTTTTGGATAGTCGTACATGTCGATAAGGTAGGTCACCTGAGCCCGCGCACCCGGAACGTTCGGAACACTCGGATCGGGCGAGCCAAGGAAGTTCTTGTAGGCCTGCATCTCGAGATCCCACTCTCCGAGTTCGGTATAGGTCTGGCCAAGATAATAGTAGGTAGGGCCCTTCTTGATCTTGTTGCCGAACCGGGAAATGAGCTCTTTGTAGTAGGAAACCCTCTGCTGAGGATCTTTGACTATCTTGATGAGTTGCGAGAGACAAAGGTAGTGTATCGACGTTCCGTGAACCAGGAGATCGGGGTAGTTTTCGAGTATCCGATCGAAATAATGGATGGCAAAAGGCACCGCCTTCTCGTTGAGGTAGTTTTCCGCCACGACGTATAGATAGTAGGCGTCGTAGACGTCTTTCTTGTGCTGTGCAACGTAGTCGCTGAGAAAGAGATTGAGCTTGGCGGTCTCTCTCTTCGCCCTGAGCGCCTTGACGATTTCCTGGATGTAAACGAATCGTCTTTCGGGGCTGTTTGCCTTGTCGGCGACTCCGCGAAACATTTGACTCACGACCGCTTTCTGGGTCCCAAGGCCGGTCACGAAATAGGAGCTCGAAAAACTGCAGCCGGCGAGTAGAAAGGCCGTGAGCAATGTAGCCGGGAGAAGCGCACGCCTGTAGATCATCTTTCCTCTGTCCCCCAACGTAATGGCTGCATCGAAGCGCCGCCCGTTCATCGGCGGAGACCGCCCCGAGCGTTGGCGCAATGCGGAGGGCAGTCATCGATTAGGTCGTTGCGGGAGCTCTTCGGTTCGGCCGGATCGTATCACAAACAGTACTCTGTTGGCAAGGAGCGCCCAATTTGTTAGAATGCCGGCCTACAGGAGAGTTGAATGGAAAGTCGAATCACGAAACGTGGAGATCAGCTTGTCGTACCGGACGAACCGATCATTCCTTTCATCGAAGGCGACGGGATCGGGCCGGACATCTGGGCGGCATCCGTGCGCGTTTTCGATGCGGCGGTCGAGAAGGCCTACAAAGGGCAGAGGAAGATCGCCTGGAAAGAGGTACTTGCAGGACAGAAGGCGTTCGACAAGACGGGCGAATGGCTTCCTGAGGCTACCCTCGATGCGTTCAAGACCTATCTGGTCGGGATAAAAGGGCCGTTGACCACCCCGGTGGGTGGCGGGATCAGAAGTCTGAATGTGACCCTGCGTCAGCGCCTCGATCTCTTCGTATGCCAGCGCCCAGTGAAGCATTATGCGGGAATACCCTCTCCGGTGAAACACCCGGAGCTCATCGATATGATCGTGTTCCGAGAGAACACAGAAGACGTCTATGCCGGCTACGAAACGAAAGCGGGCGAGCCGAAAACCAAAGAGCTCATCACTTTCCTGAAAGAGAGGATGGGTTGGGATATTCGCGAGGATTCCGGGGTCGGTATCAAACCGATCAGCAAGACCGGAACGGAGCGTCTCGTTCGCGCCGCGATTCAGTATGCTCTCGAACACGGAAGAAAGAGCGTAACCTTCGTGCATAAGGGAAACATCATGAAGTTCACCGAAGGTGCGTTTAGAGAGTGGGGCTACGAGCTAGCGAAAAAGGAGTTCGCCGACAAGACCGTAACCTGGGAAGAGACCGGAGGAAAGATCCCCGAGGGGAAGCTACTTATCAAGGACGTCATTGCGGATGCGTTCCTCCAACAGATTCTGACGAGGCCCGCGGAGTACGACGTCGTTGCGACGATGAATCTCAACGGTGACTACATCTCCGACGCGTTGGCGGCACAGGTTGGAGGAATTGGGATTGCCCCTGGCGCAAACATCAACTTCGAAAACGGCATAGCAGTCTTCGAAGCGACTCACGGTACCGCTCCGAAGTACGCCGGACAGGATAAGGTCAATCCGAGCTCGGTCATTCTTTCTGGGCGGGTCATGTTCGAATACATGGGTTGGAACGAAGCGGCCGCTCTTATCGACAGGGCAATGGTCGCTGCGGTTCGAAACAAGACGGTCACCTATGACTTCGCACGGCTGATGGAAGGCGCGCGCGAGGTGTCGACGAGCGAGTTCGGAAATCAGCTTATCGCCAACATGTAGGCGGTAGCATTCGAGGGAGAATGGAAGACAGGGCGCGACGGTTCCCCAACAAGCTGCTTGTTATCGGAGTCCTACTACTCCTGGTTGGGGGACTTCTTCTGCTCTGGACCTTCGGCTACTTGCGGAATCTTACCGCATTGTGGCCGGTGATCTTCGTTCTCCTCGGACTCTTGATTCTGTATGCTGTTCTCATGCGCGGGGCCGCCGAGGTCTATGCATTCCCGGGAATGCTCATGGGGCTTGGCGGTCTCTACTTTCTCGTGGGAAACAGCTTCATGTCATGGCACAGTCTCATTCGAATCTGGCCGGTCTTTATGGCAATTACCGGGGTTTCGATCGTGCCCTATGCTTTGTTGAAGAAAGGGAACGCTCGTGCAGTGCTGCTTGTGCCGAGCATAGCAATCGTCATTCTTGCGTTGATCTTCCTTCCCTTCAGTCTTCGTGTCGTTTCGGTTCGATTCGTTCGGTTTGCCTCTGAGTGGTGGCCGCTACTCATCGTGATCCTCGGTATGATTTTTCTCGCTGCGCACTTCGTCCGCGTGAGGAGACCGGGAGAGGGTGAGGAGGGCGACGAGGATGAAGAGCCTGTCGTATAGCCCGCACTGAAGACGCCGATGATACGACCCGGATTGACGATAGCAGCGCTCTTCGCGGTCACCCTTATTACCGTCGGGTGCGCGACGACCCCGAGCCCGACCGAAGGGAGCGCGGCGGGCGTGGCGGGACCTTCGCCGATCATAGAGGAAAGCCTCAAGAATCTCGGGATCGCCTCCCCTCGATCACTTGTTCGCGCAGAGGCCTCCCTCGGTGAGTCGACTGCCGGCTATTCAACGGAGGGTCTCGAGCTCTCATACGTCGCCTACAAGATGATACAGGTCCTCTACCCAATCTACCTCAAGCCCGAGTATCAGATCTTTCCGCCTGCCGCAAGCATATATCCCGAGCTCTTCCAGAAGGTTCAGGCCGGCAAGTTTCCGTCGGTCAGCCAGGCCGATGTCTCTTTCCTGACACTGATCATCCCTCCGATGGCAGTGCTCTTTTCCGACAGCCCGGACGTCGTCGAGGCGAGTCGGGAGGCGCTCGATAACGCGGAGAAGCTCAATCCGAACTCCGTTCTTCCCCCCTACCTCAAAGGATTTATCGATGAACGAAAAGGGGACAACTCAGGGGCGCTGGTGAACTACGAAAAAGCGCTCAACGTCGATTCTTCATGCTATCCGGCGGCAATTGGAAAGGCACGGATACTGATCGATCTCGGAGAGTACAATCAGGCCGACCTGACTCTTGAGAACCTTATGAATATGATTCCAACCGACGGTGAAGTCTACCGCCTCCTCGCGGAGGTCCAGTTCAGGCTCGGCTCCTATACCGCCGCTCGGGGAGCCGTCGACAAGTCGCTCGCGGCAGATCCCGGCTCCCGATCCGGGCTGGTCCTATCGGCCAAGATCTATGAAGCGCAGAAGGAATATACCAAGGCGCTCGACGCCCTGACGAAGGCGAAGGAGCTTGGGAGTCCGACTCCTCAGACGATTCTCCTCGAAGCACAGCTGCAGAAGGAGAACGGGAATCTCAGTGCGGCAGTCTCCACGCTCGCGGGTGGAGTTAAGACGTTCCCCTCCAATTCCGAGCTTTCGGATGCATATGGCAAGGCGTTGATCGAGACTGGCAAGGCGGCCGAAGGGGGGCAGTACCTCGCGCCGAGCGATGGACAGAGCTCGACCGGAGCCGACAGCCTCGAGCTTCTCGTGACCGACGCAATCGACACGGGGAGCTGGAAGGCTGCGGCCACCTATGTGGATCGGTTGTTGGCGCTCCGGTCGAACGAACACACCCTTCGCCAGGCCTACACCATCTACAGCTCTCTAGGGAACAGGGCGAAAACACTTGAATTCGCGGAAAAGCTCCGTGCCGCTGCTCCCAGCAACCCGAAATACCTGGTCGAGGAGATTAGTGCTCTGATCGATGCGGGCCGGCGCGAGCGGGCGCGTACGATGATCGACCAGAACCTTTCGAACAATGGGCTGCCCGACACGATGAGCTCCCTGTACTACCTGCGGAGCCGCATTCAGAGCGATCCTTCCGCGCAACTCAGTGATCTGCGATCAGCCCTCCTCGAGAATCTCGAAAACCTGCCGGCTCTGATTTCAATTGCACAATACTATCTGCACGCCGGCGAGATTGGATCCGCCCGAAGGTTTGCCGAGCAGGCCGCGGCGTTCCTGCCGACCGGCCAAAAGCTGCCTCCCGATCTTGAGAAGATACTTCCTGGGAGCGCGAATGACGGGGAGAAGAAATGACGAAACGCGACTCGAATCTCGTGCTCACAGTCATCCTGGCGATTGTCTCTTTCATGCTGCTTCCGATCGCGCTCCCGGCTCAGGAGACGCAGTCGTCTGCAGCACCAACATCGACCGGGGCCCCGCAGCGTACCGATCACGACTCGGCAACAGGAGCCACGTCGACCGACCCTTCGACGGGCGCCGTCGCCAACCCTCAAGATTCGACTCCTACTCTGCCGGGAGGGCGGCCACTCGCGACGTTGCTCGGAATGACGCTGAAGACCGCGACGGAGACGTTCGGCGCTCCGGAGCAAGTGTTCCCCGTCCGTGGTCGTAGCGCATGGGAGGACGACGTGGTGTTCTACTATCCTGACCACTCCTACCTCTTCTGGTTCCGCGATCGTGTGTGGCAGGTTCGGGTCGACCGACGTTTCGTCGGAACGGTGATAGGGGGGGTGAGTATGGGCGATAGCAGAGGCGCTGTGGAGCAGGTTCTCGGCAAACCGTTTCACGTCGGCCTGGACTCGGAAATATTCATTCTCCCCGATCGCGGATTCCCCGTCAGGGCTCGCCTTTTTTTTACCGACGATCGCTTGTCCGATCTCTATGTATACCGCGGTGACTTCTAGGAGGATCGTTGTACGAGCTTTTGGGCCAGGGACCGCCAAAAATCTGCCTCTCGCTCACTGAAGCCACGCTCGACGAGGATCTCGCCATCGTCGAGCAAGAACGAAAACGGGTCGATCTCGTTGAGTTGCGTGCGGACTTCCTTTCTGAGAGTGAGCTGACGCACCTCGCGCGCTTTCCGGAGTCGGTGGGTCTCCCCACGATTCTCACCTACAGGCGCGCTGACGAGGGAGGCGACCGAAGCACCCCCGAGCCGGAGCGGATAAAGGTCCTCGAGCGCTCCCTCGAGGGGCTGTGGACGTTTGTCGACCTCGAAGAAGATCTCGCTGCTCCTCGCCTCGATTCGAAAGCGGCAGACCATGGGACAAAGATCATTCGCTCGTTATTCGATTTTTCGGGCATTCCCTCGAACCTTGCCGACCGTATCGGTGCGCTTCCACGAAACGCGGGCGAGATTCCAAAGGCCACGGTAATGCCGCAAACCACCTCCGATCTTCTAGACTTACTGGTCACGGCTCGCCGGATCGGCGAGGCGAAGGCAATCCTTGTCGGAATGGGCGAGTGGGGATTGCCGACCGTCGTTCTGCCGAATCGCTTCGCATCGCTGCTTACCTACAGCACGGCGGGGAGGGCCAATTCGGGACCGGGACACCTTCCGCCCGAGACCCTGCGGAGCATCTACCGCATCGGCGAGGTCGGAACGAGCGCACGCATCTTCTGCGTCATCGGCAATCCGGTACTCCACTCGCGTTCGCCTTGGATCCACAATCCCGGGCTCCGCTCGCTCGGGCTTGACGCTGTATACATCCCGATTCGCGTCGACAGTATCTCTGCTTTCATGCAGCTTGCCGAGGAGCTGCCGATAGACGGCGTTTCGGTGACGATCCCCCACAAAGAGGCCATCATTGATCTCCTCGGCTCGAGCGATAGGAGCGTGGGGGAAGTCGGTGCGTGCAACACGCTCGTTCGATACGAACAGGGGTGGAAAGGCTACAACACCGATATCGAGGGGTTCCTCGTACCGTTGCGCTCTCGGCTGCAAGATCGTCTTCGGGGACGCACCGTGCTTGTCGTGGGTGCCGGCGGCGCGGCCCGGGCCGTGGTTGCGGGCCTCGTGCGGAGCGGCAGCGCAGTCACGATCGTCAACAGGACTCACGAGCGGGCAGAAAAGCTGGCCAGGCAATTCGGCTGTAACTGGATCCGAGCAAACGATGTCCGGGACCGCGGGAGCTACGATGTAGTTGTCCAGGCGACGAGCGTCGGCATGACTCCGAACGTGGGTGGAGACCCGCTTCCGAGCTACCGATTCCGAGGGAGTGAGGTGGTTTACGATCTCATCTACGCGCCGCCGCGAACGGAGTTTCTCAGGCGGGCTGCCTCGGCAGGCTGCGCTCTCATCGGAGGGGGAGAGATGCTGCTCCATCAGGCGTACGCCCAGTTTAGACTCTTCACTGGAAATGAATACCCGTCCGAAGCCACGGAGGCACCGGAGGTCTAGGGCGCGTAGAGAGAGCTCTTCAACTTGCGTACGAGTCCGATCTTTCTAACCTTGATTTGGACGTTCTCATTGTCGGGCAGGGTCTTGCCGTAGAGCATAAGGTCGTTTCCTGATTTTCGTACTTCGCTCGGATGCACCAGCAGACGGCGCGTAGTGCCGTTCGAGGTTCGCTCGAGGATTTCGAGAAGGTCCGACCCGCTTCTCAGCGCTTGCTCGACGAGGCGAACCTTTCCCACGTAGTCCAACCCTTTGGCTTCGTTCTTGTCCTGCTTCGTCTGTGCCTGCTCGAGCTGTCGTGGGAACAGGATGAGCTTCTTGTTGATGCGCGCGGCAAGCTCTGAGCTCGTTTCGGGAGAGAGCTCGAGTTTCTGAAGGGTAGCGAGGAGTGACGTGACGAGCTCGCCTTTGCGGTTCGACCGTTCTCCTCCGGTTTGGTTCTTCGCCCGGCTGTGCCCGTGCTCTTCACGGTGGAATGACGGTGGGTGTCCGAGAGAATGAAAGACAGGGCCGCTATGGTCGTCGCTTCGTATCGCCGCGGTTTCCTGCACGGGCGGAATGGGGTCTATTCCCGAGCGTTTCAACGCCCTCGTCCATTCGACAACGTTCCGGTCGTCGAGCAGATAGACCCCCGGCGCGAGGGTTCGGAGAATCCACGGCTTCATCGCTTCCGAGTGCTCGATCAAATGGCGTCGTTCGGTGTCTGCCGTCAGCACGATTCCTCGAAATAGCGCAAGACCTCGGTACTCCTTCTCCCAGTTGCTCAAGCTGAATCGCACGTTCTGAGGCAGCTTCGACTCGCCGAGTCGCTCGAGAAGATCGACGAGCTCATTGCTGGTGTAGTCCTGTTCGAGAGCGCGGACGAAGGATCGTTTTGTGATCTCGTAGCGAGGATAGACATCGTAGCGCCGAATCTCCGCCATCATGGCCACGACGATGCCGTCGCCAAACTCTACGGTCGGTTTCATCGTCAACTGGAAGTCTGGCTCGATCATGACCGATCGTGGCTCAGGAGGCGCCGCGGCCGAGAGGTATGGATTGACGGCGTAGCGCTCTTTCTCCGACTCTCCGTCGGGGGAGACGGGGAAGAGCAGTCCGAGCTGGACAAGTGCATAAACGAGCTTGTCCTGCACGTTGTGTTTCTTGTCGGGAGCCCGGCCACTTCTTTCCGGAGGAAATGCGTGCAGCGAACCGAAGACTCCCAAGAGCCTACTGAGCGCGAGCTTCCCGAACGCCCGGCCGGTCGGGAGGTTTGTCAGAAATCCCAAGAGCACCCGTGCGTCCTCTTCCATTGCTCGCACGGATTGGGGCGATGCATCTGTAGCAGCGGCTTCATCCGTGGCAATCGCCTGAAGTAGTGCGGTCCAAAAGAGGATTCGTCGGCTGCGTGCGTCCGGCCGCACAAATGCGCGCCAGCGGGAGTAGTCCGGCCGGACCACCCCGCGGTTGTCGGTTACGAGACCGAGCCGAATAAGAGCGGAGAGCACCAGGCGGACGCGATGAGTCTTGTCTTTACCGGCGCCGAGCTCCGGGAAAACTGATTCTATCTCTTCAAACGCCCGCTTCTTTATCGCGCCGTCCGCCTTGAGAAGGTCCGGAGCCGCGGATAGATGGGAGTAGAGAGCAAGAATGAGCGCCTCCGTAGGCCACGGAGCGCTTACACTTCCAAGGTCGCAGGATTCGGACGGAAAGAGCCTTCCGGCGTCGACTACGCGGCTCCGTAGGAGCCGTGACAGAAACGGATTGAGGTGCAATCGCTGGTGTCCTTCCATGTTGTCTACGAAGATGAGAAGCCGCTCCTGAAGGTTGAGAAGGAGGTAGTGCAGCTCGAGGTAGCTCATCGATCCTTCGAAGAAGGTGAAGAGGCTGCCCACGGTGGGCCGGTCGAGGAGATGGACGGCAGTGAGCACCTCGGCGTCTGCGTCGTCGATGTGTTCGAGAATTCGTTCTTGGGTCTCGTTGCGCCGGAGAAACGTCGAGAGCTCTTCGATCAGGGTGTGCTTGTTGAACGGAGTGCGAAGCTCTCCGAGGTAATTCCGCATGATGTCGAAGAAGACTTCGTCGGGAAGCGTCAGCAGCGCGCTCTTCCACTGCTCCATGTCGGGATTCGGTTCGCGTGGGCCCACCTACTCATCCCACAATTCGATATGGTACTTGTAGCCTTGTTCCGTCAGGAATTTCTGCCGGTTGGCCGCGAACTCCTCCTCGGATGTGTAACGCGAGACGAGGGAATAGAAGAAAGAGTTGCGTTCTTTGGGCCTTAGAATCCTGCCCAACCGCTGTGCCTCCTCTTGCCGTGAGCCGAAGGTCCCTGAGACCTGAATGGCCACCGACGCGTCAGGAAGATCGATCGCGAAGTTGGCAACCTTCGAGACGATGATCACCTGGTAGCGACGCGTACGAAAGTCGGCGTAAATGCGCTCGCGCTCCTGGTTCGGGGTCTGCCCACTGATCAGTGGGGCGTCGAGTGCCTTTGCCAGTTCGTCGAGCTGGTTGAGGTATTGGCCGATGACGAGAATCGAGTCCTCGCGGTGGTTGGCGATGAGCTGTTTCGCGATATCGATTTTCACCGGGTTTTCAGCGGCAATGCGGTACCTGCCGCGCTTGTCTGCGGTTGCATAGGGTATTTTGAGTGATTCGGGAAGGTCGACCCGGATCTCATAGCAGTTGGCGACCGCGATCCAGCCCTTGGCTTCCATCTCCTTCCACGGGACGTCGTAGCGCTTCGGCCCAACCAGTGAGAACACATCCTCTTCGTGTCCGTCCTCTCGGACCAGTGTGGCGGTAAGACCGAGTCGGCGGACCGCCTGTATCTCGGCAGTGACGCGGAAGACCGGAGCCGGGAGTAGATGGACCTCGTCGTAGATTATGAGACCCCATTGCCGCTCACGAAAGATCCGGAAGTGGGGGAAATCCGCCTCTTTGTCGGGTCGCCAGGTGAGGACCTGGTAGGTGCAAACCGTTACCGGTCTGACCTCCTTCCTGTCGCCGGTGTACTCACCGATATCGGCTCGAGTCAGGTGGGTCTTGTCTTCGAGCTCGTCGATCCACTGGTGTACGGCCGCCACATTCGTAGAGAGGATCAGGGTGTTGGTCTTCAGGATGTCCATGACCGCGATGCCGACTACGGTCTTGCCGGCGCCACAGGGAAGGACGACGGTCCCGAAGCCGGTCCCCGGCTCGCCCGAGCCGTAGAAGGTTTGGGCAGCCTCCAATTGATAGTCCCGCACGGAGAACGGTATTCCTCCTCCGGTCTGTTCTCGAACACGTATCGCCAGTGGTTGGCCCTCGACGAGCGGGGCCTCGTCCTTGACCGGGTAGCCGATGCGCACGAGCTCCTGCTTTATCGTGCCCCGATCCAAGAGGCGGATGAGAAAGCCTTCCTCCGTTTCGGTCAGAAGCTTCGCGATCTTTCGCTGCGATCGAAGCTCCGCCTTCACCGTATCCTCGTCCACGACGAGCAAGAGGTGTTCCGGATCGTTTGTTGCGGCCAGCCTCAGCTTGCCGAAGCGGGCAATCGTTTCCTTGATTGTGAACAGGATGTTCTCGGGGATCGGAAACTTCGTCCACGCTTCGAGGCGGCCGATGACCGTCTCGGCGTCGAACCCGGCGGATGCGGCGTTCCACAGAGAGAGAGGCGAAATGCGGTAGGTATGTATGTGCTCAGGTGATTTTTCGAGCTCAGCGAAGGGAGCAATATCGGTTCGCGCGCTTTCGGCCTGGTTGGCATGTACGTCAAGGAGCAGGCTGCTGTCGCTTTGCACTATCAGAGGCTTCGAAGAGTCTATCGTAACCATAAAGTTCGAGCGTAGCCCAAGTGCCGAGCGTGTTCAATACCTCGCGCTCCTTGGGCCGCGCCCGTAGACAGGCGAAATCTCCTAATCGATCGGAAGGGAGGTCGAGCTCCTGAAGCTGTGGTATTGCCGGAAGCTATCGCTGCCTCCGAGGGCGTAAATCACATCGAGAGTCGACTGCCCGGGATCGAGGAACGAGGCACGATCGAGAACGAGCTCCATTGTCGTCGTACTGCCGGATTCGCCGATTCCGTGCTCGACAGCGGCAAAATCACTTGATTCGGAATGGCTGTGACGAACTCCCGCCTGAGTCGAAAACTCCGAACGACCGTTCGAGAGGTAGCCCATGAAGATCTGCGCTCCGTTCATACGTCTGGAGTTCAGGCCTATCGCGACCCAGCCGTTCGTGCGGCCCTCCACTGCGAGATAGATCCTTGTTGAATCGAATCGGAAAAAGAGATGCACTGGCCCGTCGACGCTATCGCTGCTGTACTCTCCTGGAGAGATCACGCCGTCGGCGGTTGGGTTTGTCTGAGCTGTAACACTCCCGGCGCTCACCAACGCGAAGACCGCCATGAAACCGAGAGAAAGGGCTATTCGGTTTTTGGTACCCACATTACCTCCTTTTAAGCGGCGGAGCGTCTGAATTGTCTCTGACAAGCCGCCGTTATGCTTGAAGTTACCTATTCGGCACACCCGCGTCCACTCGATTCTATCCGAAAGCTCTTCCTTGGAGTCTCACTGTAAAGGTGGTAACCCCGTCCGGCTCGCTTTCGGCAATGATTTGCCCCCCGTGAGAATGGACGATTTCCTTCGCGATCGCCAGTCCGAGCCCCGATCCCCCGCTGTCTCTTGATCGGTCGGTCTGGACGCGGTAGAAACGTTCAAAGACATGGGCCTGATGTTCCCGCGAAAACCCCGGACCGGTATTGGCGATCGCCACCTCAACCCATGCGGGCGCGCTCAGGTTCACGGAGGTGCGAATCGCACCCCCCTGCGGAGTGTACTTCACGGCATTGTCCAGGAGGTTGAGAAACAGCCGTGCCAGCTGATTGAAGTCTCCGACGGTCTCGACGGGCGTGTCCGGTACAGTGGTCGTCAGTGATAGTCCCTTGGACTCCGCAAACGGGGAGATCTGCTCGACCGTCGCCAGAACGAGATCGCCGAGATTTACGCTTTCCTCAGCGGCCGGTCGGCGCGGAATCCCAATTCGGGAAAGGAGGAGCAGGTCGTTGGCGAGTCGGACAAGGCGATTCGACTCCTTCATGAGTGCGTTGAGAATTTCACGATATTCCGCAGGCGTGCGGTCTCTCGACAAGGCGACCTCGATCTGGCCCTTGAGCGCGGTCAGGGGCGTTCGGAGCTCGTGTGAGGCATCGGCGGAGAATCTCCTCTCTTGCTCGAATGCCTCCTGGAGTCTGTCGATCATCCGGTCGAAGGTTCTCGCCAGTCGGGCGAGCTCGTCCTCGGGACCGGTGTAGGCAATGCGGCCGCTGAGATCATTCGAGCTGATCGATTGCGCCGTGGCAATGACCTTCGAGATTGGCTTGAGCGCTTCATGAACCAACAGCACACCGCCCGCGCCCGCAAGCAGGAGCATCAACGGAATCGCCAGCAGGAGAACCGTTTTCAAGTGGTCCATCGCATCGGTAACGTAGGTGATCGGTTCCGCTACCTGAATCCAGCCAAGCACGGGCTCCTCCTTGGCATTGATCGATTCGGTTAGTACGCGCCAGCTTCCACCTCTTCCTGCCACGGTGGCGAAGCCCTCTTCGGCTGCGGGCCATAGCGGGCCATTGCGGAAGGCGCCGTCCCCGTCGGCGACCTGCTTGTCTTTTGACAGCAGCCGAACCGCGAAGTTGAGTTGGCCCCGGTTGCGCACGACCACGTCGACGTCCCCCTTGTTGCGGAACACCGGTCCCGACTTTTCTGCTTCGATCGTTCCGGCCGCCTGAGACATGGCTGCCTGGAGGGAGAGGTCGACCGAGTCGAGGAGGCTTCTGCCGAGCTCCAAGTAAAGAAGCCCTCCGGTAAAAAGGGAGGTGAGTCCGAGGACGAGAACGTACCAGGCGGTGATTCGCAGCCTGATAGAGGGACGTCGAATGGAGGCGACCAGCCTACGAAGCATTCGAGCTGTCCAGAAGATAGCCGATGCCACGGACCGTGCGAATGAGTTTCTGGTCAGAGCCGCGATCGATTTTGCGACGAAGGTATCCGACATAGACGTCGATGACATTTGTTTCGGAGGAAAAGTCGAAGCTCCAGACGTGTTCCATGATTTGAACGCGAGTAAGCACCTGGCGAGGATGGCGAAGCAAGACCTCCAACAGGGCGAACTCCCTCGGGCTAAGGTCGATTCGTCGATCGCCGCGACGAACTTCATGCCGTCCGAGATCCATTTCGAGGTCTTCGAACTTGAGAGCCTTTGCTTCGTGTTTCGGCGGACGACGCAGCAGAGCCCTCACGCGGGCGAGGAGCTCGGGGAAGGCGAATGGCTTCACCAGGTAGTCGTCCGCCCCCGCATCCAACCCCGAGACGCGGTCTTCCACGCCGTCCCGCGCTGTGAGAAGAATGACGGGCGTTCGGTCGCCCGTCTTCCTAACCTCCTTCACGATCTCGATGCCGTTGAGCTCGGGCAGCATGACGTCGATGATCAGTAGGTCGTAGTTGCCGCCGCGTGCATAGCCGAGCCCCTCGGCGCCGTCGTAGGCGATGTCGACGGCATATCCGGCCTCACTCATTCCTTGACGAACGAAGCGGGCGACTCCCTGTTCGTCCTCTACCAACAACACGCGCACCTTTCTTGCCTCATTTGAAGGTGGAAAGGAACCGCCCCAGTTGTCCGAGATTGGACGCTATGAACTGGTTGAGGTTCGAAGGCTCGAGATTTTCCACCTTTGGACCCGGAAACTCTCTCAGTGCCGTTTGCAGATTCTCTTGATTGATGAAATCCGGAATGGGAGCTACCGGGCGATAGTCGGAGAGCCTACCCTGTATAACGTAACCGTCGCAGACATTTCCGAATGTTGTGCTGGAATCCTTGGCCGAGAAATCGGAATTGCCGAGCCTGAGACCTGCGAAGACCGTCCCCTCCACGTCGAAACCCGCTTCCCTCCGGTCGGGCGGCAGCCTGGCAATGACGTTGTCAATGACGCCGTCAACGGGGTAGGTTTCTCCTGATTGATTCTTTGAGGAAGGCCACGGCTGATGCAAGAGGATCGTGAAGCTGCGCTGCCCGATCTTGTCGTAGATGATATTCCCGACCCGTTGGGTTTGTGTGAACCCCATCTTGCGCATGCTGTCGGAATAGCCCGGGCTCTCGTATCGAGTGAACGCGCTGCGAGTATTGAGGTAGATGAGGGCTTTCTCTCCCGCGGCAACGAACCGTTTCTCTATGAGCGACGCCATATGTTCGTCGGGGATTCCGTTTGCAAAAACCTTGTGAAGCACGGCTGGGTTCGATGCGTCCTGTTTTGTCTTGATGTACTGCCAGTTCTCCGCAACATTGAGCCCGACCACCCGAAACGGCGGCGCACCGACGGGCAGGCTTCGATTGAAGCTCCACGCGGCCTTGAAGATTCCGGCATACTCCTGGTAACCCCAGATCACCAGGTAGTCGAACAGGATCTTCTTGGCAAGGCTTTCATCGTAGGTTGCGCCGGTTGTCAAACGGTCTATCAGCGACTGGTCGGAGCTCAGTGCGTACTCGATGCCAAGGTTTCGAACTCCCTGTTTGTACAGGAGAGGAATGAGCCGCTGGACGAGCTCTACGTTCTGTCTGATTTTCCCATATTCGCCGAGGAATACGATGTTATGGTTGGCAAACGTCGTGACTACGTAGTCGGTAGGGGTCTTGTAGTTTTCTTCGATGTAGCTGACTAGGGGGGCCAATTGTGATTGCTTCGCATCGGGAAGCGGATGAACCGAGCGGCCCCTGCGCCCGAACGGTATAAGAAGCAGTGCTGCTGCTCCCAGAACGAGAACAAGCAGAAGTATTCGATTCCGATTCATTTTGGAATTATAGCGGCGACGGCGTGGCGGGTCACCCCGCGATTGCGGGGTGACCACGAGCGCGCCGCATTCCGAGCGCCATTCCTTGTAATTCTTAACCCGCTATGGTATAACCTCAGAAACGAGATAGCTGAATGTCAACAAAGAATGCGATCGATAAGGTCTATGAGCCTATTCTAGGCGATTTGGAGCGGGTGCAGCGTAACATCCGAAAGGAGCTCAGAACCTCCAACAGCCTGGTCAACAAGGTTATCAACTACATCTTCGGAAAGAAAGGTAAACTCCTTCGTCCTGCCATGGCTCTCCTTTCAGGGCGGGCAGTCGCCGTAAAGAGCAGCGAGCAAATCGACGAGAAGCTGATGCATCTTGCGACCGCGGTAGAGCTCGTGCACAACGCAAGTCTCGTTCACGACGACATTCTCGATGGTGCCTCGATTCGACGGAACCTACCCACACTCAACAACGCCTATAACAACCACATCGCGTTGCTGGCGGGTGACGCGCTGTTTTCGCAGGCATTCTACGTCATGGCCCACAACATGGAGAAACGTGTCGTCGAGCCACTGACCCTGGTTGCTGCGGGAATGTGTCATGGCGAGATCATCAATGCGATAAACGACGAGGAGATCGTCGACTTCTCGACATATCTGACGATCGTCAAGCTCAAGACTGCCGCGCTCATGTCGGTGTCCACTCAATCCGGAGCGATGGTGACGGGTGCCGACGATGAGACGGTGCAGATCATGGCGGATTATGGGATGAATATGGGTATCGCCTATCAGATGGTCGACGACTACGTGGACGATGAGATTGGACAGGTGAAGGGTTATTCACTCGAGTTCGCGCTCGATGCGGCCGAAAGGGCCCGGAAGGTCTTGAAGCCCGTGGGCCCTTCCATCTACAAGGACAAGCTCCTGCAGATGTTGGATCTCGTCAAAGAGATGGCTGCGCAGAAGAACATGTCGACGACGGTTCGGATGCCCTGACGGAGGCTATGGATGAGTGACTCGGAACTTCGTGCTCGCGAACACGAGATCGAGCTCGAGCTGGCGGAGTACACGAATGAGCGCGAGAAGCTTAAGGAGATTCTCGGCGCGTACGGCGGAAAACGGTACAGTCGAATCGACACGATTATGAACGTCGTCTTCCTCGTCATTATTGTCGGACTGTTCACCATCCAGGCTACTCTGAAAATCATCGACTCCTACGTATCGATTGAGGTGAGCGTTCTGCTGGTTTCGATCAAGATCGTGTGGATGATTCACAGCCAGAACAAGATGAACCATTTCCAATTCTGGGTGCTCAATACGATCGAGTACCGGGTCAACGAAACAATACGGCGGATACAAGCATTGGAACGGAAGCTGGGCGAGGACAAGGGATAGACCATCTCTTGCGTAGAGCGGGCGGAGATTCTATACTGCCCCAAGCTTTCCTACAACCGGAGGACGAAATTGGCCGAAGAGCTCAGGAAGTTCACTGTTGAAGAGTTGAAGCAGTACACCGGAGAGAACGGACAGCCGGCCTATGTCGGATACAAAGATCGGGTCATAGACGTAACCGGCAGCAAGATGTGGCGCAACGGAGCCCACATGAAGCGTCATCAAGCGGGCGAGGACCTAACCGCCGAGATTGATGAGGCTCCCCACGACATCGATGTCTTGGATCGGTTTCCTCAGGTTGGGATCCTCGTGCGTGAGGAGGCCGCCGAGGAGGGCGAAGAACGCCCCATGCCGAAGATGCTCGCGGCTCTTCTGGAGCGGTTTCCGTTTTTCGAGCGACACCCACATCCGATGACAGCCCACTTCCCGGTCGTGCTGATGATTCTCGCCCCGCTGTTTACAATCCTCTATCTCATCTTCCCGATACGCGCTTTCGAGCTTACTGCGGTAGACTGTCTCGGTGCGGGAGTGCTTTTCAGCTTCGTCACCATCGGGACGGGTTTTTTCACGTGGTGGCTAAACTACTTTGCCCGGCCAATGAAGGCCATCTTCATTAAGATTTCCGTCTCGTCGGTGATGACTGTCGTCGGGCTCATCGCATTCATCTGGAGATTGACGAATCCTCACGTTCTTGATCATCTGGCCGGAATCAACATCCTTTATCTCGTTCTGGTTCTTTCACTTTTGCCGATGATAAGTGTCGTGGGATGGTACGGAGCGAGTCTGACCTTCCCGTTGCCGAAGAAGAAGTAACCCGCGGCGCCTCGCTTCCACCTCTCCGGGCGGCACTCGGGAAAGAGGCCAGCACGATTCGACGCAGGGACGTCGCTTGTGCGAGGCGAAGGGGACGAAGTGAAAATCAATCTGGAAATGTGGCGGAAGGCCGTCACGGTCATGCCTCGAATCGAGAACGAGCAGTGGAAGGGGCTCGATTTCATATCGAAGTGGCTCATCTCTACGCGTTTCGCCGCAATCGTAATGACGATCATCTCGGTACTCATCGCCGGGATTCTTGCCTACCGAGTAACGAACATCAATCTACTCATCTGGTTGGCGCTCATGGTGAGCCTCGTGTTTGCACATGCGACGAACAACCTGGTCAACGATCTCGTCGATTACAAGACGGGGATTGATCGGGAGAACTACTACCGCGATCAATACGGACCACAGCCGTTGGAGCGCGGATTCAAGACAATGAAGGGACAGCTTCTCTACGCCGCAATCAACGGAGCTGTGGCGCTGGGGCTCGGCATCTTTCTCGTCTTCTACCGCGGCGGCCTGACGCCCTATCTACTCGGTGCCGGCGCAATCTTCGTTCTCTTCTACACCTACCCCCTGAAGTACTTCGCCCTCGGGGAGCTTTCTCTGCTGCTCGTTTGGGGGCCGCTTATGGTCGGCGGCGGGTACTACGTGTTGACAGCTCAGTGGAGCTGGGAGGTGGTCATCGCCAGCCTTCCATTCGCTCTCGGTGTTACATCGACGCTGCTCGGCAAGCATATCGACAAATATGAGCTCGATCGTGAGAAACACGTCTATACTCTGCCCGTCGCCATCGGAGAGCGTGCGGCAAGAGTGCTTGCCGTGGGTCTGGTCGTCCTGCAGTTTCTGGTCACGACCTATCTGATAGTCGTGGGCTTCTTCACGCCGATTGTTGCAGTCGTCGCGATTTCGATACCCTCGTTCTTCAAAGACATGGTCAAGATGTATCGCAAGCCGAAACCGGAGGGCCGCCCTGATTGGTATCCCGAAGATGCTTGGCCGCTTTGGTTTGTCGGGTCCGCCTTCGTCTTCACCCGTCGCTTCGGTGGGCTGTACGTTGTCGGGGTCCTCATCGACACCCTGATTCGCCGTATCTTGTTTTCGTAGGAGAACATGTGGTCAAGCCGGACGTTCGTATGTGGTGGAAAGCGGTCACGGTAATACCCCGGTTGCAGGACGAGGAGTGGCGGTTGCTCGATCCCGTTGCCAGGTGGCTGATTTCCGTTCGCTTCGCGGCAATTATCCTCACGCTGATCTCGGTTGCTGTTGCGGGTATCCTCTCTTTTCGGGTCACCGACATGAATTGGGGAACCTGGTTTCTCCTCCTGTTCGCGCTCGTTTTCGCTCACGCATCCAACAATCTTCTCAACGACCTGATCGACTACGAGAAGGGTATCGACCGCGACAACTATTACCGTGCACAGTATGGCCCTCAGCCCCTCGCCCGAGGCTTCCTGACTCGACGGGCGATGATCCTGTTCACGGGGATCAATCTTCTCGCAGCCGTGGCGGCAGGGATCGGTCTCATCGAGGTTCGAGGCGGGCTAACGCTAATCTTGATGCTGCTCGGAATCTTCTTTCTCGGCTTCTACACCTATCCTTTGAAGTACCTTGCCCTCGGCGAGCTCTCCGTGCTCATCGTGTGGGGGCCGCTGATGATCGGCGGGGGATTTTACGTGCTCACCGGCATCTGGAGCTGGCAGATTGTTCTCGCAGGTCTCCCGTTCGCTCTTGGAGCGACTCTCGTGATATTCGGCAAACACATCGACAAGGTCGAGATGGATCGTGAAAGACGTGTGCACACCCTGCCGGTCGTGATCGGTGAGCGTGCTGCAAGAATTGCGGCGGTGGTGATGGTGGGCATACAGTACGGGCTCGTTGTCTGGCTCGTCGTGGAAGGCTTCTTTACCCCGGTTGTTCTCGTGGCACTGATAGCGCTTCCAACGTTCTTCCGCACGATGCTTCCGATGTTCTCTCGCCCCAAACCGACAGAGCGTCCGGAAGACTATCCTACCGATGCGTGGCCACTTTGGTTCGTCGGCTCGGCGTTCGTCTACACACGAAGGTTCGGGCTTTTCTATATTGCCGGTCTCATTATCGATACGATTCTTAGACGAACGATTCTCAACTCCTAGCGTTTGGGGAGCGCCTATGAATTCGTCCGCTACAACTCTCGTTCTCTCGCGTCTGCAGTTTACTCTGACGACGATGTTTCACATCATTTGGCCGGTCCTGACGATCGGCTTGAGCATCTTCCTTGTCATCCTCGAAATCCTCTGGTTAGTGCGAAAGGAGCAGGTCTACTATCGGCATCTGCGGTTCTGGGCGAAACTTCTGCTGCTCAATTTCTCGATCGGGGTCGCCACCGGCCTCGTGATGGAGTTCGAGTTCGGGACGAACTGGGAGCCTTTCACGACCGCGGCCGGAGGATTCTTCGGCAACGTTCTCGGGCTGGAGGGCACCCTCGCGTTCATGCTTGAGGCGGGGTTTCTCGGGATCATGATGTTTGGATGGAAACGGGTTCCGAAAGGTGTCCACCTCTTTGCAACCATCATGGTGGCCGTCGGCAGCAGTCTCTCCGCGTTCTGGATTCTCGTAGCAAACTCCTGGATGCAGTTCCCCACCGGCGGACACTTCGATGCAAGCGGAGTGTTCATCGTCGACAATTTCTGGAAGGCAATCGACAATCCCGATATGCCGGTCGCCACTGTGCACATGTGGGTTGCTGCGATCGAGACGAGCGCGTTCGTCGTCGGCGGGATCAGTGCCTGGTTCATTTGGAAACGAAGAAACGCCGAGGCATTCCTGAAAACTTTCAAAATCGCTCTCGTCGTGGCAATAGTCGCTACTCCCCTTCAGATCCTTGTCGGCGATACCCAGGGTCTGAAGCTCAACGAGTTTCAGCCGGAGAAGCTCGCCGCTATCGAGGCACACTGGAATACCAATCCGCCGGGGGTAGGTGCGCCCTGGAACATCGTTGCGTGGCCCGACCGACAGGCACAGAAGAACGTGTGGCAGTTGCAGGTTCCGAACGTCTTGAGCCTCCTCGAAACGCGAACCCTTACCGGAGAAGTTAAGGGACTCGCGAGCTTTCCGCGAGCCGATCAGCCGCCGATCGTCATACCCTTCTATGCTTTTAGATTAATGGTGCTGATTGGCTTTTTCCTGTTCTTCCTCATGGCGTGGACAGTCGTACTCTGGGCCCGAAAACGACTCGATCCCGAGACGCTCCCGAATCGAAAATGGTTCCTTTCGGCCTGGATGGCAGCGCTTCCGCTCGGTTATATCGCGGTTGAGACGGGATGGGTCACGAGAGAGGAGGGACGGCAACCGTGGGTCATCTATCAGGTTCTTCGAACCTCTAATGCATACAGCACTCTGCCGGCCTGGGCCGTTGGGCTCTCGCTGGCCGTCCTGTTTATTATCTACGCCGGATTAGGTGTCCTCTTCATCGTGTATGCACGAAGGATATTGAAGAAGGGACTCGACGCTCCGGCAATCCCGAGAGAGCAGGAGGTTCACTGATGGGCGGCGCACAATCTACCCTTCCGGAGCTCTGGTTCATGCTGCTCGGATTCATCTTGCTCCTCTACACGATGCTCGACGGATTCGACCTCGGTGTGGGAATTCTGTCGCTTTTTATTAGGAAGGAAGAGGACCGGGGCATTCTCATGGGCTCACTTGGGACGGTCTGGGACGCCAACGAAACCTGGCTCGTCCTCTTTGGGGGAATCATCTTCGGCGCGTTTCCTCTCGTTTACGGTCTCGTTATGTCCTCGCTCTATCTGCCCCTGATCCTGATGCTCGTCGGTCTGATCTTTCGAGCGGTATCCTTCGAGTTTCGGGTGCATTCGGAAAGGAAGCGTCTCTGGAGCCGCGCCTTCGGTTGGGGGAGCGTTGCCGCGGCGGTGGGGCAGGGTTTCGCCTTCGGCGGCCTGCTCTGGGGAATCAACATCGTAAATCGAAAGTTCGTAGGGGGCGTATTCGATTGGTTCACACCCTTCTCTGTCATCGTGACAATTGGAATCCTCGGGGGGTATGCGCTGATAGGTTCGACCTACATTATCATGAAGACCGAAGGAGAGCTTCAGGCGTCTGCACGCAAGTTCGGATTCAGGGCGGTCTTCGTCACGGCAATCTGCGCCGTTGTCGACACCATCCTTGCGGTCATCAAGTATCCGTTTCTCATGGAAAAGTGGTTCCGGTTCCCCGGCTTGCTCTTCACAGCGATCCCGTTCGTTGTCTGCGGAGTCTCCTTCATTCTCATGATTTACGGAATGCTGAAGGGACGAGACCGCACCCCGTTCTTCAGCGCGCTGGTATTCGCGTTCTTTGGCTACCTTGCGATGTCCGCAAATTACTTTCCCGTTATCGTTCCCCCGTCACTGACCATCTATCAGACTGCCGCTTCCGCCTACACTCAGCGAATCATGTTGATCGCGGTTCTCATTGCCTTGCCGTTCCTCCTCGCCTATAACATCTTCCAGTACTGGATTTTCAGAGGGAAGGTGAGGGGCAACCTCTATGAGGAGGACGAGTAGCTGCGCCCCTAATCGCGATCCGCCGGGCCGAGCTCGGGAAATGGATTCGCGACCTGCCATCCGGCTCGACCGCTGCGGCGATAGTGCTCGAGCCTCCGTATGGTGAGCTCAGCGAAGAGCGGATCGACGTCGGCTGTATAGCAGCGACGGCCGAGCCGCTCAGCTGCGATGAGAGTCGTACCCGAGTGCGAAAAGAGGTCGGCAACGAGGTCATTCTCGCCGCTGCTGGACTCCATGATCCGTTCGTAGGCCGCGAGCGGTTTCTGGGCGTAGGCACCGGGTACGTTTTCGGCCATCCGGTAGAACACCTGTTGGATGTCGACCCACACGTTCCCCGGACGGATGGTGGGAGACTTGCCGCGTTCGAGGTTCTCTGTGACGCGCCCTCCGACGTTCTTGTAGTATCCCTTCAAGAGCTTGGGAATATCGGTATAGACGACCTTGAAGCCCGGCCGTCCTCTAACGTAGTGGAGCAGCTCCTGTCGAACCCACATCCAGTTTTTCTGCGTGCCGTATCCACGCTGGTTGCGAAGGGTAATATAGCTACGCGGAGCGAGATCGGGGAACTCTCGCATCATTATCATAAACTCCGGGAGAGGTTGGTAACCCGCCCGCGGGTCGGCCCCGAGCCAGACGTAGAGGTGCGCATCGGGAGCCATATTTGGAAGGAGTGCGGCAACCCACCGACGGGAGAACTGGAGGTAGCTGCTTACGTCCGTATGAAAGAGAGCGCTCGAAGGGCCCCCTCCGACAGCGATGTTGTATGGCGGATCCTGCACGACGAGCCGGGCACGGTCGCCGGCGAACAGTGTAGATACTGTCGACTCTGAGCCGGCGTCGCATACCCCCACCCGGTGACCGCGGTCCGGATCCTCCCACACCTCACCCGGGCCCAACCGGCAAAAAGGAAGCAACTTCCGGCGTATTTCCGGATGGAGGTCGAGCCGTGGCAGTGCCTCTTTCTTCATTCGACGTTGATTATCTTGTCGTCCGAGATCTCTTTGAGGTAGATGGTCTGAAACCGGCCCGAATGGAGCTGAGCCCCGGCGCCGGCTCGACGTGAGCGCTCGAAAAAATAGATGATGTCGATCATGTCCGGACGCGACTCGAGTAGGGAATAGCGGTAGTACAGATCGTAGTCCTCGAGAATTTGTCGCAACCGGCTGTCCCCCTGAAGCTCGGGATCGACCGACTTCCGAAGCCGACTCCTGAGGCCCCCATACCACGCCCGAGAGCGCTCGATAAGAACGAGTCGTTTGCGGTCGTCTCGATAGTAGAGCTCGAAGACACCTCCCATCGACGGGACCGATGAGATGATATCGTACTTGTCGGCTTTCTTCAGAGGTGACCAATGAACCGTGAAATAGACTGTATTGCCTCGCACCCGCTTCTCGACCCGAGCGTCCATTGGAGCCATTCTACGGTGCTTGGCATCGATGTACAAGGGAGTTCCGCAGAGGCGCGCTGATGGCCAATCGGCTGAGGTTTGCCGAAAACTGCCGAGAGGACAGGATTGTCGCTGAAATCGAATCCGAGTTGACAGCGAGCTTCGGCTGTGGTATAAGAGAATGAAAGGTTCCGTTCAGTGACTCGGACGAGAGAAGCTGTTCGTCCGGTTCCTTGGGATCGCGTTCTTTTAACGATCTGCTTCACTATTTCTCTCTCGAGTGCGTTCTGCGAGCTTGTTTCCCTTCCAGCCCACATAACAGTCCAAGAAACAGACCAGTACGATTCGTTGAGCGGTTTAGAAAAGAGACACACGACCAATCTATCGTTGATAGACTGATTATTTTGCAGACACCGAAGCTTAGCTCCGGGCAAAAAGGATGGTTGCGCTGAAATGTCCAAGAAGATCTATGTAGGTAATATGAGTTATTCCACGACGGAGGACACCCTGCGAGATCTGTTTACCGCCTACGGTGAGGTCGAGTCCGTAAGTGTCATCACTGACAAGTTTACGGGACGCGCCCGAGGATTTGGGTTTGTGGAGATGGGGTCGGAAGATGCTGCCGCTGCGGCGATCGAGGCACTGAACGGACAGAAGGTGGACGGCCGCGAGCTCAAGGTCAACGAGGCTCACGATCGGGCCCCTCGCGACAGGGGCAAATTCTAAGCTCTCCCTTTCCGAAAACGCAGTCCAGCTCTCGGCGGAGCTGACTTCCTCTTGATCGACCGGGCATAACAGGTGTACCTTTGAGCTACGGTCGATCGGGAACTGACTTCTCAGTGACGACCCGGCAATCGACCCGAACAGCTCGGGGTGCCGGGTTTTGCTCGTCTACGCGCGGGCACTTCAATCACCCAAAAAATGGAAAATATCCAGGAGTGAGAGATGCAAAAAGCGGACGGCATGAACTACGCCCCCGTCGGTCGCTCTCGACCCGTGTGCGGTCCCGGTGATTTCCGGTTTGGAGTGATTGGGCTCGATCACGGACACATAAACGGCATGACGAACGGTCTTCTCGAAGCGGGAGGAGAGGTTGTTCTCGTCTGGGATCCGGACCCGAAGAAGGTTGAAGCCTTCTGTCGCACCTATCCTCAGGCGAGGCCGGCACGGAGCGAAGCAGAGGTGCTCGATTCCGGCGTGCAGCTTGTCGCGTGTGCGGCGGTCACCTCTCAGCGGGCAGCTGTAGGTCTGCGGGCGCTCGATGCCGGCAAGGACTACTTCAGCGACAAGGCGCCCTTCACAACCTTTGAGCAACTCGACGCTGCCCGCCGGAAAGTGGCAGAGACGGATCGTATTTGGGCGGTCTACTACAGCGAGCGTCTTCACGTCGAGGCCGCTGTGCTTGCTGGAAACCTCATTGCCGAGGGCGCGATAGGCAGAGTCATTCAGGTGCTCTGTCTCGCTCCGCATCGACTGAACGCACAGACGCGGCCTGCTTGGTTCTTCGAGCGCGACGAGTACGGCGGGATTCTCTGTGATATCGGCAGTCACCAGATCGAGCAGATCCTCTTCTACGCCGGTGCCGAAGACGCTGAGATACTCCATAGCAAGGTTGGCAACTATGCCCACCCCGAGTATCCGGAGCTCGAGGATTTCGGAGATGTTGATCTTCTCACCGACAACGGTGTCAGCGGCTATCTCAGGGTCGATTGGTTCACGCCGAAGGGCCTCGGCAGTTGGGGAGACGGACGGGTCTTCGTCGCCGGTACCGAGGGATATCTCGAGATGCGGAAGTACATTGATGTCGCCCGAGACCTCGCCGGCGACCACATCTATCTCGTGAACGACCGGGAGGAACGCCACATATCTGCCGAAGGATCGATAGGTTATCCGTTCTTCGGCCGGCTCATCCTCGATTGTCTGCAGCGAACGAGGACGGCCATGGGCCAGGAGCACACTTTCAAGGCTGCGGAGCTGGCCCTCACAGCTCAGGCAAGGGCGCTTCGAATTGAACCAGGAGGTCGGGCTTGTAACCGACATGGAGGAAATACATGAAACGGACCGACATTCAACGAAAGGAGCGCGAGCTCAAGCGCGCAGAGAAGAAGGCCGAGCGAATTTCTTCGAAAGGCGACAAGAAGGATGATACCTCGATCGGAGCCTATATCGACAAGCTTCATTCCCTCTTCTTCTACGACGAGGAGCGAATCTACAATGCAAAGCACTCGGTGGAGATCCTCGAGGTTCTCGAAGAGGCGAAATCCCTATTCGACGAGCAGGGATTGGAAACAGTCATGCGCAAGGCAATTCGCAAGTCGAAGGTGAAGGAGAAGGATCTCGCCTACAACGAGCTCATGGAGCTTCTTCGCTAACAGGGCGCCCGCAGGCGGGTGGTACCTCGAAAAGAAAAGGAGAATCTACGATGGCAGAGCTGCCCAGAGAACGGCCCGTAACGATCGTTCGTGACCAGGTGATCGAGAAGCTGACACTGAACTATGCACATAACAATCTAGACGACGAGGAGTTCGAGCAGCGCCTCTCCAGGGCCACCAACGCGCAGACTGAGAATGAGCTCATGCTCCTCGTGGACGATCTTCCGGACATCGCCGAGCCGAAACGTCCGGCCGCGAAGAGCTCAGAATACCATGTGGCAGTCAACACCGGTCCGGTCAAAGAAGAAAGTGCAATTGTCGCCATCCTTAGTGGGTCCTCCCGAAAGGGGCTTTGGCAGCCTCCGCGCAACATTCGCATCTTTGCGTTGATGGGCGGCGTGGAGCTCGATTTCACTGAGGCGGAGATGCCGCCCGGCACCACCGAGATAACCGTTTTCACAGTTATGGGAGGAATTGACATCACCGTACCGCCCGGGCTGAACGTGGACGTCTCGGGCGTCCCCTTGATGGGTGGTTTTGACGACAGTACCGCCGGGGTGGTCGATCCGAACGCTCCAACCCTTAAGGTGCGAGGTGTGGCGATCATGGGAGGAGTCGACGTCAAGTTGCCGAGAAAGTTCCGGCGAATGATGCGGCGCCGTTCGCGCAGGCATGAGCTTGACCGAGACGAGGATTTCTAGAGGCTCTCTGCCGCCCCCAGCTGCATAACCGCCCGTACGTAACAGTCCCCCCGATCGAATTCATTCTTGAACATCTCGAACGACGCACAGCCGGGTGAGAGAACAATCACGTCTCCGCGTTGCGACTTCTTGACGGCCTCCAGAAGCGCTTCATCGATCGATTCGAACGGACCGACGCTGTCGATTCCCTCGGACGCCAGAACCTTCACGAGTTTCTCGGTGGCGCTCCCCGCCAAGAGAACGACGCATTTGGGTTTTCGCACAAACTCGCGGAACGGAGCGAAGTCGAGGGCTTTGTCGGTTCCGCCGGCGATCAATACGACCGGCTCGTCGAAGCTCCCGATCGCCGCCACGGCAGCTTCGGGGATGGTTGCCGTCGAATCATTGTAGTAGCGACGGCCGTCGATCTCTGCGACAAGCTCGAGCCGGTGCCGGATACCGGAGAAGCTACCGAGTGCGTCGCGGATGAGCTCGGTTGCGATTCCCGCGGAGTGCAAAGCAAGGCCGGCAGCGAGCAGATTGAGCCGGTTGTGGCTGCCCGGAAGGCCGAGCACCTCCGGCAGAATTTGCTCGACCTTTCCGCGCGAGCGTACGAGTCCACGGCGGCTGTCTTCGTCGATCCAAGCGCCGTCGAGCCGCTCCGGGAGGGGATGCTTCGAGAAGTAGCGCAGCTGCGCCCGGGTGGCGGAAGAAAAACGGGTCGAATAGGGATCGTCGAGGTTGCAGATCGTATAGTCGTTCGGGCCCTGACCTTCGACGATAACCGCCTTGTCCGCGACATACTCCTGCATAGTTGCATATCGGTTCAAATGGTCCGGAAGTATGTTGGTCACGACTGCCGCCTTTGGAGCAAGCAGGTTCTTGCCTCGAAGGTCCGCGAGTTGCCAGGAAGAAAGCTCGAGAACCACCGACGGGCTGGGCTCGACCCCGCGGAGCTCGTCGACGAAGGTCAAGGGGGAGACGGTGATGTTGCCGCCGAGCCTCGAACCCGGCTCCAGTTGGGCCAGGACGTGGTAAATTGCCGATGCAGTCGTCGATTTTCCTTTTGTACCCGTCACCGCGATAAGCGGGTTGTCGGCGAGGGATAGGAAGACTGAGATATCCGTTTCGACTCTTCGCGCCGCCTTCAAGTAAGGGGAGGCAGCACTGACCGCGGGGTTCTTGAGGACGAGATCGGCAGACTCGAAATCGAGGAAATCGTGACGGCCGAGTACGTAATGAATCGGGAATGGATCGAGCTTCTCGATCGAGGCCGCAAGCTCCTCTTCCTTCCTTAGGTCGGTCACCGTCACGACCGCACCGTGTTTCGCAAAGAAAGCGGCCGCTGCGGCTCCGCCTCCGTGGAGGCCGAGGCCCATGATCGTGACTCGCAGACCGGTGAGGCTGTCCCAGTCAAGCCTCAATCAGGAACTCCTTCATGTCTCGGTCGTTCAGGTAGACCTTGACCTTGAGCTCGGAGAAGACCCCCTGCCAGTATTCCGGGACGCGCCGCTTGATCACCTTGAAAACCTCCAGATCCTCGGAGAACTCAGTGTTGCGCAGCGCGTTTTCGATGTTGCGCATCTCGGGGACCACGAACTGGAGAGCCCGATGGAGATTGGGGACATGTTGCTTTCGGCCCTGGGGCGAAAGATGCAACACAGTATGGCAAATAGTCCGATAACGGCAGAGAAAAGGGTAATAGGGATAGAAGCGAATACCCTGAGGTACGAAGAGCTTGCTGAAGAACTTCGTAAGCTCATGGTCCATCCATATTCCCTGGACCATGTAGCCGCGTCCGGTCTCCCCGATCCAGGTGGAAGAGATTGTCTGCTTTACGGTGAAGGTCATGGGGCCACCACCGTTGTTGCTTTTCACCTCGTCGAGAGGAATTAGCGTGGCATCGAGGAAGATCTTGTTCGTACGATACTCAGAGGTCGTATCGTTCGTTCCTCCCTCGACGACCTCTCCCTCATGAGTTCGGAATTTGACGTCGACTTTCAGTACGTAGAGGTAGTGGTCTTCTCCAACCTTGAACACCTGGAAGAATGAGGGCCTAAGGATATCACCGGGGTCGAAGTAATAATTGACACCACGGAAAACCTGCGGAACAGCGACGGCAAGCTGGCGGAGCAGGTTGGCCAGTGACTCCCGATATCGCTCGCTCGGGCGGTTGATCCGGACATCGTGATGTATCGGAAAGTGCGGGACGGTGACGGGAGTCTTCAGCTGAATGAAGAAGTCTTCGTTTTGGTTGTAATGGGCGGTGTAGACGCCCTCTCCCTCCGGCAACGACCGAATCAACTCTTTCACATCTTGATCGGTCGTTTGGAGTCGAATCTCATTCAACCCACCGTTCATCTGGCCATCCACTATAGCCGGTATGTGTCCAGAGTGCAAGGAGCGCAAATGCCGCCAGGGGTGACACTTACGGTTTGCTTGCCCTTGACGCGCACACTCCTCATCGGCATAATTGGCCATTGTCCGGACGATAACCCGTGCTGCTGGTGGTCCCAACTGTCAGCCTGAAAATAAGCGGATCAACACGAGAGTGAATTGGCTCGCAAACTGAGAAAGGAGCAGTGCAGTGCCCTGCGGAAGAAAGCGGAAGCGACATAAGATCGCAACGCACAAGCGCAAGAAGAAGCTGAGAAAGAATCGGCACAAGAAAAAGGTGAGATAGTGCTGCGATGAAGATGTCCCGGCTAACCCTTAGCGTACTGCTTTTCGGTTTGACAGTAGGGGTCGGGGCGCAGAGTCTGTGGAGCCCGGGATTCACGGGATATCTGAGCGGCACGAGCTCACTTCAGGTCGGAGACCTCGTCTCCGTCACGATCGACACAAATACAAAGCTTTCCTATACCTCATCAAACGTCTCCGATCGAACCCTCACGCTCGAGTTTACCGGGGGGGCCGCCGGGAATCCGTTGTCCTTCCTTCCGCCCGGAACGAGCAGCGAGAAGAGCAACTTGAAAGGAGGCGAGGAGATTAAGCTGTCAACGAAGCTCGTCGCGCGAGTGCAGCAGATCGATTCGGGGGGGCACGCCCTCATACAGGGCTCCCGCACGCTGGAGGTAAACGGACGGGCGGAAATGGTCAGCGTCACCGGTTGGATCGACCCCGCCATGATGACTGACGGTAAGTCGGTTGGCTTCAACGAGCTGGCCGATTCCAAGCTCGTCTATTCGAGCACCCTTATCCAGAATCAACCCGTCCTCACGCAGAGTGACATTCAGCAGGCGCTGGCACAGTCCACCGGTTCCGCCACGACTGCGCCCCAGGCTGGAGCCGCATCGCCACCATTGGGGACCTCCGCTGCTCCGCGCCCGGCGGCTGTTACGCCGCCGCCCCCATCTGGCGCTGTTGCCCCCACTCCGGCAGCGACCCAGGGGGCCGGTACAACCGCGGCTGGCCCCCAGATCACCGACGCCAAAAAGCGCCAGCTCCTTCTCGAGTATCTGAACAAGATGCTGGATCTTATCTTTTCGAAGGGTAGCCCGTAGGCACACCACCCCGTGCACGTGACGCAGCCCCTGCTGCTGCAGACCTACGCGTTGTAAGTTCCCGCCGAGACGTTGTCCATCCCCTTGCCGGTCCAATTCGTGTGGAAGAACTCGCCACGGGGTTTGTCGACCCGTTCGTAGGTGTGGGCTCCGAAGTAGTCTCTCTGCGCCTGCAGAAGGTTTGCGGGAAGTCGTTCGCTGCGATACCCGTCGTAAAAGCTCAGTGCTGTCGAGAAGGCCGGCACCGGTATGCCCATCTCGACTGCCCGTGCCACGGTGCGTCGCCAGGCGTCTTGGGCCTCGGCGATCACTCCCTGGAAATAGTCATCGAGTAGGAGGTTCTCCAGCGTAGGGTTGTCGTCGAAGGCCTTCTTGATCTTTGCGAGAAACACACTTCGGATGATGCATCCCCCACGCCACATGAGCGCGATGCCTCCCCAGTTGAGGTTCCAGCCATACTCGCGGGCAGCCTCACGCATTAGCATATATCCCTGGGCATAGGAGACGACTTTCGAGGCGAGCAAAGCCTTTCTCACGTCCTCCACAAATGATTTCCTGTCGCCGGAGTGGGTGCCGGACGGTCCCTTGAGGATCTTTGAGGCGTGAACCCTCTCGTCTTTGAGCGCCGACAGGCAGCGGGCGAAGACTGCTTCTCCAATAAGGGTAACCGGCATACCCATATCGAGGGCACTAATCGCAGTCCACTTCCCGGTTCCCTTCTGCCCTGCAGTGTCGAGGATGTTTTCGACAAGGGGCTTGCCGTCGGTGTCCTTGAATTTGAGTATGTCTGCCGTTATTTCGATGAGATAACTGTCGAGCTCCCCCTTGTTCCATTCGGCAAACACCCCGTGAAGTTCGTCGTCGCTCATTCCAAGCCCGTACTTCATCAGGTTGTAGGCCTCGCAGATCAATTGCATGTCGCCGTACTCGATCCCATTGTGAACCATCTTCACGTAGTGGCCGGCGCCGTCTTCACCGACCCAGTCGCAGCACGGCTCCCCGTCGGCCTTCGCGGCTATGGACTGTAGGATATCCTTGACGAGGGGCCACGCCTTTGGATTGCCTCCCGGCATGATCGAAGGGCCGTGTCGTGCTCCCTCCTCCCCGCCGGAGATGCCGGTTCCAATGTAGAGCAGTCCCTTGTCGGCAAGGTACTTCGTTCGGCGAATTGTATCGGGGAAATGGCTGTTGCCGCCGTCGATAATCAGGTCTCCCTTCTCCAGGTGAGGCACGAGCGTCTCGATGAACTTGTCCACGACCTCTCCGGCCTTCACCATGAGCATCACCTTTCGGGGGGATGCGAGCTTGGTTACGAGCTCCTCGACAGAATGGGTCCCGTATATCGTGTCTCGCCCTTTCGCGGCGTCATCGAGAAAATCGTCGACTTTCGAGGTGGTTCTATTGAAGACAGCCACCGAATAGCCGTGATCGTTCATATTGAGCACGAGATTCTGGCCCATCACAGCGAGCCCGATAAGTCCAATATCAGCTTTTTCGTTCATTCTTACTCCCTTCTCATTTCATGAATTGTTGAATCGTTGCCTGTACGCCCAGAGCCCGACGGCAGGGTTGGAGATAAAGTACAACCGCTCCGGTTCTTCGTTCCAGCCGTCTTTCAGTTTCGCCGGATCGTAGCGCCTGGTCATCTCGTCGATCTCGCCGTAGGAGAAGTTCGCTTTCTCAATCTCCTCGCGAGAAAGCCCGCCCGGGCAGTAGGTGATCTTGAACCTTCCCTCCGAGGAGCCGTGAATCAGATGAGCCGCCGTACCGAGGGCGGACTGGAGATCTGCGTTCTTCTCGACGAGCTCCAGAATTTCCGGCGTCGTAAAATAACCATACTTGCGAATGAGCCTGTCGATGTCATGATCTTCTCCGAACTCCCGGACCCCGGGCGCCAACACGATGAGTTCCCCGCCGTCGGCTATCGCCATCCTCGTACGGTAGATACTCTTATTGCCGAGCCAGGTGCTGCGAAACTCCTGCGGGTCCAGATAGACGACTACCTTCTCGAGAGGTTCGTCCAGCATCGTGAAGTTCACCTCGAGGGACAGCTCGCAGGCCCTCAGATAGCATTCCGCGTCGTCGCCCGCGTAAAGCCCTTTGAGCTCGAGCCCTCCGCTGTCGCCCCGGCCGACGACGGTGAGAATGTAGACGACGGGAAGGTCCTGCGCGAAGTGCTCCGCAGCATAGTTGAGCACGCGACGTACCGGTGTATCCGCCCTCCCCATCATCCGCTCCATTCCGTAAACCGCGCCGAGGTAGTGGCTCTTGTTGATTGCCTCCCGCCCTCCGGTGCCGATGAATATGTTCTTGTTGTAGTTGGCCATTCCGATCACCTCATGGGGAACGACCTGACCTACCGAGAGGATGAGATCGTGGCCACCGTCCGTGAGCAGCCTATTGACCTGAGCCGGCCAATCCCAATCGAGTCTTCCTTCGGAAACTTCGCGGATGAACTCGGCGGGAACGTGCCCGAGGGTAGCCAGGTCTTCACGCCACGAGTGCACTCGAAACTTCTCGATCGGCACCGAGCCGTACATCGTCTTGATTTCGTCTGAAGTCATCGGGTAGTGGGTACCGATTGCCGGGAGGACATCCGAAAGCCGTTCTCCGTAAAGACCGGAGAGCAGCTCGGTAATTCGCCCGGCGCGTGAATGGTAGCGGGTCATGTCCGGAGGGATTGCGAGGACTCTCTTCGCGTCGCCGAGCCGTTCTACAATCTCGCCGATGGCCTGCGCGAGCTCCTCATCGGAGATTGCGCCGTTCGGCTTCTCTTTCGCGTAGTAGAGCATCTCTCACTTCGCCCTGTCGCTTCTCGCTTTCCTTTTCTTTCGATTTCGCGAATGTTACGCAACGTTACTCACAAACCGTGGTCGAGGTCAACCGCGAAGTATAATCGACCGTTCTGATGAGTCGAGAACCGTCCGTTGACAGCTGGTCCTTCGCGGAATATTGTCAGTATCGGAAGGAATCGGAACCTTCTGGCCCAGGTTGTTCGCCGCGACGAGATCCTGAGGCTCATCCGGCGGAAGAGATCACGAAAACTCGGAATATCCGGCTCCGTCGAACCCAACCTCGGGCCGAAAATGAGCGGACAGCACGGAGGGCCAGCGAAATCGTCAATGATGAGGGTGCTTGCTGATGCACTCGCGGTCGGTCTAACCTCGACTCGAGGGAGCTGCCGCCCGGAGGCAAGCTCGTTCATCGGCCCGAAGCCGCTACGGGAATGCGAAATCGAGATAGTTGTCGCTGCGCGCACCGGAGCAGAGATTGGTGCGAGCGGCCAGTCAGGAGGTTGATAATGAGCTACTGTGACGATTTGTTCGGGCTAGAGGGAAAGACCATTGCCGTGACCGGCGGGGGAGGGATGATTGCAGGCGCCCTCACCGAGGCGCTGCTCAAGGCAGGCGCGAACGTGGCGCTCTGGAGTATCCGGACGGAATCTGCAAAGGTGACCGTCGACCGCGTGGCTGGTATTCCCGGCGCGAAGGAACGAATCCGCAACCTGCAGGCGGATACCGCAGACGAGGAGTCGGTCCGCCAGGCTCTGAAGACCACGGAAAAGGAGCTCGGCCGGCTCGATGTGCTCATCAACGCCGTGGGAGGCAACAGGGGGAAGGGGCCCTTCATCGAGATGGAGGTAAAGACGCTCGAGGAAGTGCTCCGACTGAATCTCGTTGCCGGGCTCGTCGTACCGACGAAAGTCGTTGCCGCCTATTGGATCGAAAAGAAGATCAAGGGCAACATCGTCAACATGGCCTCGATGTCTTCCTACATTCCCCTATCAGGGGTCTGGGCATACGACGCCGCGAAGTCCGGCGTCATGAATCTCACGATGGCAACCGCAAAGGAGTTCGCCCCCCATGGTATTCGGGTCAACGCACTTGCGCCGGGTTTCTTCATCGGCAAACAGAACCGAGCGCTGCTCATCGACGAGAAGAGCGGCGACCCGACCGATCGAGGCAAAGCGGTCATCGCCCACACTCCATTCGGCCGGTTCGGAGACGTCTCGGAGCTCGCGGGTGCTCTCCTGTTTCTCGTGAACGATCGGGCTGCAGGGTTCGTCACCGGCGTCACGGTCCCGGTTGACGGCGGGTACCTCATAAACAACATCTGAAAAGGACTACCAATGACCGACAAGACTGCTCCGCGAACCTTCCTGGGTGAGAATTTCCTCCTGGAGAGTGAGCTCGCCCGGCGCCTCTATCACGACTACGCCGCGAAGATGCCGATCTTCGACTATCACTGCCATCTACCTCCGGCTCAGATTGCGGACAACGCGAGCTTCGAAAACCTTACCCGGATTTGGCTCGCCGGAGATCACTACAAATGGCGGGCCATGAGGGCCAACGGCGTTCCCGAACGATTGATAACCGGCGACGCGGACGACCGATCGAAGTTCCGGGCCTGGGCCGAGACGGTGCCCCAGACGATCGGCAACCCGCTGTATCACTGGACGCACCTGGAGCTCGCGAGGCCCTTCGGAATTACCGGTACGCTGCTGGGACCCGACACGGCCGACGAGGTCTACGATATCTGCAACGGCCTTCTCGCGAAGCAGGAATATCGGGTGCACGGCATCCTCGAACGAATGGGGGTCGCAGTGATCTGCACCACCGATGATCCGACCGACACTCTCGAACATCACCAAAGAATTGCCCGCAACTCCCGCTTTCGGGTGAAGGTGCTCCCGGCATTCAGGCCTGACAAGTCCTATTCCATCCAGGAACCGAGCGCGTTCGGCAAATGGGTCGGGCGACTCGAGTCGGCAGCCGGTAGCAGCCTGCCCGATTACGATGCATTTCTCTCGGCGCTCAAGTCTAGACACGACTATTTCCATGCCCATGGATGCCGGCTCTCCGACCACGGGATAGAGTTCCCAGCCTATGAACAGGCGACGAACGAAGAGCTCGCCTCGATATACCATAAGGTTCGCGATGGTCGAGCTCCGCTTGCGGAGGAAACACTGAAGTTTCGCTCCGCGGTGATGCATGAGCTCGGGGTAATGGATGCCGAAAGTGGTTGGACGATGCAGCTGCACATGGGAGCCGTTCGCAACGTAAATACGAGAATGTTCCGGGTTCTCGGCCCTGACACCGGCTATGACTCGATCGGCGATTTCCCCATCGCCGTCGGTTTGGTCCGGATGCTCGACGCTCTCGCCTCCAGAGATAGGCTTCCGAAGACAATCCTCTACAATCTGAATCCAACCGACAACGACGTCATCGCATCTATCGTCGGGAGCTTCCAGGACGGCTCGATTCCAGGTAAGGTGCAGTTCGGCTCAGGATGGTGGTTCAACGATCAAAAGGACGGTATGATCAAGCAAATGACGACGCTCGCGAATCACGGTCTGTTGAGTAGATTTGTGGGCATGCTGACTGACTCGCGCAGCTTCCTCTCCTATCCGCGTCATGAGTACTTTCGTAGAATACTCTGCAATATCATAGGCAGCTGGGTCGCGAACGGAGAGGCACCGAACGACGTGAAGCTGCTCGGCAACATGGTGGAGAACATCTGCTATCGCAACGCCGAGCAATATTTCGGGTTGGGCTCGTAGGGTGAAAATGGACAGCCAGGGAGGACTGATGGTACAACTTCTGAAAATTCTGAAAGAAAAAGGGGTGCTCGGCATCGACCAGGCGAGCCTCGATCGTAAAAAAAAGGGGGGTGCATCCGTCTACGAAGGAGATGGTGCTCGAATCTACAAGCGATCGATGTATCTCCGTGGAGGAGTGCTTCACTTTCTCGCACGCATCGACGGGGTCAAATCGCTCATCCTCGTCTCGCAGGAGCCGATCGACACCGAGTTCATCGGTCAGCGATCGGAGGTGGAGGGAGTCTATTTTTTCTCTGCTGAGCTTACAGTCGAAAACTCGCGAGTCCTCCACCGGACCTTCCCCTTCAGCGAGCCGATCTCACTGCGGGAGAAACGCACCACCATCGGCTGCGGCGACCGTCTCGGCCTCGCCACACCCGGACAGCTGCGCGCGGTCGCGAGATACGATGTCTATCCTGTGTTCGCTCAGCAGTCGGTTCGCGAGCTGACGCTCACGGGGAGAACCTTTCCGGAGGTGGTCAAGGATGCAACCTTTCTCGTCTTCCAGGAGGGGTTCGAACGAGGCTACGGAGCAGACGGGGATCACCTCAAGTCTATCGCGGACATCGATACGGCCCTCGAGGCCGGGATGCGGATGATAACCCTCGACCTCACCGATGTCATGAAACCCGAGCCCGCGTCGTGGTCTCCCGAGATGGTCGAATCGGAGTTCGAAAAACTCGACGACAATGTGGCGCAACACGCTCTTTCCAAATACTCCAAAAAGATATTCAAACTCGCCGGTTCCACCATCAACTTCGACGAGCTTGAGGTGAAGAGGTGCGTGCTGATGTATTGGCATGCGCTGGAGTTTACGAAGGAGGTCGATCAGCACCTCAAGGACAAGCGGGGTGATCAATACGACCTCGAGGTAAGCATCGACGAGACTACTGCTCCGACCCTGCCGTCTCACCATCTCTTCATTGCTTCGGAGCTTCAACTGCGCGGAGTGGCGGTCAACTCCCTCGCCCCGCGATTCATTGGAGAGTTTCAGAAGGGAATCGACTACATCGGAAAGGTCGCGGAGTTCGATGAGCAGTTCAAAGTGCATTGCGACATCTCCCGTGCCTACGGCAACTACAAGGTCTCGGTGCACTCCGGCAGCGACAAGTTTTCAGTTTATCCCTCAGTCGGGAAGTACACCGAGCATAGACTGCATCTGAAGACGGCCGGCACATCGTGGCTGGAGGCGCTTCGGGTCGTTGCGCAGACGAACGCCCCGCTGTTTCGAACTATTCTGAAGAAAGCGTATGAGTATTTCCCGGAGGCGACGAAGCTCTACCAGGTTACGACCGACCTGTCCGCGATTCGTCCCGCATCGGAGGTAGAGGATCAAGCATTGCCGGATTACTTGGATGACAACAATGCCCGCCAGCTTCTTCACATCACATACGGAGGGCTGCTCAACGACAGTGATGTGAGGGAGGAGTTCTTCCGCACTCTGAATGAACGAGAGGAAGAACACTATGCGGCAGTTGAGCGTCACATTGGAAAGCACCTCGAGCTGCTCGGGGTGCCCGCGAAATAGCTCTCCCGGTTGAAGGACCTATCACTCCTGCGAGTCGTAGACCTCTTTCGGATCGAATACGCGCTCTCCTCGAATCTCGAGCCCATCGTCGGTCAGGATTCGGTGGAAGCAGCTGCGATACCCGGTGTGGCATGCTGCGCCGCCTTTCTGCTCGACGCGCAGGAGCACCGCGTCTTCGTCGCAGTCCACCCAGATCTCTACGACCCGCTGAACGTGCCCCGAGCTCTCACCCTTCTTCCAGATACGGTGGTGGGTCCGGCTGTAGTAGTGGGCATACCGCTTGCTGAGCGTGAGCTCCCACGCTTGGCGGTTCATGAAGGCTTGCATTAGGCATTCGCCTGATTCATGGTCGACCGTGACGACCGGCACCAAACCATCGAGTTTCTCGAAATCGAGGCTCACCACATTGCTCATCTCACTCCTCATCGTTTGCGAGGATCTCGTCGACCGACTGAGGTACCCACCGGCGGCTCTCGAGCCGCATTCCGTAGCTCCCGGTCAGTTTGCGCTGGAGCCCGGCATGGAGGTTGGTGGCGATCTGTTTGAGGTCCTTGCTCGCGTCGCTGTCGGTCGGATATCGCGGATCGTCCAATCCGATTCCGCTCGTCATGAGATTCTCGATCAGAAGCTTCGCCGCGAGGAAGCGGCGGTACTTATCGACACCGAACACGAAGAAGTCGTCGAGCATACCTATGATCTCCCAGGTGACCTGTTCGGCCTGCGAGTAGGCTCCCGCGTCCTTCTGCTGGTTGCTCCAGCGCATCGGAAGCTCATCCACGATCTTGTCGAGATTTTTTACCAGAAACCGTAGATCGAAGATCCCGGTTGCACAGTTGAAGAGAATCGGTTTGCCAGACCTCTCTGCCTCGAGCACCTCCTCGGGTGAGATTGCCGGCCCGATATCGGCGCAATCCAACCGGCCGCGTTGGTCGACGACGAGGATACCTCCTTTCACGTCTACCGGCGTTTTGAAGGAGAAATCGAAGCCCGCTTGTTTGCCGGATAGGGCAATGAATGCGAGCTCTACCGGATCGACGGTATTGCCCAGGTTGTCCACGTTGCCAATAACGACGAACCGTTTGCCTCGACCGTAGAGCTCCTCGTACACTGGTCTTAGGACCTGGAAGTTCTGGCCGTGCCCGCCCGGCAAGGGAAGAATCCGGCCGTGTTCTCCAAAGGCTTCGGTAAACAGTCGTTTGGGGCGCCCCTCGCGGTCGTGCGTATAGGCGGCGATCAGAGGCTGGACTCCGGTGAGAGCCTCGGTGATGTCCAGTCCCGTTGCGGCGATGAGCTCTTCGAGGAGCGGGCTCTTTCGGTATTCGGCATAGGCTTCCGCGATCTCGGCATCGTTGTTGACGCTGGTCATCTGGAACATCGGGAAGAGGATCTCCGCGCGACCTCCGGCGATCTTTCGATGCCGCAGCACCTCGATGAGGAGGCTCCGCATCTTAAGCTCGACGTAGCTGGGACCGGGTGTGCCGTCGGGATGGACGAAAGCAGGAGTGATTCCTTTTGCGCGTTGACCTGAGATCTCGGCAGCCTGTGCGAAGGTTTCGCGACAGATGTCGAAGATCATCTCACTGAAGGCTCGGTTCTTTGTCAGGTCTGTGTAGCTGGTTGCAGAGCCTCCGTTGAGTATACCATATGCGACTTTCGGGTAGATTCTGCGTCCTAAATCGATGAGGTCGCGGCGGCCGAGCATGATCTCTCCCCCCTCGACTCTCCCAATACTCCGGATGTCGACCGTTACCCCCAGGTCGACGAGTCGTTTCTCGGCCAAGTCAACGGGGAACCGTCCGACAACGTCACCCGTAAGATCGACCACGGTCGTACCGTCGATGCTGGGGAGCGCCTTGACATGCACCGGCTCGACTGAATCGTAGCGCCCGTCGTTGTAGGCTTTGAGGATACGCAGGGTAAGCTCGCCGTCGATGCCGAGCTCCTCGAATTGTCGCCGTGTCTGCGGCGTGATCGGCAAATCTCCTTCCATCGTCTCCTTCCTACGTCAGCAACACGCGAGCGGCGTTGGCGGCGCCGTAGAGGGATATGGAATAATCCAGCACGATGTAGACGGGAATCCGCATGAGCACCTCGTGTATGTTGTCTTTATAGCTGGATTCAAAAACCCGCATGAAATGGTCGTCTTCTGTGATCAAGGCCAAATTCTTGGCGGCAATGCCTCCGGCGACGAAGAGACCTCCGGTCGGCAGATACATGAGCGCGGCGCGGGCTGCGTATCGGGCATACATCGAGATATAGAGGCGCATCATCTCATGACATTCATCCGATTCCTGTACTGCCTCAGAGATCCGCGCAGGCTTTTCGGAATCCGGAAGCCGATCGATTTCCGAGAGGATTCCATCGAGCTTCATCCCCTGGGACTTGCGGTAGTGGAAGATATTTACGATTCCCCTGCCTGCGATCAACGGTTCCGTACCCGGCGAGAAGGGATACTGCCTGGCGACGAAGCTTCTGAGGCGAGCGGTTTCGTCATCATGGGCCGCGAAGTCCGAGTGTCCGCCCTCCGTTGGGTAGGCGAGGTAGTCGTCGCCATGGCGAACCAGGAACCCGGTTCCGAGCCCCGTTCCGGCCCCGATGACCGCCATGACCTGTCCGTCAGCAGTGGGGAGTGATCCGTCGGTGTGTCTCAGCCGGAAGATCTGCTCCTCGTTGGCGAGGTCGAGGAGCGGAATCGCATAGCTCAAGGCGAGGAAATCGTTGATGACCTGCGTTTGAAGCCCGAAGTGCTCAGTGATCTCGTGTCCGTCCACGGCCCAGTCGGCATTCGTCAGCTTGCAGTAGTTGACGTGCGCCGGTCCGGCGACGCTGATGCAGGAGATCGAGGGTCGGAGCGTCGGCGCTTCGGCCTGAATCTCGTCGAAGAACTCCGAAAGGGGATCCCTAAAATCCGCGATCTTCTGCGTAGAGAAGACGCATTTGAATAGCATGCTGAAATTGCGATCTCTCTCGCCGAACAGCGCGAGGTTTGTATGGGTTCCGCCGATGTCACCCGCGAGAATCGTCCGAGTGAACGACTGATCGTTTGCGAACCACTTTTTTTCGGAAGCAATCATTGGATGCAGGCCTCGCGTCTATATAATATAGGCATCCGAAAAAATCAAGGCGAGGCGGTTTTTGGACTCGGCAGGGTGGTGACATTGCGGGGTCGCGGCACCGCGGGGTGGCGCCACTGCGGGGCGGCAGTCGCATGGCAGGAGGGCTGCGGAGCTACTCTTCCGATTCCTTGTCGACGAGAAGGAATTCGTACTCGGCAGGCGATATCATGTCACCGCTTTCTCCGACGGCAGGCTCCGATTCCGCTAGGCTTTTTCCTATCTCGGCGACCCGTTCGCGGTGGGATGCGCTGAGCTCCTCGAATCTACCGAAATGCGGCTTGAGCTCGGAGCTCATTCTGACTCGCTCATGCAATGCATCGTCGAGCAGATCGGCGAAGAGATTCTCTGCGCGCATGAGGGTCTTGAGATGATCGTTGCGGTCGATGAGCAGCGGGCTCGCGGCAAGTGACTCGTAGAGTGTCTGTAAACAGCTGTCCACAAAGGAGATATCCTGGATCATCTTCTCTTTGAAGAGGCCGGGATCGGTCTCGAGCTGCATGCCGTCTTTGAGGACTCTGATCATCTCTCCGACTAGGAAGAGGTTGTCGCCGTAATAAATCATCTTCGCCATAACTATATATCGTATCGGTAAATAGAAGCGCTCACTTGACAATGATACACCGATATGGTAGCTTTTGGCGACCTCTTTATCCGGGACCGACCAGGCCCCGGATCTAAGTCCATAGGGAGGAGACATGCGAGAATACGAGGTGGCCGTCGTCTTCGACGTCGGCGACGAAACCTTGCCAAAGGCGAGGGAGCAGGTAAAAAGCGAATTCGACAAGATCTCGGCTTCCATTGTTAAGGAAGACGACATGAATGCACGAGACCTTGCCTATCCCATCGGGAAACAAACCAGAGGACACTACTATCTTTACAATGTTCAGGCCGAGCCCGAGAAGATCGGCGATCTTGATCGCGCCTTCAAGCTTACGGCGGGGGTCCTGAAGTATCTCGTCGTCAAAAAAGAATAGTCCGCGGAGGTGAGCAGATGACCGACATCAATCACGTCATACTGATCGGTCGACTCACACGGGATGCGGAGCTCAAGTACACCAATACTGGGTCGGCAATCTGCAAGTTCTCGATTGCGGTCAACAGACGCCGCAAATCGGGCGACACCTGGGTCGACGAGGCGAACTTCTTCGACATCGCTGCGTGGGGAAAGATGGGCGAGAGCCTGAATCAATACCTCACGAAGGGCAAGCAGGTTGCGGTCGAGGGAGAGCTCCGGCAGAACCGTTGGGAGCAGGACGGCCAACCGAGGAGCAAGGTCGAAATCTCTGCGATGAACATCCAGCTTCTCGGGGGCGGCAACAGAGACAGTTCCGGCGGTGGACAGCGTTCAGGCGCACCGCGCAGGCAGGAAAGCTACGAACAGGAACCGGCAGGTTCCTCGGATTTCGAGGATGATATTCCGTTTTGAGGATAATTGAGAATGAGCGATACGAACGATCAGAGCACTGAAGACGTCAGAGAACGAGAAAGAAGCAGCGAACAGGGGGATAGCGGGGGCTATCGCCGCCCCAGCGGCGACCGCAATGACAGAGGCGGCTATTCCCGTCGCGACGACGACCGCAGCGACAATCGCGATGGCCGGGACAACCGCGATAGCCGGGACAACCGCGATAGTCGTGACAGCAGAGACAACCGTTCGGGAGGCTACCGCGGCGGGCGGGGGAAGACCTTCTTCCGCAGAAAGGTATGCAAGTTCTGCACCCAGAAGGTGGCAGCCGATTACAAGAATCCGGAGGGGCTTCGCAGGTTCGTGACCGAACGAGGGAAGATCCTTCCGCGCAGGATCACCGGCACATGCGCAAAACACCAAAGATTGCTCGCGAGGGAGATCAAACGGGCGCGCGCACTGGCTCTGTTGCCGTACGCGAAGAAATAGCGCCATCGCCACATGAACCTCCCACAACGAGGCGGTGATTGGGGAACACTCGGAGCATACGTCCTCCTCTCACTTGTTCTCTATTCCTTGGGTGCAATCGACGCGCTGTTCTTCCTGTTTGCAGTTCCCTTGCAGGTATTGTACCTGCGCAAAGGTAGGGAGCAGTTCCTGTTGGGCTCTGCTGCCGTAATCGCCGGCATCGCGCTATTTGCGTTGTGGCGCACGTCATCGATTGCCGCGGGCCAGCTACGGGGCCTGGTGATTTCAGTCGAATTGCTCGCCGACCTTTCAATCATCGCGGGCGTCTTTGTGGTGAATACCGATTGGCCGCGCCTACCGCGCAGGCTCTACCGGCTGCTGGCGGTGACCGGGGCGGCGGGGATCGTCAGCCTGCCGTTTGTGCTGATGCTCGCCGGGAGCAAAGAGTTCTCGATGCTCATGCAGAATCAGGTGAAGCAGGTCGTGAGCATGCTGAACTCCTCCTTCGGAGGGGCAAACCAGTCCGCCAGTCCGGCATTCAATGCCGGCGAGCTTACGGCTTATATCCGGCAGATAGTGCTGCGCAACTATCTGTTCACCTATTTCGTCATTCTGACCGGGGTGTGGCGAATCGGGTTGTTGTTCGCCTTGCGGTCGAGGATGGCCCGTCCGAGGCCGCTCGCCATGTTTGCCCTTCCGGTGGGCATTCTGTGGCCCACACTGGTGGTATGGGGCGGGGTGGCGGCCGACAGGCTGCTGCACTTGGGGGTGTTCGGGTACGCAACCTGGAACCTGGCCATGATCGGTGCGTTCTTGTATGGATTGCAGGGCATCGGCATCGTGCAGCATCTGTTCGCACGGTTCAATGTGGCGCGGGGGATTCGGATGCTCCTGGTGGCGGTCGTGCTGTTTCTTTTGATCATTCCGGGGCTCGCGACGATTATCGTTATCGCGTTCCCCATTCTTGGCATTTCCGAGCTGTGGATACGCTACGGCAGAGATGCGGCGAAAGGGTAAGAGGAGAGAGGAAATGAAGATAATACTCAACAAGGATGTTCAAAACCTGGGAGAAGAGGGTGACGTAAAGGAAGTCGCAGCCGGATACGCGCGGAACTTCCTCCTCCCGAAAGGTTTCGGCATTGCCTATACGAAACAGAACCTCGCTTTGCTCGAGGGCAAGCGGAAGGCAATCGAGAAAAGAAAAGAGGAAAAGAAAGAACACGCTCTTGGCGTGAAGGGCCGAATCGAGAATCTCAACCTGGAGATTTCAATGACGGTCGGCGAGAACGGTCGACTTTTCGGATCGGTAACGAACGCGATGCTCGCCGAGGAGCTGGCGAAGTTGGGAATCGAAGTCGAACGCAAGCGGATCGAGATCCCCGAGCATACCATCAAAACGACCGGCAGTTTCGTCGTTAAGGTGAAGCTCTACGGCAATGAAATGGCGTCTCTCAAGGTGAAGGTATCAGGGCCGCAAGGCAAAGCCAAACCTGAAGCCACGACCGAGCCGGCCGCTGAAGCGAGAGAGGCTGTGGCCGAAGAAGCCGGCGCCCCTGACGCTGAGGGCCCAGAAACGCGAGCAGAAGTGGTCGAAGCACAGGTCGAGACCGAGGCAGAACCCGAGGTTGAGACGGAGACCGCAACCGAGGCTCCTGAGTCCGCCGTCGAGCCGAACGCGGAAGAGGGTGCCGCCGAAGAAGTAGCAGAGGAACCCGCGACGCAGGCGGAGTCCGAGGTGGCTGAAGAAACCGATAGGGACGAACCCGCAGAGGTGAGTGACGAGGAGTCTACGGACGAAAAGTGAGGGAGGTAGATGGCTGGGTACCAGACCTCTCTGAAGGACAAGATCCCGCCGCACAACGATGAAGCGGAGTCCGCGACGCTTGGCGCGCTGCTCCTTGACTCCGAATCGTTGTCGGTGGTGCTCCGTTTTCTCAGACCGGATGATTTCTACAAGATTTCTCATCAGAAGATCTTTCAATCCATTATCAACCTCTTCACCCGCGGGGAGGTTATCGACCTTCTCACTCTAACCGAGGAGCTCAAGCGCGATGGCGAGCTAGACGCGGTTGGAGGTCCCGCCTATGTCTCTACGCTGACCTCCGCGGTGCCGACAAGCGCCAACGTGGAGTACTACGCGCGTATCGTGCAGGGGAGTAGCATCCGCCGCAACCTCCTGCGCATCGCGGGGGAGATCAGCTCGAGCGCGCACGATGACTCACGAGAGAGCCGAGTGATCATCGAGGAGACCGAGCGCCGAATTTTCGAGATTACCGAACGCCAACAGACCGGAACGATCAAAACCGCCAGAGAAGTGGTTCTCAAGACGATCGAGGCGATCGAGAAGCTCTACCACACCAAGGACAGCTACACCGGCATCCCGAGCGGATTCCCGGATCTCGACAACATGACGAGCGGGTTCCAGCGATCGGAGTTCATCGTCATCGGGGCGCGGCCGTCGGTCGGGAAAACCGCTCTCGCTACCAGCATGGCTTCGCACATAGCCATCAAGCTGAAAATTCCCGTAGGCTTCTTCACGCTCGAGATGTCGGACATGGCGCTCATGCAGCGTCTGCTTTCCGCTGAAGCACGGCTCGATTCGAAGCGACTTCGTGCGGGATTGCTTCGCCCGGCGGATTTTCACCATATCTCAGAGGCGGCGGCGCGCATCTACGAAGCGCCGTTGTACATCGACGACACACCGAATATGAAGCTTCTCGATCTCCGCGCGCAGGCGCGCAGGATGAAGATGCAGATGGGGGTCCAGATCATCTTCGTCGACTACATCGGCTTGATAGAACCGGAGACCAAAGGCAACACGCCCCGCCACGAACAGGTGGCCGAGATCTCCCGGTCGCTGAAGGCATTGGCCCGAGAGCTCGACATGCCGGTCGTGACGCTCTCACAGGTTGGACGCCAGTCGGAAGGCAAAGCTCCCACACTCGCCGACCTTCGCGAGTCGGGCTCCATCGAGCAGGATGCCGATGTGGTGATCTTTCTTCATCGCCTGCGCGAGAGCGACAAGGAGGCGGAGGAAGCCGGACGCAACAGCATCGAGACCGACCTCAACATCGCGAAGCAGAGAAACGGCCCGGTAGGCGCAGTGAAAATCGCCTTCCTCCCCCAATACACGAAATTCGAATCCCTCGCGTCGGAACGCGAGTAACCCGGTCGCCGCAGGGCGCAATATGAGCGTGTGGATCGATGATCAACGTAGGCCTCCATCATGCGGGAAAAGGAACTCGTGGGTCTGCGGTGTTCCGTAGCCCTCTATCGAGACGAGCGAGAGCCCTCGGC
>Ga0315535_1000066_pt1 | contig 60367 bp, 59 predicted proteins | sample SalMarSW160220MG_2_FD_203092 | JGI IMG/M metagenome (GOLD analysis project Ga0315535, IMG submission 203092) | Salt marsh sediment microbial communities from the Plum Island Ecosystem LTER, Massachusetts, United States - Salt Marsh Sediment SW1602-20 ... | reverse complement strand
ATGTCTTGGATTAATCTAACTTTATCAAGATTTTCATAAAAGGAAATGTACACACCAAAAAAGCAATTATTTTCTTGAGAACAGAACCCTGTTGAGTTGAAAATATCATAATTCAATTTTTTTAAATAAGTTATTACATTGCTTAATATTTGGGGTTTAATTTCTGGCAGTGTAACTAAAATAAAATAAACCATTTCATATTTAGTTGGATAAATTGAGAAATGAACATGTCTCATTCCATGAGTTTCTTCTCGGAAAGTGGTTAAAAAAAAGAACTTATTTTCTTTTAACTGAATTTGCTCATTCATCCTTTCTGGTAAATTCCAATTTTCAATTTCAGCTTTATCATAAAGTTTTCCAATAAATTCATCCATTATTTCTGTCATATTATCATCCTAATTTTTAATTTCAGATAGTTAAGATAATAAATTCATTTTATAATTATTAATAATGTTCCTTTATAATTATAGAAAAATCGAACATATAAACAAATATTCTTTTATTCTTACATTAGTAAGAGAAACTTAGAGTTGAATTTTTAAATAATAATCTCAATCTATAATTACTTTAGATTATAGAGTTTTATATAAAAAAATTCATTTTAATTACATCATGAAAGCAATTGGATTGGTATTTTTATTCGATCGAAATCAAGGATCTCCTCAAGAGGTCTCAGCTAAATTTATTTCTCATTTTTCTAATGTCACAGAAAATCTCGTATTAGAAGGATTGCTAGAGTTATCTGAATTAAAAGAAATTCTTGATATGAAAAGGATATATTGGGGTGGTATAAAGCAGAATTTCTTAGAAATGCAAGATGATGAGTTATTAATAGGAAAAGTTGCTTGGAAAGTGTTTACTGATAATTCAGGCATCGAACCTTCTGAGGAGGTTAAGAGTTTAGTCTACGAAGAAAAAGATGCTCCTTGGAAATTTGCTCTCAATGCTTGCGTTATATATGAGTAAACAAGAAAATATTTCTTTTTCTCAATATGGGGTAGAATTAGATAGATTAAAGAACATTAATATAGAATTATAGATAATTATTTTTTAATATTGGATTATTAGAACGATGACAGATTATCGGATGGTTTATGATTCTGGTAGTACTCTATTGAAATGTGCAATTGCAGATGAATCAGGGAATATTTTTGCTTTAAGATCTTGGAGAAGCGAAATTGTTCAAAGTGAGGATGGTTTTCACCGAGAATGGAATTATAGGAATTATTGGGAAAATTTAATTAAACTTTCGAAAGATACAATAAATTCTGCAAAAATTAATCCACAAAATATAAAATATATTACTGCTACTTCAATGCGTCCAAGTTGTGTATTTGCTGATGAAGATAATAATGCTGTTTATATTGGAGCAAGTTTTGAACTTCGAGGAATCGATTATGCTGAAGAAGTTGATGAAGAATTTCTTGAGAGAACTGGAAAATCATTTTATCAAAGTTCTGGACATTTTCCCTCTCTATTATTTATACCAGCACGATATAAATATTTTAAAGAAGAGAAAGAAGAAGAGGAGAGGTTCCATAAAATTTCACAATACCTTCCTATAGATAGCTGGATTTTAGTTAAATTTGGAGGGGAAATCCATGCCAATATAACCAGTGCAGGAGAATCTGGATTTTTTGATATAGAATCGAAATTATGGCATCCTGCTTGGGAGGATCTTCTTGATTTACCAGATTATTTTTTTCCATGGCCAGTTTTGCCAGGAGAAATAATTGGTACCGTATCTGAGCAATATCAAAAAGAACTTAACCTCAATTCTGAAGTTCACTTGGTTGCAGGAATCTCAGATACCCAAGCCGCATTATTAGGTTGTCAATGCGTAGAAATAGGCTCAATTGGAGCGGTTTTAGGAACCACATCACCAATTCAAGTTGTAACACAAAATCGTTATATAGATCCTGATGAAAAAACATGGAACGGAATATTTGCTTGTAAGAATTTATTCAATCATTATTATTTAGAAACTAGTACAGGGATAACGGGACGGTTATTAAAATGGGCGGCAAATCTATTTTATGGAGAAGAAGAATCGACGTCCAAACAAAGACTTCAAAAATTAGATGAAGCCTATAAACAGTATGACCAATTTGAATTACAGGCAACTTTAGATCAAATAAGAGCAACGATAGTATATTCTTTACTTGGTCCTTCACCTTTAGCAAGCACTCAAATGGGAATTACTCCTGGATTATTTCATTTTGAAAGCCCTGGAGGCGTGGAAGAAGTTTTACATGAAAAAAATGCATTTATTGCTGCAGTTTTTGATAATATTCATTTTGCCATAATGCAAAATGTTGAACATCTCCTTAAACTAACAAAAATTGAGAATCCATTATATGCATTTGTAGGCGGTATTACTCGAAATTCGACTCTTTTACAGCGATTTTCAGATCTTCTCCAATCTCCTATCATCTCATCCACTAATCACGAATCCACTATCCAAGGGATGCTTGTTTTATGCGATGTTGCTGCAAATAGAATACGATCATTGGATGATCTCAAATCTCGAAATCAGAAGCTAAATCTCATAAAAAAAATTGAACCACGAAATTTGATGATAGAGAAATTAGTAAATAGATATAAGAGTTGGTTAAAAATTTACCAACAATATAATAAATAATTTTGGGGATTATTAGATATAAATTTATTAAATTAAATGTTTTTGTGTATAAATATATACTATAATTAACAACTGTTTAAAAATCGATGAATTTGTTGGATAAACAAAAAGGTACTATTCAAGCACTAAATGCATATTTAATAACCGCTTTATTATCATTATTCATTGCAGGGATATTCCTAATTTTAATAGGTTTTTTTATTAGCTTTGAGCATTATAGCGTAATAATTATGAATGAATTGTATCAAAATCTTGTGTTGCTAATAATGATATTTGGGTTAATATTGATATCTTTAGGAGCTTTTGAATCCCTAGTAATAATGATTAAAGTTAAAAGTGTAATCAACCTTGTTCTTGAGAAGGGGGATTTAACTCAAGAGAAAAATAGAGATCAATTCTCTGGCATTGGTGGAGGATTACGAATTATTAGACCTGTGAGTGAAACGGAATCTCCAAAGAGAAGTTTTCCTCAAAGTTTTGACAGTCCAAAACCTCTTAAAACGACGACACGAATAGTTCCGAAAGAAAAAATTACCATAACTAAAAAAGTGGAAGCTTCACAAAACGAAATTCTTGATATTTCACTCGAGGAAGCATTACAGAAGATTATTGATAGATATAACAACCCGAATATATCTAAAGCATTTGTTAATTGGCAAAATACGCTAATGATGACATTTCCTGACCTTGAAAAATCATATTTATTTAAGATCAATAATGATCAAGGAATAATTTTAGAGGAGGGATTAGAAGAGGAAGCTGCTGTGCAAGTAATGTTGGATTCAGATCTATTTATTAAAATGATGTTAAAACAAATTAATCCTATCAAAGCATATAGCAGTGGAGGACTTGAAGTTAAAGGGAAGATGAAAAATCTTTTAAAATTACGCAAGTTAATGTTCTAAATAGAAAAAGAAATGAGGGTAATTTAAATGAAAGCATTTATTACAGCTCAAATGACTCCACAATCATTACAACAACTTAAAGATTTGTTGCATGACGATGTTTTTTATGAAAGCTGGCGTGAGACAAAGAATTTGTATTTTGATGCTGAAGATTTAGTAAAAAAGTTAAAGGAAAAAAAAGCAGAAATCTTTATATGTGAGGGTGATAATGTAAAGAAGGATGTTTTAGAACATGTTGATCTTAAAATTATCGGCTCTACTCGTGATGATCCAAATAATATAGATTTAACAACTGCAACAAAAAAAGGGATTCCTGTACTTTTTACTCCTGGGAGGAATAAGAATGCTGTTACTGAAATGACCATTACTCTTATGCTTGCTTTGGTGCGAAAGCTGCCTGAAATATCTCAGGTTCTACATTCTGATCAATTTAAAGTTGATGACTTTACTGAATATGTTGATTATTACAACCAATTTAAAGGAAATGAGCTAAAGGGGAAAATAATTGGTATTATTGGATTAGGAAATATCGGATTTGAAGTGGCAAAACGTTTGAAAGCATTTGAAGTCGAATTATTAATCTATGATCCCTATGTTCAAGAATCAAGGTTGAGTTTTATCGATGGAAAGCTTGTAGATTTAAATACTTTAATGGCTAAATCAGATATTATTTCAATTCATTGTCCCCCCACAGATGAAACTGATGGACTGATTGACCAAGAACAAATAGATTTAATGAAATCAACTGCGTTTTTTATAAATTTAGGTCGTGCATCTGTAACGAATGAGGATATTCTTTATAAAGCGCTTAAATCAAAAAAAATAGCGGGTGCTGCTTTAGATGTTTTTAATATAGAACCCGTCGATCAGAATAATAAATTCCTCGAATTAGAAAACGTAATTGTAACCCCCCATATAGGAGGAAACACTTTTGAAACAAATCATAATCATAGCATGATGATTTTAGAAGGAATTAAAAAATTATTGAATAATGAAGTTCCTTCGAACATATTAAATCCAGAAGTACTTCCAGGATATACTGATAAAAGAGATTCTTTCCCTGAGAAAGGAGAAGATGTTCCAATCAATTTATCCAGCTATAAATCTGAAAGTAATGAAATACTCAATATTTGTAAAATGATGGTTGAAAAGGGTCTTATCGTAGGTACAGCGGGTAATGTATCCCTGCGAATTAAATTACCAAATGGAGATGAAGGATTTCTTTTAACTCCGAGTACAGTTCCTTATGAAGATATGACTATAGATGATATGGTGCTAATTGATAGAAATCTTGAAGTTATTGCTGGAACTCGAAATCCTACTTCAGAAAAGCAACTTCACCTAAATATATTATTATCAAGAAGAGATGTGAATGCAGTTATACATTCTCATGCTCCATATTCCACAATACTATCGATTGCGCGCATGCCCTTGGGTCCGATTGTCGATGAGATCATACCATTTATTGGAGGGTGTGAAATAGCAGAGTATGGAATGGCAGGGACTCAAGAAATATCTCAAAAGGCTTTAAACGCATTAGGAAATAATTATGCTGTATTTTTACCTAATCATGGAAATATATGTATTGGAACTGACTTAAAACATGCATATAGAGTGTTACAATTAGTTGAATTTGCAGCTAAGATTCAGTATCGAGCTTCTTTATTAGGGACAATTTATGCACTCCCAGAAGATGCTGAAAAAGATGAAAAAGAAATGTTCGAAATTATGCGAGAGGCTAATGATATGGGATGATCAAAAAAGATTTTTAAATCAAATATTTTCTTACTACTTTTCCTCTCGGTTCAAGCTCTTCAAAAAGTATTGCTTGAAAGGAATAAATTTTAGTTTGATTATCTTTCCATGCATTATCAGAAAGCCCAGCTTTAATACAGGTATGCTTAAGAAATGTATTTACATCCCAATTCCTTCCATGGTCTATAGGTACTTGAGGTAAGAGTAAACCACGTTTCATTCCCTTTTCTGCTATTAGACCATCTCTCCCAATTTCGATTTTATCCAAATATTCTTTTGGATCTACAACTTCTATTAATTTTGGAGGAGTTAAAATGGAAATTTCAATAATAATGTTGTCCATATCGTTAATTGTAACTGAATTAAATCGATAGTCATCTACTGCAGCGCTTATTGATACCCTATGAATACTCTCATATAAGGGATAAATAGGTTCAATATAACCAATACAACCTCTTAAGGGGTTTCCAATAACATTGTATTCATTTAAAGTTACAAATACACCATAGTTTTCAGAAAATTGATTTTTAATGAGGTGGGGTACTTCCATCCTTTGCGACGTTCTCAAAAAATGCTCAATGTTTTCTCGAGCAAATTTGATGAGGAGCTCGCCATCTTTAACCTCAAATTCTTTGGTTTTGGACATAATTAATCAAGACTTATATTGTATTTTAGATGTTATTTAGAATTTCTGATATATTATTATTTTATAGTTCTATATATCATTTTACCTTTTGGTATGGGATCATTGTACGAAATATCAGATCCTCCCAAAATTATTTTCCATATCAACACATTAGCGCTCCTATCTAATGGATCCAAGTTTTCAAATGGAGTAAATTTTGCTTTGGATATGAACAAATTTGAATTTAAATATGTAGAAGTAACTTTTTCTATAATGATTAAATCAGCATCATAACCTTCCTCAATTTTTCCCTTGTTTATTATGTTAAACCTTTTAGCAGGATTTTCAGCTGCAGCCTTTATGAAGAATTCTAAAGACAATCGATTTTCAAATATTTTTTCAAGTAATTTAAAAGTATATGTTTCAAAACCAGGAAAACCCGATGGAGCTTCAAAAAACTGCTTAGATTTCTCTTTTAATGTATGAGGAGCATGGTCAGTTCCTATAAATTTGATCCTTCCTTCCCGTAATTTTCTGAATAGAAACTCAGCATCGCTTTTTTTCCTCAAGGGAGGAAGTACTTTACCAAAACTTTCATTTTTTAATAATATTTCTTGAGATAGTAATAAGTGATGTGGTGTCACTTCAAAAGAAATATCATAATCATTAGATAAATCAGATAATAATTCATAGCTATCTCTACAGCTAACATGACAGACATGAATTTTTGGAAGATTCGTTATTTCGGATTTATAATCATTAATGTATTTTTCATAATTCGCTAAAATGTATTTTATAAATTTAGCTTCATTTTCAACAGGATAAAGTTCATTATGTATTTTTAGGTAGTTAACTTTACTTCTTTTCATTTTTTGTTTTATGTTTTCTTTTTCCTCTTCAGGCAAGGGGAAATCAGCATGAATAAAAATTGGGATTCCATACTTAGATGAAATTCCAAAAATCTTTATTAAATTATCAGGATCATACCAATTGATATCACATAAAGGTGATAACGGGTAGATCTTGAATCCAAATACACCTAAATCTAATATTTTTTTTATTTCCTCCTCATCAATATTTTTAGGTACACCAGAAATAAAGCCTACATTGTTAAAGATATTATCTCGAGCTCTTTCCATCCATTTTTTAACTTGTTCTTCTGATATCGCAGGAGGTTGCGTGTTTGGCATATTCAAAACAGTTGTTATTCCAGAAAATAACGCTGCTTTGGTTCCAGTTTGAAAAGTTTCTTTTTCCTGTTGTCCCATATCACGTAAATGGGTATGAATGTCAATTATACCAGGTAAAATAATTCTTTTCTCACAGTCAATCTCGACTATTTTTTTATTTTCAGATCTAATATTTTCAAGGTTTTTTTCACCAGGTAGTTTAATAATTGACCGTATTTTGCCTGACTGGATAAATAAAGTTCCATCTATTAATTTATTTCCAATAAATATTTTCGCATTCTTTAAAATCATTGGAAACGACATTTATTTTATAATATTATTTGATCCAGTAAATAATTGATATATAATATTTTATTTTCTAAAGATTTTATTTCTGAAAAGTTTATTTGTATAATATTAGTCGAATGGTCGAATTTTTCAAAAAATTCTCTTTCAAGTTTATGGCTGACATCATTTAAGGTAATGAAAAGATCTTGTGAGATGAAATTTTTATTTTTAAAATCATTTGGAAGATTTGTATCATTTGATTGGTTAAGTAAGAAAATCCGCTTGATATTCATTTTCTCAATAAAATGAGTAATATTTAGTGGATTAACTAATTTAATCACATAAATTCCAGGAGTCGATTTCTCCCATATTTCATAATTTAAGTTATAGGTTTTTTCTAATGCCTTTAATAATAGTAATGCTTGAGATCTTTCATCGGATCCTAAAAATCTTAGTTCAGATCCTTCTAATTTAATTAAAATATGATCTGAATGAAAATATAAAAATAAAGTGTTTTGCTTTCTTATTGCATAAGATAAACAAAAAAATTCTCGAATTCCAGAACACAATTTGTATATATCAGGAGGAGTATTCCCTGAATCAATGTCTTTCTTGCTATATTTAGTATAACAATCATTTAAAATTAAGAATAATACCAAATTTATCATTTGCTCATTTTCATTTTAAAATTTAAAATCCTTTCCTAATTTGTTTAAAAAGGAGGGATCAATATTTCCTAAGCCAGGCATTCCTTTGCCTTTACCTTTTTTTTGCATTTGCAGGAATCTCTTCATAAATTTCTTCATTTGATTATATTGATCAAGCATTTTGTTTATAGCCGAGTAATCTGTACCACTTCCAATGGCGATCCGTCTTTTTCTAGTTTTTTTAATTATTTTGGGGTCCTCCTTTTCTGCCGAAGTCATCGAATTAAGCACAACCTCCCATCGTTCCAGGTTTTTTTCTGCGTCTTCTTTAAGAACATCTGGAATATTACCTCCTCCCATCATAGTTAAAAGTTGTTTCATTTTTCCTACTTTCTTTATGCTTTTTAATTGATAATAAAGATCCTCCAATGTGAACTTTCCACGCATCATCCGTTTTTGCATGTCCGGATCTATATCTACTTCAGCATCTTGTACCGCTTTTACCAATCCTTCTAAATCGGGTTTTCCTAATAATGATCCAACAAACTTCGTTGGGTGGAATTCTTCTAATTCATCGATTTTTTCTCCAACACCAATAAATCTTATTGATTGACCGGTAGCTGCACAAGCAGACAGAGCACCTCCACCCTTAGCGGATCCATCCAATTTAGTCACTATTATGCTTCCAATTTTAGTAGATTTGGAAAATTCTTCAGCTTGGCTGTAAGCTTGCTGTCCTAAAGTCCCATCAATAACTAAAATGACTTCATTTGGTTTTAAGGCGCTTTCTATTTGAGTCATTTCTTTCATCAGTTCTTTTTCTTCCTTGTGACGTCCGGCGGTGTCAACAAGAATTATATCATGTCCATCGTTAATAGCATTTTTAGTTTCTTTAACTGCGATTTTAATGGCATTTTTCTCTGCTGGATTTCCATAACTCTTAATTCCAACCTGATTAGACAATTGAACAAGCTGCTCATAAGCACCAGGTCGCCACGTATCTGTGGTGACAGAAGCAACTTTATATCCTTTACTTTTATAATATCGCGCTAATTTTCCAATCGTCGTCGTTTTTCCCGAACCTTGTATGCCAACGAATAGAATCACGTTATGCTTCCCAGATTTTATTCGTATTGGGGCAATTTTTCCTCCGAGAACTTTGATGAGTTGATCGTGAACTAGTTTGATTATAAAATCTTTTCTTTGAACGCGTTTATGCAACTCAGTATTCATCGCTTCTTTTCTTATGCTATTGGTCATTTCATAAACTAATTCTACCTTTACATCAGCTTGAAGTAAACTACGTTGCAATTCTTGTATGAGAGCGTTAATTGCTTCTTTATCTACACTAGGTAATCTCCTTAATTTCCTTAAAGCATTATCCAATGATCTACCAAGTTGCTCTAAAACCATTATAGAATCGTTACTCGCGTTTTTTATACTTATATATTAAAATCCGTGATAATATTAAATCCTTATTTAATATTTACGATACCAAAACTAATTTAAAAAATTTAAAAATTTATATAGATAATAATTTTTAAAAAACTTATTTTAGAATAAACATATTATAGAATATCAGAAAAAATAAATACAAATTTTAAAAATGATTGGAGAATAGGTGATTTAATAAAAAATGTCAATTAAGAGAATTGAGATACAGAAACTCAAAACGGGTCAATATATCATGGTTGATGATGAACCTTGCATTATCAAAGGCACAGAAAGAAGTAAATCGGGTAAACATGGACACGCAAAAGTTAGAGTCGTTTGCGTGGGAGTTTTTGATAATAACAAAAGGTCTCTTACTATTCCAAGCGGACACATGTGTGACATACCAGAAATTATAAAAGATAATGCTCAGATCAATTTTATTGAAGATACATTGATCAATATTATGAATCTCGAAACTTATGAATCAGTGGATGTAGCATGGCCCAAGGATGAGGAGTCAATCACAAAATTAAAGGAATTACAAGCAAATCCAAAGAAACTGTCAAGCGCTCAAGTAGAATATTGGCAACTTGCAGGGAAGTTATTGATTAATAGAGTTATCATAAATTAAAGAAATTCAAGAATTTACTCTATTTTTATTAATTCATTCAGATTTTGTTATTTGAGTTTCATAATCCGATTATATCTTGAGGTAAATGGAGAAAAAAGCTATTGGTTTGGCATGTAGGATGGATTCGGAAAGCGCAATCAAATTAACTAAGAGAATTTTTGAATTCTTGATTAAAAAAGGTGAACTAGTTCATTTAGAAACTAGAATAGCGCCAAAAATTTTACCTCAATATGGCATGGATCTTAAAGAGATGACAGCAGAGAATACAAAGTTTATAATTTCTGCGGGAGGTGATGGTACAGTGTTAAGAGTGGCGAATGGATTGTCTCAACGAAATCCTCCTCCAATTTTGGGAGTAAATATTGGATCTATCGGCTTTTTAGATGAAACTAATCAACGAACTGTGTTTAATGATTTAACTAAAATATTGAATGGTGATTTTATTGTTGAAACTTGCTCCAAAATAGCTGCATACATCCTCAAAGAGTCTGATGAGATAAAACTTAATAATGCTTTAAATGAGATCTTAATTATTTCCTCTAAAAGTTCTAAAGTACTCTTGATCTCGGTAAAAATTAATGGTACTTACTTAAATAGAAGTTATTTGGACGGTGTTATAATTTCGACCGCTGTGGGTTCGACAGCTTATAATTTAAGCGCAGGTGGAGCAATTGTTGATCCTTCAGTCGATATAATGGAATTAACTCCTCTCAATAGTTTTGCTAGGTCTGGTCTTAAACCCATTATCCTTCCTATTGACTGTGAAATCGAAATCAAGTTACTAAGACCTCGGTTAAACGCAAAAATTGTTATTGATGGACAGAGAACGTTTAAAAAAATACAACCTAATACAGTTATTAAAATTCGCAAGTCTAATGCTCAATCGAAATTTATTCGGTTATCGAGCGATCTAAGCACTAATTATATAACCCGATTAAGAAAAAAAATAATAGGTACAATAAGAGTTCCTCTTGATGATAGCCCCGAATCGGAAGAAGAGTTTAATTCTAATTTTTGATACCAATATATTTCTCACTGGTATTGATATTAACTTGTTTCCAAATAAGATTTATACAACACCAGAAATTATAGATGAAATAGAGGTTGAAAGATATGAATCTCGTAATAGGAATATTATTAATAGAATAAAGGCTGCAATCGAGAGTAAGATGCTCATTATTAAAAACCCTTCTGAGAAATATGTTAACCAAACGAAAGCTACAGCTCGGATTACGGGAGACATAAAAGCATTATCTGATCAAGATTATAGTATCATAGCATTAGCCTTAGATTTAATGAATTCTCAACATTATGATATAGAACTGTTCACAAATGATTATTCAATTCAGAATGTATGTTTTGAGTTGAATATAACAGTGAGATCCTTATATAAAAGTGGTATTGAACACCAGATAAAATTTGAAGTATTTTGTCCTCATTGTCAAACTATACATAATTGTGATAAATTAAATGATTTTTGTGAAATGTGTGGTTCCCGGCTCAAACGGAGACCTAAAATAGATTATAAAAATTAAATGGTGGAAATTATAAATAAAAGTGTCTACTTATATATTGAAATAATGAGAAGATGATTAAATGGGAATTAAAATAAATGAATTAGTAAAGGATGTACGGAAGACTATCTCTTTTGAAAACCTTTTAAATAAAAAAATCGCGATCGATGCATTTAACGCTATTTACCAATTTTTAGCGATAATTCGTCAAGGAGATGGTACTTTACTTATGGATTTAGAAGGAAACGTAACTTCTCATTTATCCGGATTATTTTATCGCAACATTAAGTTTTTAGAATATAATATTAAACCTATATACGTATTTGACGGGAAACCTCCTGAATTGAAACTTGAAACAATTATCGAGAGGCGAAAGGTTAAAGCAGAAGCTAAAGAAAAAATGATAAAAGCCCAAGAAGAAGAGGATTTTCAAGAAGCAAAAAAACAAGCGCAAAGAACTTCCAAATTAGATGAAAATATGATTGAGGAAAGCAAATCATTATTGAATTATATGGGCATTCCTGTTATAGATGCTGCTTCAGAAGGGGAAGCACAATCTGCTTATTTAGTTAATAAAGGTGAAGCTTGGGCTAGTGCTTCTCAAGACTATGATACTTTATTATTTGGATGCGAACGTTTTCTAAGAAATTTTAGTGTAAGTCGTAGTAAAAAAGTAAAGGATACGACTGTTTCATTAGATATCGAATATATTTCTCTTTCTAAATTATTACTTAACTTGGGAATTTCCCGTGAACAACTTATAGATATGGGAATCCTTATTGGGACGGATTTTTTTCCAGGAATTAAAGGAATTGGACAACATAAAGCATTGGAATTGATCAAAAAACATGATTCGTTGGAAAATATGCTGGAGAATAATATAGAAATTTCTGGAAACCCATTAATGCTTGATATGGAATTAGTTCAACATGTTAAAGATATTTTTCTGAACCCGAGTGTTAATTCTAATTATTCAAAAATAGAATGGAAAAAAGTCGATTATGATAAATTAGAGGAGTTGTTGGTAGAAAAACACAATTTTTCTAAAAATAGAATTGACAGTGCACTTAAAAAACTAAAGGATATAGATTCAGCTAAAAAGCAAATATCTTTGGATAGTTTTTTCAAATAAAAAAGAAAAATATGATGAAATGGAAAAATTTTTACAAATTCATTAATTATTAAAACATACTCTTAAAAAAGATTCGATCAAAGATGTCAGCAAAAGACAATCAAAATGGGAAGGATGAAAAAGGATTGCAAAAATTAACATTGAGAGTTCAAAAAGCAAAGAAAAGAGATATTGGGAGGAATATAATAAGAATTGATACCCATACCATGGAGAAATTATTGATTAAGACTGGTGATGTTATTTCATTATTTGGTAAAAAGGAAAGTGCTGGTATAGCTTGGCCTAGCTATCCTCAAGATAGCGGTTTAGGGATAATTAGAATTGATTCCAGACTCCGAAAAAATACAGGCACGAGTATTGATGATACTATTGAAATCCGAAAAGTTAAAGCATTACCTGCCCAGAATATTGTATTAGCTCCCTCTAATGTAAAGATTAGAACAAATCCTCGTTTTGAAAATTTCCTAAAAAAGCGTTTAAATAATTATCCTATAACTATCGATGATTTTATATACATATCGATAGGAATAAGCAGAGAAATTGCGTTTAAAGTGATAAGCATGAGACCGAATGGAGTATGTTTGATAAAACCCGAAACGCAATTGCATATCAGTGAAGTTGTCACAGAAGATGAAGAGCGAGGATCTGAATACCTTACTTACGAAGATGTGGGTGGTTTAGATAGAGAAATTGAACGAGTTAGAGAGATGGTTGAATTACCTCTCAGACATCCTTCGTTATTTAAAAGATTGGGTATTGATCCTCCAAAGGGTGTTTTATTAAGAGGTCCCCCGGGTTGTGGCAAAACTTTATTAGCTAGAGCAGTAGCGAATGAAAGTGAGGCTCATTTTATATCTATAAACGGTCCTGAAATAATGAGCAAATTTTATGGCGAATCCGAAAAAAAGTTGCGTAAGCTTTTTGAAGAAGCTGAAGAAAAAAGTCCTTCAATTATATTTATTGATGAAATTGATGCTATAGCTCCCAAAAGAGAAACCGTCACAGGAGAAGTCGAACGCAGAGTTGTTGCTCAGTTGCTTGCGTTAATGGATGGACTTCATGGAAGGGGAAAAGTTATTGTAATTGGTGCTACAAATAGACCTAATAGCTTAGATTCTGCTCTAAGGCGACCCGGAAGATTTGATCGTGAGATTGAAATTAAGGTACCTAATGAAAAAGGGAGGCTGGAAGTTTTTATGATACATACTAGAAATATGCCTTTAGAAAAGAAAATTCAACTAAAGGAATTTGCTAATATTACTCATGGTTTTGTAGGCGCAGATATTTCAGCTGTATGTAGAGAAGCAGCAATGTCATCTTTGAGAAGGTATTTGCCTCAAATAAATTTAGAGTCTGAAGTTATCGATCCCGAATTATTAGAGCAAATAAGCGTTACACAAGAAGATTTTGAAAATGCGATGAAAGAAGTCTTACCATCAGGGATCCGAGAAGTTTTTGTAGAAGTGCCAAATGTAAAGTGGGACCAAATTGGTGGATTAGAAGATTTAAAACAAAAATTAATAGAATCTGTAGATTGGCCTTTATCTCATCCTAATATATTCATCAGGATGGGAATTAATCCTCCAAAGGGAATATTACTTTATGGTCCACCTGGATGTGGAAAGACACTGCTAGCGAGAGCAGTTGCTAATGAAAGTAAAGCTAATTTCATATCTGTAAAGGGTCCAGAACTTTTGTCAAAATTCGTTGGAGAAAGTGAAAAAGCAATTCGAGAAGTATTTCGAAAGGCAAAATTAGCAGCGCCTTGTATTATTTTCTTTGATGAGTTTGACTCTATCGCACCAAGCAGGGGTAGACACACTTCAGATTCAGGAGTAACAGAAAAAGTATTATCTCAATTTTTAACCGAATTGGACGGATTAGAAATTAAAAAAGACATTTTAGTGATTGCTGCTACAAATCGTCCAGACATTTTAGATCCTGCCTTGATTAGACCTGGAAGGATAGATCGAATCTTATTGGTTCCACCTCCTGATGAAGCGGGGATTGAAGCAATCTTAAAAATATTTACTCAAAAAATGCCCCTTGCAAATGATGTTACAATTAAAAAGATAAATGATAGACTTAAGGGATTTTCTGGAGCAGATATTGAAACCTTGTGTCGAGAAGCTGCAATGATTGCACTAAGGGAAAATATGCGGGCTAGAAAAGTTACTTTAGAGCATTTTAAAAAGGCTAGAGAAATAACTAATCCAAGTATTTCAGCAGAAATGATCAAGTGGTATGCTCAATTTGGAGAAAAACTCAAAAGTCGAATAATTGAACAATCAAAAGAAGACAGGTTGTTTGTATAATATTCACAAACTTAATTTAAAATCCAATATTTATTTCTATGCATTCTAATTCTATTTAAAATAAAAGGTGTTATAATATCGAATCAAATCGCTGGAATCAAAAGCCCATCGTTAACTCTCTCATTGAGATCTTAATAGAGAATAGAGGTGAAATCCTTGATAAACGCTTGGAAGAACTTTTAAAAAAGGAGTTCCCTTTTGTCAATAGTTTGTTACTTGAAGAATTATTTATGAAACTCGAGAGTAGAAATATTATAAATCTATTTAGAGTTTCAAAGAACAAGAATATGATAGTTCTTAATAAGACGAATCAAGAGATTAGAGAAGAAGTGATGGAAAAGTTAAAGTAATTGTTTATCATTCCATTTTAAACATACTTGAGATAGTGTATTGTCTTCGACTTTAGACTTATATTTCCTTGCTCTAATTTCAATAAAAATTGGATAATTTACCGCATTACCCATAAGTAATGTTTCACCCACACCCAAACTTGAAATCATATCTACATATTCCTTTGTTATGGCTTCAGAACTATCCATAAGGTGTTTTAAATCATAGGGATTTTTGATGTTTAGAACCATTTTCGAATTCATTTGAGAAAGAGCTGTACTGCTTAATTTTTTAGGTCTTTGGCTGATCAAACACAAACAAGCCATAAATTTTCGACCCTCTCGTGCTATAGTTTCAATTATTGATTTTGAAATTGCTTTAGATTGAGCTGCTTCAGGACAGAATTGGTGAGCTTCTTCAATTATGAGAAGAAAAGGAGGGAATTCATCCATCCGACGCATATGGAAGAGTTGATTACACAAATAATCCACTAAAATTTGTTTTTTTCGGATAGAAATCTCATTCTGAAAATTAAAAATTGTTAATTCTCCTGGTTTAATAGAATTTTTTAATATAGGATTTTCTTGATCGCCAAATACATTTAATCTTTCTAATTCTGTTAACCACCCGATTAATGCTTGTCGAGTAATTTTATTCCCTTCATTCTCTTCATCAATAAGGGTAATTATATCTTTTAAAGTGTATTTATCCTTTTTTGATTTATCTTGTTTTAATTTTTTAATAAATTTAGCGAGTTCTCTAACTTGGACACTAGTAATTTGTGTTTGATATTTTCGAAAATTATAAGCATTCATCTGGGGAATTGAAATTTGGAGATATAAACCATCGAATACTTTAATCTTATCTTGAAGGTCTGGAATTGATTTGAGGTAAGTATATTCTCCATGCACATCTATAATAACTATTGCCGGTGTACCTTTAGAATTTGGACGCGAGAGTAATTCTTCCAAGATGATTGAAGTTAAATAACTTTTTCCTCCTCCTGAAATCGAAAGAATCGAAAAATGTTTATTGAGCAACCTGTTCATATTGATTTTTGCTTCAATATTTGCAATTTTTAAATTTCCAAGATTTAAGCCATCTTCATAATCAAATCCTATGAATTTTTTAAGTATTTTTGCTTCAACCAAGAAGACGTTCTTTCCAGGGCTTGCAGGATAAGTCATTCTTTGAATTGATTTTATCTTCTTCTTATCTTCATCATCAAATTTGATAATTCCTAAATTTTTAACTATGGCAATGGCATATTCAAATTCATCACTTGGAAACAATCCTTTAAGTATATTAGGATTGCTACTATTATTATATGCCTTTATCGTGAGCGCATCTGAGAAATATTCATTTAATAGAATTATTTTTTCAACCATTCCGATTAAGAATCCTTCAATTGACTCAGTGTATACGAACTGTCCTTTTTTAACCATCATTTCATTACTTAATTTATCAATTACAAATGAAAATTGATGTACGTCTGGTAATTGAAGAAAATTAAATACTGTACCCACTCTAACGCTCATTGAGTTAAAAAAGGATATACTTGAAATAAAAATAAAATAACTGAATTAATTTTCTAATTTTAGAAAGAGAGAAGAAAAAAGGGTTATTCTTTTTCTAAAATTCCTATAATTTTCATTATGGCATAATTGCCATTTTTCCAGAAAAATATCAAAAATAATGTCAATCCTACTATTGCAAACAAGGCTAAACTTCCAAATAATACCCAATTCCCAGCAGAAAATTCGCTAAATAAGCCTTTTAATGGTGAAGTATCTGATCCCCCGAAGATATCTTGTGTAACAGCGATTATAATACCAACTATAATTGCCATAATGCTAAGTAATAATCCACCTGCTGCAATTTTAACATCAAGACGATTTTTATACCTCTCTTCTAATTCTCTTTCTTTAAAAAGGAATTTTAGTACTCCTTTAGCTCCTTTTTTAAACAACCCAAAGAAGAAAATCAAAAGTAAAAATAAGGCGGCTAAAAATCCAGCAACAATCGTAATTTGGTATCCTAAATTTAAAGCAAGGAATATATCAAATTTCCCTAAAGGCATAATAAAATCTAAAATCGACCAAACAACCCCAACAACTATTCCTATGCATGATATCATCATAAAAATGTAAAATAATTCACCTACAGCTTTTTGATTTGAAGTATATTCTATTTCTTTAAGATTCTCCATAAAATTCACTTGATTGGTTATAATTAAAGAATGAATAACAATCTAACTATATAAAATTGTTCATAAAAGCAGAATCAAGTAAATAGAGAAGAAAAAAGAGAATATTTCAGATCCTATTTTTGAAATAAATTATCAAAGTTCTGGTAAAATTCATTTTCATTTAGTATTGAGTACAATCTATTTGAAAAATTAAAGATTTTATCATAAAGCTCATAGTGTTTTTCATTTGGATTCCATCGTTTGTCAATTTTGCAAATATTTTCGGCAGCTTTTATTATATCTGGAAATAGTCCTGCTCCATAAGCGGCTAATATTGCAGCACCTAAGGATGTGGCTTCTTCAATAACATTTCTCACGCAAGATATTCCTAAGACATCAGCATATATTTGATTCCATAAATCAGAACGAGACCCTCCTCCAGTAATTTTTAATTCTTTCGGTTCTATTCCTAAGGATTTAAAAACAAGGATGTTCTTTTTTACTTCATAAGCCACACCCTCTAAAACAGCTCTATAAAGATCTTTTCTTTGATGACCTAGTGATAAACCATATAAGATTCCCCTTGCATAAGGATTCCAATGAGGTGCTCCTGCTCCTACTAAATGAGGTATGAAAAGCAAACCATTTGACCCTACGGGTGATTTTTCAGCTTCCGATATCATAATATAATAAGGATCCTGTCCTAATTCTTCAGCTTTATGGCATTCATCAATTGCAATTTGATCTCTAAACCATCTTAATGCGGCTCCTGTGGTAAAAATACTAGCTTCTTGAACCCATTTTCCAGGTACGGCATGGCAACTACATAACACTTTTTTTTCAGGATCAAATTTCGGTTCTTCTAAAAAAGCAAGGATAAAAGTACCCGTTCCGGTCGTGCATTTTATTTCTCCTGGTGACACAACTCCCACTCCCAATGCGGCTGACTGTTGATCTCCAGCTCCAGTGATAACTAATGTCTTCATATCAAAATCTGTCTCCTTGGATACGATTTCTCCGATATCGACTCCACTTTCCATTGGTTCTGGCATTTTATCAAGATCAATTTCCAATTCAGAAGCAATGTCCTCTGAATATTTTAATTTATTTATATCGAAGAGCATGGTTCTTGAAGCGTTTGAATGATCAGTTACAAACTGTCCCGTTAGTTTGTGCAGTATGAAATCTGAGACCAATAGAAATTTATGAGTTTTATTATAGATTTCAGGTTTATTATTTTTAAACCAGAGTATTTTTGTGGCAGAAAAATATGGATCAATGGTTAATCCAGTGGTACTATATATTTTATCAATTCCAATTTTTCTCTTGATATATTCAACTTCTTTCGTTGTTCTTCTATCTTGCCAAACAAGGGCATTATGTAATGGATTTCCCTCTTTATCAACAGGAACAATGGTCTCCCTCTGATTAGTAACAGATAGACTAACAATTTCTGATGGATCGATACCACTTTTCTTAATAGCTAAGCTTATCGTTATTTTTATTGATTCCCACCAAATATTTGCATCCTGCTCTACATGTGAAGGAGCTGGATATATACTCTCCCATTCTTGATAATCACTTGACAAAATGCTTCCATACAAGTCAAATATGAAAGTACGACAACCTGTAGTGCCTAAATCAAGTGCTACAATATATGGCATATTAATTATTAACTCCTATAATTATATTTTTCGTTATAAATTATATATTCTAATATTTAATAAAACTATTATTGTTATTGTACTATTTCTTTCTTTCATAACTACATTGAGTACATACTAACTTTTGATAACCTCGAGCATGATCCTTTTTCTCAATCAATAATCCTTTACAAACTGGACACATTGGATTATGAGGAAAAAACCATTGTCCTTGGATGTTTGGCGTATCTTTTAACGAGTTGACAAATTTAATTTTATCAAGATCGTTTTTACTGGCTTGTATAAGTTGTTGTTCTTCAGCCCATGATATCCCTTTTGGAGCTAATCCCATCAAGAATTTTATTTCTTTTGGATTATTCAATAAGGATAAGATCCTAAGAATTGCGTCATCTCCATATTCTAAAAATAATTTCCCAAGTTCTGGAGGCGCCAATCCAACCATGATTGCTTGAGAACTTTCAGAAACTCCTAATTTTTGGAATAAGAATTGATACATTCTATTTTCTGTGTCCATTGCCCATATAATATTCCAACTTTGAATTTCATAATCTTCTTTATCTGGACCTACAATTCTTTTAATGCATTCAAACCAAGAATAATGCAAATTTTTAGAAATATTTGCAGATAAATCATCAAAAAACTTGGTTTCAATTACGGGATATTTTTCAAATATGCTTTTGAGAGATAATAATCTAATTTCAGTTAACTTTTTTGTTTTGAGCTTGTCCCAAGGTGCATAAACAAAAACTGAAAAGAGTTCTTTCATAATGAGAAAGAAATAGATATTCTATTTATACTATATGCTTGATTGATTCTATATATTATAGAAAAAAGGTTTAAGTTAGTTTTTTTCATTTAATTTTATTAGTAATTTTAGGAGTATTTCAAATGAATGGAATTTGGGATATAAAAGCTGATTCTGTAACAAAAGGTGATAACCTTAGGGACGTTTCTCCCATTAGAGAGAAAGTTTGGAAAGATGAAACCAACTTCATTCATTATGTCTTTACTAAAGCTAATTTTAATAATCCTTGGTACTCAATTCCTTATGATGATTATGAATTGTTTGAAGATTTTATTACGGGGGGCTCTAGACGTTACCCTTCAGATGGTAATATCCCTTGTGATATCGTTGCAAGGGAAGCCAGAAAAGTATTAGAAAAAATAGTTTTGTGTTCGAGTGATCCAAATCACTATTATTGTGAGGACGCGCGTAAAGCTTTGAAGAATGGGAAGTATGATATAATTAGGGGAACCTTAAAGTTATATTTAGGAAAATATACAACCAGAGATTGGAGAAGAAAAAGATTTACAGACGATATCGATTTTTGGATGTTTCAAACTAATCTTTTAGATTCCAAACTAAAGGAATGCAGTTTTACAAAAAATAAAAAAACTGGAGAATGGGAAAAGAGAGTAGAATGGGAAAAACTCGGCACTGAAGAAAAAAGAACGGAATTATTATTTGCAGCAAACAATCTCAACCAATTACTTGATTTTGGAGCAGGTGCTTTCCTCGAAGGTTCAGATTTAAAAGAGATTTTTGATAAAAAAATTAAAAGAGGCCATGATGTAGATCTTAGTGACATTATAAATGTAGTAATGGTTAATGGGGGAAACGAAGGGAAACATGAAGATGAATGGTTAAACGCTTGGAATTCATTCGAAGAAGCAGCAAATACTAGAAATGCAAGAACCACTTCAAATTTAATCAGTTTATGCCGCTATTCCTTAGCAATTGCAGATCATCTTGAAGAAGTAAGCAATGTCTTAATTAAATTTAATGATTCCATTTTTGATAAATCTAAACATCCAGATGCAAAATTAAAGAAAATCTGTCAAATCTCGCCTCATTGGCTAAAATTTTTAGAAGATAATGGACCAGATGAAACAAGAAAAATGCTCCATGATTTTTACCACGAGCAAGCTGAAGAAAAGCCTATTCACGCAAAAAATTTGAGAAATTTCGCAAATAAAGTCATGAAATTACTCAATTCTAAATATGAATACTTAAAGATTATATTTGAAATTGAAGAATAACCTTGTTTTTTATAAATAAAAATTTAAATAATTATCAAATAATATTTTATTGATGGCTAAATTTAAAATTATTATTAAGAAACATTGTGTCTTCTGTGAAATCTTAAAAGAATGGCTAAAAGAGAAGAAAATCGATTATAAAATTATAGATTACCAAGATCCAAATGATTTTGATGATCCTTTAATGAAAAATCCGACCTTTAACAGCCTATATTGTGATATGAGTGCATGTGTAGAAAGTATTCCTTTAATAGTAAAAAATGAAAAGGAATTTTATTACTCTGAAATATGGGATCTTGTGAATAATAAAATTATTGAAGCAAAAGCTAAGGAACTATTCGAAATTTAGAATTCATTATTTATATACAAATGAATTCGTGAAACTAAACTTTCACGCACTTTGACATATACCTTCATAATTCTTCGATATGGACTACGATGTTACTTTGATGATCCTTAAAAATAAGAAAAGGAAAGATTTCCAATAGAAGGATAGTTTTTATTCAATCAATTCTTCGACAGCAATTTCATTGCTGTTATAAAGACGATTTTTTGTGACTCGATAGAGTATCCAAAATCCAATTATTGCGATCAAACATAAAATTCCTGCTAAATACCAAACCCAATTTGGCCCAATATAATCATAAACTAAACCAGCAACTATAATCCCAAATAGACTTGGAATCGACCAATGAAAACCGTATACGGCCATATATCTTCCTCGCTTATCTTGAGGCGCAAAACGGGCAACTATAGCTTGTGAAACGGGTATTACGATCATCTCTCCCACAGTAAGTATTGCCATAGCTATGAAAAACAAGTACGGTTCAGAAATAAATCCATACATCCCAAAACCAATCATATATAGAAACGTCCCAGCAACCATCATTTTCATAGGAGCAAACTTTGAAACCTTTTTAGTTATCCAGAATTGAAATACTACTACCATCAAAGCATTCATGCTCAACAACAGGCCAAAAGCTGTCTTTGGAAACCCATATTCTGTTAGTAGAAATACCGACAACGTGCTATTCATTTGCATGTAAACCAATACTGTCACGGCAGACACAGCAAGAAACAAAATATAAATTGTATCTTTAAAAACCTCTTTATATCCTATTAGTGTCTTTAAAACCGATTCCTCTGGTTTATCATCTTGTTTTTCTGGTTTCGTTTCTGGAATGACAATGAATACAATTAAAGCGGTAATTAAGCTGCTCACAGCGTCCGAAATAAATAAAAACATATAGGATTGGCTTGCTAATAATCCGCCAAGCATAGGTCCTACTGTTGCTGAAAGATTTACTGCCACTCGTAATAATCCAAATCCTTCCGCTTGTTTATCATTTGGAAGTAGATCCACCACCATTGCCTGACGTGCTGGACCGCCTAAATCTCCGAGAACGCCTAAAAATGCTGCTATTATGAAAAAAAGATTCAGATTATCAACAAGTCCCATCAAAATACTTCCTACACCACTTGATATTAAACCTAAAAGAAGCATCGACCGCCGCCCGTATTTATCAGCTAACGCTCCTCCTATCGTACTACCAAGTATGCTTCCACCAGAAAACACCCCAAATAAAAACCCCACTTGAACCATGCTTGCACCAAACCTTTCTATAAGATATATTGAGAAATACGGAAATAACAAAAAACTTCCGAACCTATCAATGAATGTGGCGAGGATCAGCACTTTAAATGGATTTGGGTATTCCTTATAACTAATTTTGATTCTTGTAAACATAATTGATTTAACTTGTAGGTTTTTTTATAAATTTGATCATACATTTGTTTATTCTTTAGAATTAAAAAAATTTTTACTTAAAATAGATTCTTAATATGAAGTAAGAATGAATAAAGGAATTACAATAAATACATATAATAAAAAATAATTATAATCTTGAATACATTAATCGTAGTATAAAACTAAGTATTAGGTAAATTTTTATGTACGATTATATAATAAGTGAAGATGCCAAAAAGATAAAACAAGAAGTACGTTCATTTGTAAGAGACGAGGTACCTCATTCTTTAATTAAAAAGATGGATAAAGAAGAAATTAATTATCCAACTGAATTCTTACAGAAACTTGGTAAAAAAAATCTTATAGGTTTAAGATTTCCCAAGGAATTTGGTGGTCGAGGTTTAAATTGGGAATGCGAAGTTGTTGCGCTTGAAGAAGTTGGCGTGCTTGGAAGCTCATTACCGTGCCTTTATTCACTTCCTATAATTACAGGAGAAGCAATGAATTTATTTGGCTCTGAACATCAAAAAATAAATTATTTGAAGCCAATGTGTGAAGGTAAAAAGTATACTGCAGAAGCTTTAACAGAACCAAGAGGTGGATCTGATTTTTTTGGAGCAACCTGCACCGCTGCTAAAGATGGAGATTTTTACATCTTGAATGGGGAAAAACGTTTTGTTGTGGGAGCTGAGGGAGCTGACTTTTTTTTAGTTTACGCGAAAACAAACTTGGATCCAAAATCGGATCCTCGAACATCTCTAAGTTTATTTATAGTGGATCGTAGCGATGGTGTTGAAACGGAATATATTTATGGTCTTTTAGGAACTAGAGGTGGTGGCGCTGGAAGACTCAAATTTACAGATGTTCAAGTACCAAAAGAGAATATTATTATGGGAGAGGGACAAGGAGGGAGAATTTTTTATCAAATGATGGTTCCTGAGCGCCTTACAACGGCTGCAGGTTCATTAGGATCGGCTAGAACTTGTCTTCATATTGCTACCAAGTATTCAACTAAAAGGAAAGCTTTTGGACAGACGATTAAAAATTTCCAAGCGGTAAATTTTAAAGTAGCAGATAGTATCACGCTTTTAGATGCAGCAAGAGCAATTGTGCTTAATACTGCGAGATCGATTGATGCTGGTGCGCCACCCGCTTTACAAAGAAGATTAGTCTCAGAGTCTAAGAAATTTTCAACAAAATCTTGCTGGAAAGTAATTAACAATGCGATGCAGATCATGGGTGGTATTGGTTATACAACAGTTTATCCCATCGAAAAAATTTTACGTGATTCAAGGATAGGTGAATTGTGGACTGGAACCACAGAAATCATGAATATGATCATTCAACATGAATATTATAAAGAATTATTAAGCGAAAAATGGCTCGATCGAGACGTTGAAAAAGATGCTATTGATGCGGATCATGAGGAAGAAAAACACTATGGTTGATCTTTTTTTTTATTAATTTAAAGGATAATTAGAGGAAAAGATCATTTTATTATTATTTTTAATTAGGTGATTTCTTCATAATTTAATAAAAGATGAAGGGAGATGTAAATAAAGAAGGATTTTATAACCACATTAAATTTATCTGCAGTCACATTACTTGTGATGATTGGATTAAGTATTGTAGCTCCAATTTTGCCCTATTATGCAGAAACCTTTAATGTGAATTATACGCTTGTTGGTCTTGTTGTATCTGCATTTGGGATAGCTCGCATGTTCATTGATTTGCCTGCGGGTTTTTTGGCTCAAAAATATGATATAAAGAAACTAATGCTGTTAGGTTTGATACTTGTGTCAACATCCTCTATCATTGCTGGATTAGCTCAAAATTATTGGATTTTATTATTTGCTCGAATTATTGAAGGTTTTGGCTCTGCAATTTATGTAACAAGTGCAACCATTTTTATAGCATTAATAGCTAGCCCTGAAAGAAGAGGATTTTTAATGAGCATTTATTCTGGATTTTTATTATTAGGCTCTATTTTTGGTCCTAGTTTTGGGGGATTTATAGCAACTCTTTATGGTCTTAATGCCCCATTTTTCGCATATGCTATTATTTCTGCTATTGGGATCATTCCCACTCTCACTTTACCGAGAGTTAATAATTTGAAAGATAAAAAACATTTTAAACCACGAGAACTTTACAAGCAAGCATGGCATAGTTTAAAAGATCTTAACTTTATGCCAGTTCTTCCCGCAATTTTCTCACTGTTCTTTATACGAACTGGAGTTCGAAATACTCTTTTGCCTCTTTTTTCAGGCAAAGATCTTGGTTTAAATGAGTTTGATATTGGTATTTTATTAACCATAGCAGCTATTGCAACAACAATTACAATGCTCTCAATTGGCTTAATTTCAGACAAAATAGGAAGAAGAACTCCACTATTTTTATCCCTTGTCGCTTCTGCACCTATAACATTATGGATTCCTTTTACATCAAGCATCATTTATGTATCATTAGTCATTTTTATTTATGGAGCCATAATTGGGTTATCAGGACCAATTGCAGCTTATGTAACGGATATCGCACCTAAAGATAAGCTTGAGATTTATATGGGCGTCTATCGGACGATTGGAGATTTAGGTTTTGTAATTGGTCCATTATTAATGGGTTATATTGTTGATCTTACTGGTGTAGCTATCATGAGAGAAGGAACGCTTATTGAATTGGTAGGATGGCCCCCTTTCGCGATAGCTGCTTGCATAATGATTTTAGCTGGAATAATTCTTCTTAAAGCACCTGATCTTAGACAGAAAGATTTATTACCTTAATTTTTCATTCCCTGCAATCAATCAACAATTTTTAAGAAGAATAGAAATTCTAATAAAAAACCTTTATTCCTCCAAAAATGGGAGTGGCAAATTTTTATTGCTGCAAAATATAGTAAGCGGTGATATATAGATAAATTTTCACGATTAAACTGACTAGACGACTTCCTTGTAAGAAAAATATCGTTGCCGAAGAATTTCAAATCCAATAATAATTGCGGCCGAATTAAGCGGGAGAGATCCTGTAAATTCTCTCTTATAAGGAATGGTAAACCTTAAATCTGCTTTATCTAAAAAAGTGCGATTAATGCCTCTTTTTTCACCCCCAATTACTATAAATAGTGGGGGTTTCAGATCACTTTGATATATTGACTGACCTTTATCTTTAGCAGTACAAGCAATGGTGAAATTATAAGATTTGAAGAAGTTAGCTGTTGTTTCTAAATCTTCAACTAATGCTATCGGCATTAATTCTGAAGTGCCTGCGGAAGATTTAATAATAGTTGCATCCACATCAAGCCAACTTCTCTGTTTTATCACGATTCCATCTATTCCTGCAGCATATAATGACCGAATTGTGTAACCAAGATTATAAGGGTCTTCAATTCCGTCCAAATAAATAATTACACTGGGTTTTGATTTCAAGAGTTCAGGTAATTTTTGGTAGGTTCTTTCACTTACAATAGCAGCAATTCCTCCATGAGACTTCCCATTGGCATGTTTTTCAAACCACTTATAGTCCACAGGTTCAATCTGTATTTCCTTGGAATTTACTAATTCAAGTATCTGCTTGAGAGATTTTAACTGCTTAGTATTTCTTTTCCTCTGGAGCTTAGCAACATCATAAAATAAAGTCAGAACCTTACGATATTTTGAATGCAAAACAGCATTTACAGACATTTTTCCCTCAATTATAATAGAATCTGTCATTTTCTTGTTCCTTTAAATATGAGTATGATTCTAAAATGATAGCCATGTATTAAACCTATTTCATATAGAACGAGTAAAATTATGATTATTTCATCTCACAATGATATTCTCGTAAAACATCGTTTTATCCTTTATCGAGGATACTCAAAAGAAGTGCTTGTACCTAAAAGTACTTAAGGAGATAAAAGCTAAAGGATTGAATTTTTCCATCGTTTTGTATTGATTTTATTTATATTCATTTTGAATAATATAGATAACGTTTACTTGATTGAGATGTAGCAAAGATTCAGTCGATGCTAATAATGATGAATAAAAGCATTTCGGTTAAATAAAACTCTCTTTTTTTTTTTAACGAAATTAATATATTAGATTTACTATAGAAGAGAATTTAACAAACTTAGTATTAGAATCTTATGATTTTATTTTTGTTTGGATAAATACCGCACTTTCACGAGTAAATCTCTTAATTCCATTTTATCACTATCTGAAGTAATGTATTTCTTTTTTACTCCTTCTAAAAGTGGCATAGTTTTGATTTTATTACCTTGCAACGAAACCATGTTCCCAAATTTAGATTCCAAAACAAGATTCATAGCTGCTAATCCAAATCTCAATCCCAGAATTCTATCGAAAGAATTAGGAGTCCCCGCTCGCATTGTGTGTCCTAAAACCACGCTTCTGCATTCGAATTCAACGTCATTTTGGAGAAATACTTCTTTTAAATCTTCCCTTAAATTTAATTCATCTACGATAATTTGTGAGATGTTTAACTTTGCTAATAATGGATTACCAAATGTATCTTTAGGTAATTTATCAATGGTATCCTTTGAAATTGTTTTAAAATCTCGATTTAAAGAGTCAATATGCGGATGAGCTCCTTCAGATGTGGCAATAATATGATATTTATATCCAGCATTAGCTCTATTTTTGAGTACATCAACAACATCTCTTTCTAAACTAAAAGGAGTTTCAGGAACTAATATTATATCAGCACCGGCAGAAATTCCGCTATACATTGTAAGAAAACCTGCGTCTCTTCCCATTATTTCCACTACAAATACCCTTTGATGAGACCTTGCAGTGGTCGTTAAATTATCCATCGCATTGGAAGCAAGTTGTACAGCGCTCCAGAACCCAAATGTGTAATGCGTTCCCTTCAAGTCATTATCTATCGTTTTTGGAACCCCTACTACATTTGCATTTGCAATTTTATACATGGTATCGGCTACTCCAAGAGTATCATCTCCACCGATAGCAATTAAGGCATCAATACCTAACGCTTTAAATTGATTACCTAATTGCTTTGCTTTTTCCTCTTTAGATTCCATTCCTTTGAATGGATTAGTACGACTTGTATACAGAATTGTCCCTCCCTTGGTATGAAGATCGTCATGATCAGCTATGTTTAAGGGAATCGTCAAATTTTCAACAAAACCTTTCCATCCTTTTAAAATTCCTACGCATTCTACACCCGCATCGTAAGCTTTTAACATTATTCCGTAAATCACAGAATTTAATCCAGGACAATCTCCTCCTCCTGTTAAAATCCCTACTCTTTTAATATTCATTTCGAGTACCTTACTAATTTTTTGTTTTAATATTATGGTTATTTTCTATTAAAAAAAAATTATGTTTCTTTTTTACTCATAATCTAATTTTTGATATGAATATTTTGATTTATCTTGAGGAATTATATAACTGCCTCCACCTGTATCAGTTATCCTCAAGGTGAATTTAAAATCTCCTTTCATGGCTTTATTTATATTATTTAAAATTTCATCGATTTCTGCTCGTTTTCCTTCGTCTCCGTTTAGATTATTTCGATATATTTGCACAGCTTTCTGAAATCGATCCAAGATGCCTTCTACATTCGTATAATAAAAATCTGCACGTGGACCTGGTTCCACTAATACTTCTAATTCAGGAATCTCTAATACACCGATAGGTGAACGATAGATTTTAGATTTGAGGTCATTTTCATCCGTAACTTGTAATGTAATAATCCCAGGTTCAAGTCTAGTAGTCAATGGAATCACGTCATTTTTAGTAAACAAGCATTTATTACATTCAAATTTAATAATCAGCATTTTATCCCCGTCGGTTATGTCATAAACTGTTTTGATTAAATTGATTGTTCCATCATTACAAGCCGGGCATTTAAATGAAAATTCTTCTTCTGTTTCTTTCGCTTTTTCAGACATTGAATCACGACATTATATTTATTTCTTGATTCTTTTTAAAGTACCTCAAGTAGAATTCTGAATATTATGAAGAGATTTACTTTTAATCATTACCTAGGATATTTCAAATGATTTATTCTTATTAAAACGCACACTTATGATTCTTTTCCAGAAATTTTTAATGGAATGTTAATTATTTTACTTCTAAATGTGTTGATTAATATGAGTAATGATACTGATATGGAAAAAATTGTAGAGGTTACTTTCCACGGTCGCGGTGGACAAACAGCAATTACCGCGAGTCAATTATTAGCACAACTTGCGTATGAAAAAGGGTTTAAAGACGCAATAGCAATCCCTATAATTGGTGCGGAAAGAAGAGGAGCGCCCATTCAAGCATATTCTAAGTTATCGAGGAATAAGCAAATAAAAACTTTTGATAGCGTGAAAAATCCAGATTACATAATAATTTTTGATACATCCTTATTAGAGATTCCAGCCATCATGGCTACTATAAAAAGTGGAGTTACGTTACTCATTAATAGTAAAAATCCAATTGACACATGTGAATTTCCAGAAAATATCAAATATTTCATAGTGGATGCTACTGGTATATGTATCAAACATAATTTCATGCATTCCAGTGGACCCATACTAAATATTCCTATGTTAGGAGCATTTGGTAAAATGACAGGATATTATGACATCGAAACAATGAAAAAAGTCATTAATAAAGAATTTGGAGAGAGTCGGGGTAAGAAAAATATTGATGTTGCTATTGAAGCATATAACAGTGTTAAGGAGGTTGAATATGAATGAACAAAGTTAAATGGAAAAATATATGTGAAGCCAAAGATAAAAGACCAGAAGTGCAAGCATATCATAACTGGAAAGAATTACCCCCGATCCCAATTTCTTTTCCAATCAAAGGTAGTATAGGGACGACTGGAGATTGGAGAACTTTTAAACCAGTTCTTAATAGAGAGACTTGTACAAAATGTGGAATCTGCTGGATGTATTGTCCAGAGGGCACAATAGTGAGAAATGAAGAAGGGGAGTTTGAAGTTGATTATGTATATTGTAAGGGTTGTGGTATCTGTGCTAAAGAATGCCCAACGAAAAGTATAGAAATGGAAAGGGAGAGTGGAGAATAATATGATTGACAGCCAAGATGATTTTATACAAGAGAGAGAAACCAAAATCATTAAAGGAAATGAGGCAGCAGCTTATGCGGCAAAATCTGCACGTGTCCAAGTGATAAGTGCTTATCCAATTACTCCACAAACAACTGTAGTAGAAAAACTATCTGAGTTTGTGGATAATGGTGAGATGCCTGGAACTGAATACATCAAGGTCGAATCAGAACACTCAGTAATGGCTTCTATTGTTGGAGCAAGTACTGCAGGAACTCGTACTTTTACTGCTACTTCCGGACAGGGCTTATTTTACATGTATGAAATGGTTCATTGGGCAGCAGGTGCTCGTTTACCAATCGTAACTACAATAGCTTCTCGAGGACCGGCGCCACCATGGAATATCTGGGCCGATTTTACAGATATAATTAGTTGTAGAGATACGGGTTGGATGATTTCATTTGCTGCTAATCATCAAGAGATATATGATGATATTTTAATGTCTTATAAAATTTGTGAAGATTATGATATCCTATTGCCTAAATTCGTTGCATACGGAGGATTTACTCTCTCTCATACATCTAAACCAGTAACTATAGAAGATCAAGAGGTTGTTGATAATTTTTTACCGCCTCTTCCAGATGAAAAAGGATGGCCTCACATCTTTTTGGATCCTGAAAGACCAATGATGCATGGAAATCTTATCATGCCTTCTGGTTTCTATAATGAGTTTAGATTGAAAATCCATCATACAATGCTCATGGCAAAAGATAAAATAAAAAAAGTAACGAAAGAATTCGAAAGCACTTTTGGAAGGCACTATGGGAATGGTCTGATTCAAGAATATAGAATTAATGATGCTGATGTAGCAATAATTAATTATGGCGAATTAGCCATGCAAATGGAACAAGCAGTTGACGATTTAAGAGAAGAAGGATATAAAGTAGGGTCAGTTAAATTACGTTATTTAAGACCTTTTCCAGTTGAAGATATCATAAATGTAGCAAGAAAAGTAAAAATTCTTGGAGTAGCAGATAGAGCTACGGCATTTGGTTCTCCAACTGGAGGTCCAGTAAGTAGTGAGGTGAAAACAGCTTTATATAATTCAAGTGTTTCTACACAAGTTTTACCAATAATTATGGGATTAGGCGGTAGAGAAGTAAGTTTAGAGCAGCAGAAGAACCAACTTAAAGCGTTGATAAAATTGAAGGAAACTGGAGAGCTTCCAAGAGATATGATTGATGGAACTTTCTGGGATGGTTTATTGGAGGTGGAATAAAAATGGTTTCAATAAAAGAGGCTTTAAAGGATTATCAAGAAGAATTTTTTCTCGCAGGGAATTCTACGTGTGCGGGTTGTGGTCTTGAAATTGCTTTAAGATGGGCAATGAAAGCACTTGGACCAAACACGTCTTTAGTCACACCTGCAAGCTGTTTGAATGTTGTTGTTGGGTTATGGCCCAAAACAGCTTCAAACTTTCCCTTTATGAACATGGCGTTTGCAGCAGGGGCAGCAGCAGCAACAGGTGTTTCTGCTGCATTCAAAGCAAAAGCTTATAGGTTTCCTGGTAAAGTATGGGAAAAAATGACGACTTTAGTTTTTGCGGGTGATGGCGGAACAACTGATATAGGCATTCAAGGATTAAGTGGTGCTGCTGAAAGAAATTCAAATATCATCTATTGCTGTTATGATAATGAGGCATATATGAATACGGGGATTCAACGATCATCTAGCACGCCTCATGGTGCAATTACAACAACCACTACTTTAGGTAAGGAACAATATAAAAAAAATCTTCCACAAATAATGGCGGCACATGAAATTCCCTATGTTGCGACTTGTTCTGTGAGTGAACCTTTAGATATTTTCGAGAAATTTAAGAAAGCAAAATCTATTGAAGGATGTAAATATATCCATATATTAGCATCGTGTCCACCTGGATGGGGGATAGCCTCTGAAGATGCAGTCGAAATTCCTCGTCTTGCTGTCAAGACAGGATCTTGGATTTTATATGAAATTGAAAATGGAGTAATTACCTTATCAAAAAAGAGCAAACTATTATTAGATCCTTCAAAGAGGGTGCCTTTAATAGAATATTTATCCCGACAAAAAAGATTTTCAAAGATCTCAGAAAAAGCTTTAATTGAACTTCAGGAGCAACTTGATCTTCAATGGATAAAAATCGCGAATGAAATAAAGTGTCAAGAAAATCTTGCTTAAATTCATTTATTTTTATATTCCAGATTTTTAATATTATAATAATGGAAGAGAGTTCTAATGGGTTTCTTAATCAAGCTTCAAGGAAAAGAGCTTAAAGACATAGAATTATACCTTGACGTTGCTGTAGATAACATCATTGAGGGCAAATTAATTGCTTTTCCAACCGATAGTGTATATGGAATTGGAGGAGATCCTCTCAATAAAGAGGTGATTGAAAGGATTTTTGATATAAAATTCCGTGATCGAAAGAAAGGTTTATTATTACTTGTTTCTGATTATGAAGAGGCAACAAAAATAGTTCAATTTAATAATATCGCGAATGTTCTGGTAAAACATTTTTGGCCTGGACAATTGACTCTGATTTTAAAAAGAAGAGAAACATGTATTATTCCAGAAGAGGTTTCAGCTTTTCAAAACACACTTGGTATCAGAGTTCCAGAAAATGAAATTATAATGAGCATATTAGAAAAATTAAAAACTAAAGGTCGATTTGGAGGAATAATTGGAACTTCAGCAAATTATTCAGGAGAACCTCCTTCCATAAGTGGAGATGAGGTGGCTCATAAATTTTTAAGTCCAATTGATTTCATTATTGATGGAGGTAAATCTAAATCTAATATATCCACGACTATTGTAGATTGCACTTCCCAAGAACCGAAATTTCTAAGAATTGGTGCAATATCGGAAGAAGAGGTCCTCGATGTATTGAAATAAACAGAAATTTAATTACCTAAGGAACATGACGAATAATTTCAATTTTTTAGTATCAACTTCCCGTTTTAACGAGACCAACGCTAAAGCAGAATTATGGTTTACTTTATTAACATGTGGAGATCGATATCCTATCATTTCAAGTTTAGAATTTCAAGGGTTGTTGACAGCATTTACGACACTCAGAAAAGAAGAAGTTATTTCTAAAATTAAAGAATTACTGAAAATAGATCCAACCTTTTTTCAATATATTTTAAAAATAGTACCAATTGATTTTGTATGCGAAACTGATGTAGAAGTCATAAAAGAAATTATCCAAACACATCATAACGAATATCTCGAAGAGGATGAATCCTTTAGGATAGATTTAAAAAGACGGAATAATGAAATTATCAATAGATCTCAATTAATTAAGGTTGTTGCAGAAATTTTTAATAATAGAGTTGATTTGGATAATCCTAATAAGATAGTGAGGTTAGAAATTTTAGGAAATTTTTGTGGAATATCATTTTTACAATTAAATGATATAATTAAAGCTCCTAAAGAGAGTCATGAAATTTAATTTATCTTTATTTTTTCTAAACTTAAGAGTGCCATTTTTTCACAGATTAAATCATTTAGAGCCATGTATAAATTAATTAAATCTTCTTTAGTTGGTTTTGTCGATAAATAACTCAAGTCGTAAGACTTTAAAATAACAGAAATTTGATTGTCTGATATTTGGAAATAATTTTTAACTCGCTTAAATTTTTCATATTCAAAATTATCCAAGTTTAGAATTGAGTGTTTAGCATTTAATTTTTGAAGGATGATTTCATCTATCCATGAAAGCTCTGTTGAAAGGGATATTATGCAATAATTAAGCTCTTTATTTGAAACATTTGTATAATTCAATCCAAAATCCTTTAAACCTTGTTTGATTTGTCTTTTTGATGCTAAGTAAAGAATAAATTCTAAATTTTTTTGATTTGATATGTTTGTTCCATTATTAAATGCTTTAATTGTAAAATAACAAGCATTAAATACATGTACTGAGTTCAAAGTGAACTCATCGTTAAAAAATTGGATCATAGATCCTTTTGTTTCGTTTTCGAGATCCTCAACCAATTTAAAGAGATTCTTTGAAGTCAATGAATTTGACCCCATTTGGAGTTTTGAAATACCAAAATTATATTTTAAATCGATTTCATTAATTTTAATTGATTTTGTAATCATACTGGAATACTCCAATTAAACCAGATTGGCATATAATTCAAATTAATCCTTATGAGAATTAAAAAGAATAGTAAAGCTAATAAATAAAATGTGAAAACCCAATCTTTAGCGTTATATTTAATAGTAAAATAATACGTACGTTTCTGTTCACTCCCAAAAGCTCTTGATTCCAATGCTTCGGCAACATTAAAAGCCCTTTTTATAGAGCTAATTATTAAAGGGACTAAGAGTGGAAAAAGATTTTTAATTTGATTAATTATACCTTTCTGTTGCATTTCATAACCCCTGCTTTGTTGCGCATCCATAATATTTTGGGCCTCTATTGCAATAGTAGGAACAAATCTAAATGCTAATGAAAATGAGAAAGCAAATTCGTATGGAATTTTCATGGAGATTAAAGATAAAGCTAAATCATTTGGATCAACAGTTAAGAAAAATATAGAAAATGCGGATAGCATTATCGATATTCTAAGAACCATTGCTATAGCAAAATTCAATGAGAGAAATAACGTATTTAAAAGAATAATGATGATAAAGAGAAACGACATGCCTCTTAAGCTTTTAAACCATAATTTGAATAATCTACCAATAAGTATGAGAGGTATTAAGCTAACAAATAAGATAAATAAGGGAATTATTTCATTGAACATTAAAGCATTTATTGTATAAATAATTGCAAACAAGAGTTTAGCACGTGGATCAAGGTTATGTATTAATGTATTTTTCTTGAAAAACCTAAATGCATTTAGAAATTGCAAGGACAATTATTTCTCCTCCATTTTTTGCAGTTCAAAATAGTTTGATAGGAATTTTACCATATCTGCTTTCATTATAATATTATCAGGAACTTCTAATCCCATACTTTTCAATCCTAATTTTAATCTAGAGACTTGAGGTAGTATTAAAGAGGACCTATTAACAAGCATTTCATTAGTCAATATTCTATTTGTTGGTCCATCTGCTAGAATTCTTCCTCCAGTCATTAATACTACTCTAGGAACGTGTTCAAATGCAAATTCTACATTATGTGTAACCATAATTATCGTTTTTTGCTTCCTATACTCTTTTTCAAGCATATTTAGAAAAATATTAATTTCATTCGCGTCTTGACCGAGAGTTGGTTCATCAAATACCAATATATCTGGATCACGGCACATTATAGAAGCAAGTGCTAATTTTTTTGATTCACCTCCGGATAAATTCATTGGTGAATGGCTTGCATATCTTTCAAATCCATACTCTTTTAAAATCGTATTAGTTCTCTGTTCGATTTCATCTTTACTTATATCTAAGCTTTTCAAAGAAAATTTTATTTCTTCTTCTACGGTATTTGAAAATAATTGATGCATTGGATTTTGAAAGATTATACCTACTTTTTTTGATAGCGAGCCTATTGTGGACGCGATTATATCTTTCCCTTCAATTAAAACTCTTCCTGAATTAGGTCGTAGTAATCCATTTAACATTCGAATTAAGGTAGTTTTTCCCGCTCCATTTTGTCCCATAATTGCCATCGTTTCTCCTTTGTTTATTTTAAGATTTATCTCCTTTAGTGCTATCGTTCCATTGGGATAGGAAAAATTCACTCCTTGAAAATAAATTAATGAATTCATATTCAATCACCATTCTTTTTAGCGCATCTTTTTAATGCTTGTTCAATAGATACGGGGATTAACTTTTGGTCGAAATTCAATTGCTTAAAGATTGAATATATAACCGGTTTATTTATATTTAGGTCATCGAAAACCTCACTACCTATTACTTTTTCTGTTGAATCATGAATAAGGATACTCCCTCCTTTCATTAATATGATCTCGTCAACTAAGGATATCAGTAAATCTAATCTATGTTCACTAATTAGGATGGTAACTTTTTTTTCTTCTTGAATTTTTTTTAATAAATTAATAATTTTCTGAGCAAAGAGGGGGTCTAAACTAGCGGTAGGTTCATCTAAAATGATGAGTGTTGGCTCTAATGCCAAAATTGATGCAATTGCGACTCTTTGTTGTTCACCCCCGCTCAATTCAAATGGAGCTTTAGATAAAAGATTTTTAATTTCAGTCAATTCTACTACTTCTTGGATTCGTTCTTTAATAAGATCAGGGGAAACTCCGAGATTTTCTAATCCAAAAGCAATTTCATGTTCAACATTCATTGTGATTAATTGATTCTCAGGGTTTTGAAAAACAATTCCTACTTCAGAAGAGAGAGATGCAATCGGTGTTGATGTTGTATTTCTACCTTTTACCTCAACATTTCCTTTATAATGACCTGTATAAAATTGCGGAATTAAGCCATTCATACAACGTATTAAGGAAGTTTTCCCTGAACCAGTTTCTCCAGCTAATAAAATAAATTTATCTCTTTCAATTGATAATTTGATATCATTTAAAGCATAGATCTCATTTCCTTTATACCGAAAATAAAAATTATGAAACTTAACTAAGCTCATCGTGTCAATGGGTCTATTTTTCTTATAATTATAACGAAAGGTCGTTAATTAAAGTTTGTTTTATTTCATTTATCAATTCATCAAGATTTACATCCGTTTCATCCTTGATGTGCGCACTAGCTGCCCCATTATGACCACCACCACTACCTCGATATAAATCATTTAAAATTTTGCCAAGATGTAATCTTGTACTTTGGCATACCTCGTTCTTTGCCCTGCTTGTTATTTTAGTACCTGTATTATCTCTTGAATATACAATACTTACATCAAATCCGACGTTCAAGAGTGTAGATGCAACTGAGGCTCTATAATTGCTAACTTGAGTTATTCCAATTAACCAATCTTTTACCCGAATTAATTTTACTCTTTGTAGACCTTTAATTTCAGCAATTTTCTCTGAGATGTCTATATCTAACTCTAGTAATTTCTTGATTTCTTGAAACTCAATTTTTGGAGTCAGCAATCTTGAGATTAGTTTTATTGAATTATTATTACTATATTTAAAGAAACCCGTATCTGTTAAAATACCCGAAATGAGAAGAATTTTAGTTTGAGAAGACAATTTTAAAGAAAGATGTTTATAGAACTCAAAGATAATCTCAGATGTGGAATAACGAGTATCATCTATTAAATTCAGTGTGGAATTATTTGGATTTAAATTCATGTGATGATCAATGAATATAAACGGAATTTCCAGTTTTGTTATGTCATCTACTCCATTAATAATAATTTGATCGAAATTATTTGAATCTAATACTATTATTACGTCTATTTGGGAGATATCGAATTCATTGTCCCCGAAGAGATCAATATTAGGATATTTCTGAAGGAATTTTGTAATGAAACTCTTTGTTGATTTCGTTATTTTAGAATAAGTTAGATACACTTTTTTATTTGGCCAAATTTGATTAAGCAAAAATTTGAAAGCTTGAGTTGAGGCGAGAGCGTCATTATCAACTAGATTATGAGTTGTGATTAAAGGCGTTTTATTCTTTAAAAATTGGACTAACCCATCAATTTCAGATTTGTACATGAACTATACAAGGAGGTTAATTGGTGATTTGCAGATCATTTTGAAGAGATTTTTGCATTGTTTCAAAATTGGTTTTAGTTCTATTGATATTTTGAGCGAGTGTTTTGGAGCGCATTTCAAGTGTTATTTTTAGAGATTTTTTTTCATCAAGGAGCTTATTTCTTTCACTTTTAACCATTATTCCCCCAATACTTTTATATACTATAGTAGTTGGCTCAGCTTTTTCTAATTCCTCTATTGCGAGTGTTGCTTCACTTAATGAGGTTTCATTCTGTAATTGTTGTTGAGTTAAAATTTCCAAATTCCGACTTAAGTTATTTAAATCTTGGATTTTTTTTTTAGTAGCTTCATCTAATTGGTCAAAATTTATCGTCATATGAAATATCACTTATAATAATTATAATTGAAAAAATGTGACTAACAATTTGAAATTTACTACTTTAAAATTTGTTATACAAGCCTAAAAATTTCTAAAGTATGATCAAAAATCCTAAAATTGTTTATTATTTCATTAATAGATGCTCGAAAAGCAGTAATATCGATGCTTTTAATATTGAAGGTCAACGAATTACTTTTTTTTTCCATTGTTATTGTTGAACGTGGGGACTTTTTTGTGTTGAAATCTGGTAAAAATGATTGATAAGCGACATCACATAAATTAGAGTTAGAAAATTTTATAATTACTTGGGATTCAATAGAAAATATTTTTTGATTTTCCATTATTCCTCGATAGCTTCTATTTCTCGTTGCTTACGTTTTGAAATCCTATAAGATTCTGCTCCACGAGGGGTTTCTGTATAATAAGCGCCCCCTGTGAACGTTGCCCCACACTTTCGACAATGCCAAACTCCCGTTGAGACCCTGTTAATAGATCCAATAGTTTCACATTTAGGGCAAGATAGTTTTTTACTTTTTTCTTTCTCCATTACTAAACGCCATTTTTTTCTGACATTTGCACCATAACGAGGACCAAAACTACCGTCAATAGTTACTTTCTTCTTTTTTGGCATGTAATCACGTTCATTTACAATTGAAAGTGTAAAATTTTCAAATTTAATACATGTAATTTTTGTTGATAAATTAATTTTTCTATTTCTTTGACCATTATTCATATGAACAATTATTAACCATTTCGAAGGCATGATATAAAGAGTTTTAAGCAAGGGGATATTAAATCAGTTTATTGGGATAATAGAATTAGTGTTACTAAATTATAAAATATTAAGTGTAAGCAATGTATACGATAAATCTATCATCGAAAGAGAAGATATCTGCGAATTTAGTGGGAACAAAAGCCGCTAATCTTATCTTTTTAAATCAAAAAGATTTTCCAATTCCTGACGGTTTTGTTTTAAATGTAAATGCATATAATGATTTTATTAAATTTAATAACCTAAATGTATTGATAAAGGACAATTTGATATCCTTTAATGGAAAAAATAATCAATCCATAAAATTTCAATCAGAAAAGATCATAGCTGCTATTGAGGGTGGTAAATTACAGGATCTCCTAATTGATCAAATCAAGGCAAATATGGAAATTTTTAATAACAATCCAGTTGCAATTCGCTCATCAGGAACATTAGAGGATTTACCAAATTCTTCTTTTGCAGGTCAATACGATACATATCTCAACATTATAGGAATGGAACAGGTCCTTATTCATGTTAAGAAATGTTTTGCTTCACTTTGGAGTGAACGGGCAATCACTTATCGATATAATAATAACCTACCCAATAAAGAACCAGAAATTGCAGTAATAATACAAAAGATGGTTCAAGCTAATAGTTCTGGCATTCTATTTACAGCAAATCCGATAACAACAGATAAAACCGAATTAATTATTGAATCAAATTTTGGATTGGGAGAATCTGTTGTTTCTGGACGAGTTAGCCCCGACCAGTTCATTATAAAACGATTAAGAAAAAATAAAGGATTTAGAATTATAAATAAAAAAATTGGCTTAAAAAGTCTTACGGTTAACCCAATATTGAATGGAGTAGGTGTAGAATATAATAAAGCATCTGAAATTGAAAGTAATAGAGTTTCTCTTTCTGATCATTTAATTATTAAATTAGTTAAGTTAGGTATCGAACTAGAAAAAGCATTTTATAATAATCCTCAAGATATAGAATGGGTAATAGATAATCAATCCAATATCCATATTGTGCAATCTAGACCAATTACTTCTTTTAGGCAAAAAAATGATGCTGAAGAGGTTTTATGGAGTAGGGGTTATTCTGATGACTATTGGAATGATAATACCACTCCTTTATTTTTTGATCTTTTGGGAAATCACCTAACAAAGATAGTAAACGTAGAATTAAATAGTATCATGGGTTATAGAAAGATGGATTTCCGATTGCTTAAATTATTCAAATGTCATGTCTACTTTAATTTAAACGTTTTAAAAAACAAAGTAGAATATGAAATTCCTACTTTTATGCGATTTGAAGATGTATTGAATTACTTTCCAAATGGATCTGGATCATATGGTAAGAAGACAATAAAAAAGCTTCCGTTTCATCTCAAGAATTATTTACTCGCTCAATTAAGGGTAAAATTTCATGATCCTAATGGAGCCATATCACGAACAGCAGAAGCATATGAAAGTTGGACAAAAGACGTATTTGATCCCTTTTTAAAAACTTTTGATATGAAGATGGAAGCAATAATAAAAAAAGGTGAAGAGATTTCTCTGCTGCGCTTAGTGGACGAGTTGGATGAAATAATGATTTCGCATTTTAGATTAGTCAGGTATGGTATCCCAGTACATAACATCGGCATGAATTTATTAACTCAATATCTACTCACTCGATTCTTAGGTAAAGAAGAGTGCCAAAATAATTTCCCAATCTTAATATCTGGTCTCGAGCATAAATTGACTCTAACAAATGAAAGCATCTTTGAAATGGTCTCTATAATTCTAGAATCTGAATATCTCAGAAATATCATTTTAAATAATAATTCAAGCTACATCTATAGTATTTTAGAATCTGATTCTTCCCAAATCGCACGAGATTTTTTAAGGGTATTAAACAAATTTCTTGAGGAATATGGTGATAGAGGTTTTACTAGAGAAATGTATTACGCTCGATGGAGAGAATCCCCTGATTTAGTATTGGATATCTGTAAATCTTTAGTAAGAGATAAATGTAACTTCTCTGATAAATCACAATTGAAAAATGAGAAGCGAAGAATGATACATAGAAGCATAGTTGAAACCAAAATTAAAAATCAAAAATTAGGTTTTATAAAATGGCTAATATTTTCGACAATTTTGAAAAATAGTCGCAAATATATAATATTTAGAGAAAATCAACGATTTAACCTTGATAAGTGGATTACTAGAAATAGGAAAGTTTTTTTAGAGATTGCAAAAATATTAGTTGACAAAGAAATATTAAAAGAAGAGAGGGAAATATTTTTCTTTCATAAGTTCGAATTAGAAAATCTTGCGAATAATAAATACAAGATTTCTGAAATAGAAAATCTAAAAAAACTTATAAAGATAAGATTAGAGGAATTCGAGAAATATGAAAATCAAATTCCTCCTAAATTTATTTTTGGTTCAAGAGAATATGATGATGAGTTTCCATTCACGCAAGAGAGTGAGACTTTACGAGGAACCCCTGCTAGTCATGGAATAATCACGGCTCCTGTACGTATTCTAAATGAAGTTAATGAGATCGAAAGCGTTCAATCGGGTGAAATAATAGTCGTTCCAAGAACAGATCCGGGTTGGACTCCAATATTTTCAAAAATTGGAGGATTAATCACAGAAACGGGAGGAATTCTCTCACATGGTGCTGTTGTATCGAGAGAATATGGTATTCCAGCAGTGACTAATCTCATTAACGCCAGAAAACTAATAAAAAATGGTCAACTAATTACATTGAATGGATATAATGGAGAAGTAATATTAAATTGAATGAATTAATGAGTGATTTTTATGGAAAGAATCATACATAAAGATAAATTAACCAATCATCTTGAATGGAATGAAAGTTTTTATTTTGTGTTTTATGATAAAAAGAATAACATTGGAGGAATGTCTAGAATTGGCTTTAAGCCAAATAAGAGTGAAGGGATGACATTCTTCTTCTTATTTTTATCCGATGGATCTGCTGCAGGATATCATAAAATAATTAAACTTAAAGATTTTTCTGAGAATTTACGAGTAGGAGGTATGTCTCACAATTGGCAAAATGATGGATCTTGGAAATATTTTTTCCGAGGAACAATGATATTTGTTTCGGATCCGTTAAATATACCTGATGTCCGAGAGAATCCCAAAATCATTCTCAAATCTGAAAAAATATTGATGGATTTAACTTTTTCTCCTCATAGCAGTATTTACGAATATAGTAAATTTATGACCCCTGAATCTTTAGAAATTGGTAAAAAATCGGGAGATAAGCATTGGGAGCAAATTGGGAGAATAGATGGTAAAATTAATATTGGACAAATAGAATATCACATAAATTCAGTATTAGGTCAGAGAGATCATACGTATGGAGTGCGTGATTGGACAGGAGTTGGAAATTGGTTATATTATGTAGTTTGGTTCAATGAAAACTTAGCAATTAATCCTGCTGCAATCATTACTGAAGATGGAAGGTTATCTATTGGTGGATTTTTATTTAGAGATGGTCAAAATATTCCATTAATTTCAATTAACATAATAAATCAAGAATATGATGATCAAGGGATTTATCCCATTAGTTCTGAATTATTAATACGGGATAATTTGGGTGAAGAACATAATTTAAAAGCAAAAGTTGGTCCTATAATTCCCGTACCTTTTACAGATGAGGGAGGAAATCAATCAATCTTAATCCAATCATTTGGTAAATTTGAATTGGATGGAATTAAAGGAGGATATGGATCTTTTGAAACCCTTAGAAAAGTAATAAATGTAAAAAAATAACAAAAAACAGTTAAAAAAAATTATTCGTAATTTACTTTATATTGCCAAAAATTCAAATCTTTTCTCAATTTTTTTCCTATTTCTATTGATTTTTTAGCTAACATGCTTATTTCATCAAAGGAAAATGTTGCTTCACCACTTTTTTGCATAGATGTGATTTTATCTTCCGTAACTGAAATTGAGAGCTTTCCATCACTGATTAATTCCTCGGGTAAACTTGGGTCCAGAAAGATCATATCATCAATCTTGCCGTAAGTTAAAACTAAAGGGAGTTCTTTAACTATAAATTCTCCATCTAAATATTTCCCAGTCCAGACAAGTTTTCCATCTTCCATTTTTCCTTCTGGAATATGACTCGATATCAATGCTGTTAATGCACTTATTCCTCCAGCATCAATTAAATTGCCCGCATAATTCAAGACATACATATCGACAAAAAGAATATAGACTGCTTTTTTAGCTTCTATGCATAATTTCTTGGTTTGAACACAATCAGCATGTCTAATTCCTCTATCAACTACACGTGCTAATTCAATAGATTGTTCATCAGGTGGACCTCTTTCAAATAGTGGTGATGCGATAGGTAATAACTCCGCCATAACTGTACATACCCCCTCATCAGGCATGTCTGGAAATGGTTCTCCAACGTCATATTTTAATCCAGTTACTATTCTTGTTTTACCTAAAGAAACATCAGCAGACCCTTCAGCTGAGGCAATGATATCATGCTTGATGGAAATTTTTCGATATTCCCATAATCCACGATCATCAAATCGCTCTTCCCTTCGAAGATTTTGAATAATATAATTCTTTTCTATAGCAGAAATGACGCGTTTTATATTCATCATTTTAAGTATTACCTCCACTTACTTCTTCTTGAATAGCAATATACTTCTTTTTTAAAGCTTGTAGTTGCAATTCGTATATTTCTGATAAAGCAGATTTTGCTAATTTAAGAAATTCATCCATCTGTTCAATATTCATATCGCCATCAAACTGTAACAATGATAATTCTTCATTAAACCAGGTAATAGCACACGGTAAATCCGCTTGTCCCGCTTTATCTTCGATTCCTGAGAGATCAACAACTAATTGATCATCAATCTTACCGACTGCTACTGCTGTCACCAAACTTTTCATCGGAATGCCCGCATCTGCTAATGCTAGCGCTGCCACAGTAGTACTTGCACATCTGGTGCCACCATCAGCATCCATGACTTCAATGAAAACTTCGAATGCAGTGCCAGGATATAATTCTAAAAACAAAAGTGGCTTTAAACAATCAGTTATAACCATTGAGATTTCTTTTTCTCTGCGTCCCGGAGCAGGTCGTTTTCTTTCGAATACGGAGTACGTTGTCATTCTATAAAAAACGCGTAAAATACCACTATCAGGTTTGGCTAAATGATGAGGATGTACTTCTCGTGGACCATATACTGCAGCATAAATCTTATTATTTCCCCATTCTAGGTAAGCAGAACCATCTGCATTCTCAATAACGCCCACTTCCATCTTGATTGGTCTTAATTCGGTTTTTTCTCGCCCATCTAACCTTTTTCCATCTTCTCGAAATAATTTTTCAGGATATTCATCTTTTATAACTAACGGCATTTATTTCAAACCTCTCTTCTTTTTTTCATTTTCAATAAATTCTATCATTCTATCTGTTAATCCAACTGTATGAGCTTCTCGTTCAATTTTTCTTATTGCATCAATTAATAATCGCTCGTGAGCAATATCTTCACCTTTTAACCAGATACGCCCATTTTGGGTTACGAAAATAGTACTTTTCGTTAAATTTTTCAAATTTTTAATCATGGATCCATCTCGTCCTATAACACGAGGAATTTTAGGCGGATCAATAGAGATCACGATCCCATTATTTTTTTTGCCTAAATACTTGCCAACCGTAGTTAATTCTGGTGAATTTAATCTATCTGCAGAAAGTACTTTAGCAATTAAAATATCCCCAACATCATACATTTCAGCATTTGAATTATTACGATCTGGAGGACCTCCTCTCATACCTCTGGAAATTCTGCCACGTTTCATCGTATTCTTGGGTTTAAGAACAGCATCATCTTTTGCGTTAATATCACACCTGTATTTTACAGGATTTTTGTCAGTTACTAATGCTATAACCTTATCTCCTGGACGGGGAGTATAGAATCCTCTAAGAGGGATAACATTGATATAGTTTTTTTTTGTTTGTTTCAACCCAATATTAAGTGATATTATTTTAGATCGATCGGGAGTCAGTAATGTTCCTCTTCCAGGTAAGTAAGTTTTTGTATCTGTTGTAAGGATCTCACCAGGAACAACTAAATTACGAGTGGTTTCCTCATCTTCAAATTCATCAAGATCAGAATCTTCTTCAGAAATTACCGCTTCTTCTTCCTCATCTTCGTGATTATCATCTTTACTTACTTGTTCTTCATCTTTAAAACTCATTTGTATAATTTCACGCTCTTTACGTATTTTCTTTTGTCTAAACGAAAAAAATATGAAGCAAACAAAAATCAGTCACATTATAAGAGCTTAAGATTTTAAGAGTTTTGTTTGAACTCTTCCATGTGTGAGCTTGTTCAGTTTATCAATTAATTCCATTTGAAGACCTGCAGGAAGATTGATTACAGAAACCCATGATCCATCAGCTTGCCATTCTTCTTTTTTAATTTGAGCCATTTGAGCAACAACATTATATCCTTTCGCTGTAAATGCTGATGGGATCTTAATTGCCATCTCCACTTGTTCCATTCGAATTGGAATAATAGCTCGTAGACTTTTTACAACATCATCTACTTGTTCCTCTGCATTTTTCATCAAAGATATCTTAACTTTCGCTTCTTCTATAGCTTTTTCAATTCTCTGATATGGATGTGGTTTATTATTCTGTGGATTTATCGCGTTTTTGCTAATAATAGTAATTATTTGCTTTAATTTTTTCTCTCGTTCTTCTTCTCTCTGTGTCCTAGTCCAGTGAATCTCTCCATCTAATAAAATGTGTGCAGCTATCGTTCTGCCATCAGTAGAGTTAAAAATAGACTCCATATCACCATCAGTGGCTTTTTTTCCTCTTTTAAGATCTTCAAAAACAGAAAAACTTTCAAAAATGAGATCTATCGAAATTCTGGGGTCATTTAAAATATCCTGAACGGAAAGACGAGATTTATCGCTTCCGCTTTTTAGGTTATTGCTAATTTCATCCCGTATGATTTTTTTTGCCTCCCATGCTTTTTCTTGATCTAAGAGCATTTCAAAAGTTCTTCCTTCTTTTTCAATGCGTCCAATGATATATTCTCCTAAATCAATCCTTGCTCGATCAATCATACGTTTTATCAAATATTGCTCTTTAATTATAAATTATATATCTCGTCTATTATTTGTCTACATTAATGATTATTATTATAAGGGTGTGCCTTGAAAATGGTTCTATATTATAGCATGCCTAATAATTCTTCTTTTTCTTCAACATTCAGCAGTTTAAATTTCTTTTCATCCTTTAAAATATAAGTTACATCACAAGTATGAGATGTTAAATTTTCACCCATCAATTCTTTTAAAGTTTTTAACGGCAATAATTTTAACTCTTCATCACTCATATCTTCTTTATAATTCTCTTCAAGGTACGCTCTTGCTTCAGTTGCTCCTGAACCTATCGCAAAAGCTTTATAGCCCCACATAGCTCCACTAGGATCCGTTAAGTATAAGGAAGTGCTCCCATCTGAATCAATTCCAGCAATCAAGAGACTCACTCCAAAAGGTCGAACACCAGCGTTTTGGGTGAACATTTGAAGATATTCACATATATTCAAAGTTGAGTCTTTTACTGAAATTTTCTCATCATAATTCAATAAATTTACTTGTGCTTGAACTCGTGCACGATCGACTAGCACACGGGCATCTGCAGTGAGTCCAGCAATAGCCACACCAATATGATCATCAATCTTAAAAATTTTCTCTGAACCGAGAACCTCTTGAAGTTCTAAACTTTTCTTTTCTACTGCAAACACAACAGAATGCTTGTTGGTACAAACAATAGCAGTAGTACCTCGTCTTACGGCTTCAATAGCATATTCTACCTGAAATAATCTTCCTTCAGGTGAAAATTGCGTTATAGCCATATCATATCCACGACCTTGCTGACTGAACATTTATCATGCACCTTCTTTATATTATAACAGATGTTAGCTCAAATATTATGGAATTTTACAAACCGCAAAACTCTAATCAAAATCTTAAGTCTTCTGAATACAGATTTTTATTTGCGTTATTTTTTTAGTTCTAATTCTGTTAATAAAGAAGTAATAAATCAAATAATTTATATTTTGTTTTTATGGTTTGAAAGTCGTGGAGGTTTGGGGTAGAGTAGGGAAAAATTTAAGGTGGGAAGATGATTTTTATTTTTGCGTTTGTGATTGTATTGGTCGTGTTTTTTGTTGAATTTTGAATTTGAGATTAGGGAAGGATATCATTACTCCAGAATAACAATTAGAGGAACAAAAAAAGCAAAATATCATTCTTTCATCAAATAAGGAAACCAATAAGGATTTTAAAATTAATTTAACTTTTTGAAAATCCACCATGGTGAAATTCGATATAATAACTGAGAGATTTCCTTTCACAAAATTCTTTAATTTCTAACTCTATAAAATCCCAATAGCTCTGATCATGTCGAATTTCTTTATATTTAGAGAGTAGTTTTGGATAATGCTTCTCAATTATCTGATATATCCTTGGAATATTATGAGGTCTAAAATTTAGGTTTTCAAAAAGAAAATTCTGAGTAAAATTCTCTGCTTGTTCAATGATCACTTTAAAATCAGTTATTTCTGGAAAGAATGGCGAAATAAATACATAAGTATCGATATTTTCCTTAGAAATTTGTTCTATTGCGTTTAACCTTTCTGAAGGCTTAGATGCCATGGGTTCAATTATCCTGGCAAAATCATCATTTAACGTGTTAATCGAGATTCCAATTTTTATGTTTTCAAATTTCTTGAATAATTCTATATCTCTGGTTACTAATTTTGATTTCGTAAGAATTTGTATTTCAGCACTGGTTCCAATAAGGCTCTCCAAAACTTTCTTGGTATTTTGATATTTCTTTTCTAAAGGCAAATATGGATCCGTCACAGAACTTAATAAAATTGATTTATCATCATATCTTGAAGGTTTAATCTTACTAAAGTCATATTTTTTGACATCCAAGAATTGCCCCCATCTTTCTCCTTTATGACCCGTAAATCTAATCATAAATTCCGCATAGCAATAAATACAACCATGTTGGCATCCTATATAAGGATTAATCACATAATCTATTGAAGGGATATTACTTTTGGTTATAATGCTTTTAGCTTCTCGGATTTCAACTTTCATATGTTATGCTCTACTTTTACATTTGGATGTGAAAAAAAGCTTAAGGATTATTCAGGTAATTTCTCTCAGAATTAAAAAGGTTGAGGTTTATTTCGAATATAATAAGCACTCCTGTAATTTTTTAACTCCAAGCAACCTTATTTATAAAAATTGACCATTCCAACAGGATCAATCCTTCATCTCTCGTATGTGCTACAAGATAATCTCCTTCTTTAGTGATTGATCCCACGATGTTTCCTTTCCCACCCGTTATGTTTTTCGCAGCCAATTGAATTTCATCATTCTTAAGAATTGCAAAGCGCAGACCTTGAAAAATGATGGCAGGTTCTTTTTCTTTCCATGCTCTTAATATTGCCTTTGCCTCATCGGGTGATAAAACAAAATCTCCTGATTTATAGATTATGTCTCCTTCAGAATTTAAAAGAAATATCTCCTCCATTCCTTCATGTTCCTTTAGTTTTTCTACTAAATTAAAAAACCTCTGTTCTTCCATGAGTTATCTTTCTCATTTTTAGTATTTTTCTACCATTTACAATAAAAGAAAAGTAATATAAATTTAGTGAAATAGATAGTTCAAGAGAAAAATAACTATTTACCGCATTAGGAGAAAGTATTTTATTTCGTTTAGATTATTTAATATAATATATTAAATATTTCCTCCGGTGATTCTAATAGTAAAGCAGATTGTTTTATTTGATAGACTTTATAACACTAAAAGTAATCAAGAAACAAAAGACTTAATTTCAAGATATCAAAAATATGTCCTTGAATTGGCCCAAGATTTTCCTAACACAAAAATAATTTTTAACAAGGTAAGAAAGTTTGACCAACGAGTGGAAATCACGGTTACAGGTCCGGAGGACGTGTTTATCATTAACATGTTAAAAAAAGAAATTGGAACGATCCAAGAATTCAAGAATTTAAGTATTGGCATGAGCTTGAAAGGTAATTTAGTAGATGTAGGAAAAGTAGGTTTTGGTTTATTTGTAGATTGTGGAATTTTAAATCCTAAAACAGATCTGTTGATTTCTTTACACACGCTTAGAGATCAATTATGTAATGGTAAGGAAAAGTCATTACCCGAAATTATTAAAGCATATGATTTCATAAATGAATTTCCTGTTTACGTAAAAATCACAAAAATCAATAATGAAAAGCAAAATGTTCAAGGTGAACTAGCTATTCCCACATTAAATTTCTTTAAAAAAGTTCTTGATGAAGATCTTGAAGCTGTACATGTGAGCGGAGAAACAAAAGGGCAATTAAAAAAAGCCCTGATTAGAACGGGACATCTTAGAGATATCGTGTCCATTTATCGATACAACTTCATAGATAACATCGTTCTTCTCTCTGAAAATACTGAAGCTCCTGGGATTATCGCTGATATCGGGAAATATCTGCGAAATTGCAAATTAAATGCAATTAGACCCTCTAGAATTAGGAAATTATGCTATTAAGGAAAATAATGCTACTAGGGATAAAGAGAATGGGCCAGGAGAGGTTCGAACTCCCGATATCCACGGTGTAAGCGTGGCGTCCTAATCAATCAAGAGATAATCTTCAGATTTATAGCCACTAGACCACTGGCCCCTTTTATTTAACATAAAAGCGCAATCGGTGGGGATCGAACCCACGAGTCCGTCGGACACCGGTTTAGCAGACCAGCGCCATACCACTAGGCGACGATTGCTTTTTATATAATTATATAACATGGTAAATTTTTAATACTTTTTTATTGTAAAGGTTGAATCCAACAAAATGAAAAAAAAGAATAAAAATAAGAAAAGGGTTTATTCGTGCTATTATTCGAACACGATGTTTTTTCTAATAATTTTCTTTAATTTAGTCTCGGCATGCCACCAAAACACGCCAATTGGAATGCAAATGATCCAGTTAATTATGAGATATAAAAATGCGACTATATCTTGAGAGGGGTTAATACCAAAAATGCTTGCTCTATAGTGATCTCCATATAATGCTACTACAATCGCAAAATACAAAATTTGGGTTAATAAGATGTGGTATGTTGATCGACTTATCATTTTTATTCCCTTGGCGAGCCAATTCTTGGATTCACGGGGTAATAGTTTCAACGCAATTAAAACCAGAAACGCTGAATAGGGGAAGACTAAGAAATTGTAATCACCGGTTATATAAGATACTCCATTTTCATTTGTAAACTTAAAGCCAAAAAATTGGTATGCTATGAGGTAGGTTAGGCTGAGGGGAAATAGTATCCACATGAACCAGTTATGAACATTAAAAATATCATGGTTACGGGAAAACCACATCCCTAATCCCAGTGCCGAAAGGTAAAAAAATACGCTACATTGAATTAACAGAGTATTATAATAATCATCCCACGTAAGATAAATTGGATATAATGGTGGAGGGGGATCGTGAATTTTCAAAGCTTCATAAATAAATATTTGCAGGCTTATTTCAATTAAAAAGCATATAAATAACGATGCTATTGCTTTGAGAGTTGATCCTGAGAATCCTTTATATAACAGTGGCATGATGAAAATACTCCCAAAAATCACGGGAATGAACCAATTTCCTGGTCCCCAAAAGGGTAATATCCCAATGAATAAATGACGAACATCCCAATGTGTACCCCACTGTCCCAACATTATATCGTGGGAACTAGTCCCGTAAAATATTCCTCCAATTATGGTAGAAATAATATAAAGAATGATGAAAGGAAAAAGGTAGCGAATGAATTTATGTCGGAAATACTTCCATGAGTATAGTTCTTCTAAAGTTTTACCTTTATATTTTTGAAATGACATGCCATTGTTAAATCCCATGATGACCAAGAACACTGGAATGGAGATCCGTTCCCATAGAGCGACACCCATGTTATTTTTTATATCCCACGGAATGGTATGGTCAAAAATCACGAGAAATATCATTATAGCCTTCAAAACATCAACTTGGAAGAAATTCGAAGGTTTATGAACTTCTTTTGAGTTGGCATTCAAACCTACTTTAGATTGTTCCATTGTTTTCAATTTTCACAGTTGAAATAATTAACTTTACTATAATTCACGTAAACTTTTAAACAAATACTACAACTTTTCCTAATTGCTAGGGGAAAATAAGAAGAAGTGAAAACCGATCCAAGTTATTCGGAGATAACTTCAAAAACCATTCTTTCAATTATTGGTTTTTTTGTGTATCGTTTATCATAATACCAGCCAATTAGATTCCCTTTTAGATTCTCTTCAGGTTTTTCGGGTATGATAATGATCATCACTCCATTCGAAAGGTATTTCAGTATTTTTCTATCGATCGTGTGGAGTTTTTCGTTACCAGAGGGATGTGTATGAGCTTGCCACACGATATCAACCCCCAATTCTTGCTTAAATTTACGCATGTTATAAATTTTAGATTTTTTATATCGCATCCAACTTCTAGGCTTCATGTGAGTTCTAGATTTTCCCTGATTCAAATCAGGGTTTGGAATGAATTTTGTTACAATACCAAAATTCTCCTTGCGATCTGCAAATATCCAATAATGTTCCACATTAGGCCATGCTTCCCCGGCTTTTTGCGTGATTTCATCAAATATTTTTTGAGGAATTAAATAACGAAAATCTTTAGCAGTACTCATGTAGTATTTTTATGTACTACAAAATTTATATTTTACGAAAAATTTAGGTCTGCTCATAAAATTCGTAAATCTCTCTCAATTTCATGCCTTATTGATATAAATTGTGCAAGTAATGCACGTGAGGTCAATGTAATTACATTTTGACATTCCATCGAGAAAAAATGAGGACAAACTAAAGATAAAATAAAAAAATTCATAATTAAGTATTAATTATAAAAAAATATTAATTGCATTTATCATATTAAACACGCAGACGTAGCCTAGTTGGTAAGACGCCAGCCTTGAGTGATCTCATATTCGAGTAAGCTGGTGCGTGAAAACGCTCGGGGGTTCGAATCCCTCCGTCTGCGTTTTAAGTGTAGGATTAGAAAAGATGATATAAGAAAAATTTTTATTCTATCATCTCAAAGCTATTCCAGTTTGATGATGAGAAACTTAATATATCAAAAAATAAGAAAATTAATAGGATAAATACGGGCTATGAGGGATTTCCAACGGTTTGAGAGTTTCAAACGTCATATTGAACCCCCGACTTGCCGGTGTCTCAAAACGCAAGTAATTAAGCGCTAGATAAGAGCCGGACGCGCTACCTGATTGCACTAAAAGCGTGGGGTACGCTTAAATCTGCGCTAATAGCCCATATTTAGTATACAATTAAATCAAATCGGGGATTATTTAAGAAATCTTCTATTTCGGTAATGGTAAATTTAAATGAATTAGTTAAAGATAGAAGCGTAAGTCCCTAACGACCCTCTATTTTTTTCACTTACTCTTCCTTTTTTAGATAATCAAATAGAATTTCAAAATCAGAGAAATCAAAAGGTTTCAGGATGTATCCATCGGCATTAGTTTCTTCGATGTGTTTTTTTACTTCATAACCTGGGATGGCTGTTAATAGAAATATTTTAATATCTTTAAGCTTGTTATTGGATTTTATTATTTTGCAAATTTCATAACCACTGTAATCTGGAAGAATTATATCCAATAATATAATTTTGGGAATGTTATTGTTTAATTCATCCAATCCTTTAGTACCGCTAACAACACCTTGACAAACATATCCCTTGCTCTCAAAATAACTCGTCAATAGTCGGATAGTTGCCTGATCATCTTCAATTAATAAAATATCATAATGTGTTTTTTCGGTTTTGATGTTATCGAGAATGTTTACAATTTTATTTTCTAAGAGTTGCGATTGTTCAAAGATGTTTTGGATGGTGTTAAAAACGTCATCTTCCAGTTCCTCCTTATAATTTTCAATTAATAATTGTGAAAATCCTTTAATAGAAGTAAGAGGTTCTTTAAGTGCGTGTGATATGTTGGAAATCGCTTGATCCTCGGTTTTAAGTAGGGTCCCATTGAAATTTCTTCCTTTTTTATTAATAAAGAAATTCACACTCTCTCTTATTAATCTTGAGATAGTATAATTATTTTCTTTGATAAAATCTTGCCAACTATTTTTTGTATCTTCTGAGACATAAAGGGATATTCGTTCTTTATCTCGATCGTATATTTTTTCACCTTTAAGCCATTTTTTAAAGCCCTCAGTGATTGAATCTCTCCAAATTGCATATTTATCAAAAGATTTTTGATATTTTCGCATCAAATCTTGCGCTTTTTCACTATTTAAATCTAATTTTTCGATCTCGTCATCAGTCATGTGAGGAGAATCATAAAATTCATCGGTACTATCTTTCTCTCCTTTTTTAATAATTAACACCCTTAGGATATTTTAAACATCATTGTATTATCGTGCAAAAAATTAGATCCTTTTTGTTATAACAATTCTTGCTTTTTATTTTTTATTCCTTTTTATTATTTTTCTTATGAAAATTAAAAAAATTTTGCATGATAATATAAATTACGCTTTACCATTTAAAATATCGAAGACTATTTCAAAATCAGAAAAATTAAACGGTTTTAGAACGAAACCATCTGCCCTTGTTTCATTTAGGTGTTTTTTCACTTCAGATCCCGATATAGCAGTTAAAAAATAAACGGGAATTTGGTTCCATTCTTTATCAGACTTGATTGTTTTACATATATCATATCCACTAAGGTCAGGCAAAATAATGTCTAATAAAATCACCTTTGGAATTGTTCTTCCTAATTCCTCTAATCCTTTAGAACCACTAACTACTCCTTTGCAGATATAACCCCTACTTTCTATAATTTTAGTTATTAATCGAATTGTTGGGAGATCATCCTCAATTAAAAGAACATCAACGTGATTATTCTGAACTTTTATGTCATCTAAAAAATCTTTAATTATATCTTCCAAGATATTGCTTTGATCAAAAATATTTTTAATAGTATCTTTCACAATATCGGTAAGTTTATTTTCATATTCCTTGCTTTCAAGAAGGAGTTGTGAATATCCCTTTATCGATGTTAAAGGCTCTTTCAAGGCATGAGAAATGTTTGCAACTGTATTGGAGTCAATTTGTGAAAGATCATTGGTATTTCTAACTGAGTCTTCTATGAATGTTTTCACACTTTCTCGAATAAGTTTTGAAAATGAGCGATAATCATCCTTATTTTTATCGAGAAAATCTTGCCATTCTGATTTTGTTTCTTCAGATACATATAGCGAGATTCTTTCCTTATCGCGCATGTAAATCTTTTCGCCTTTTAGCCATCTTTTAAAACCCTCAGTAATCGTGTTTCTCCAAATTGCATATCTATCTGTCTCATTTTCATACATTTCCATGTAGAATTTTGCCATTTGGCTTTCTAAATCAAGATTTTCAATTTGTTTATCCGTGAAATGAGGTCGATCGTTATGATTGGATTCTTTCTCTTTTGATTTTGAATTTTTTTCTGAAATGAATTGCTCTTTGCCATCCCCTTCTTCGGGATCTTTTACTTCTTCATTAGAATTTGGAGCTTTTTTAATAATTTATGTTTCACCTAATGGGATCGTCGCGTTTTTTTGTTCAAAAAGATGATTTTGTTGTTCAAAAAAATCATAAGAGATAAATTATTTAAATTTAAGTCTTCTATCTTCATAGCGTTAGGGTTAGTGATACTAAAATTTCCATTCCAAGTCTCTGATGGTTTTGGAATGAAAAAATATTTGATTTCTCTTTTTCTATCCCCGTAGAGTAATCCATTGATACTACTTGAGGAAAAGTTAACTTTTTGGTGATTTGGTCACCACTTATAATTCATTGCTTTCTTTTTCACGTCATGCCTATTATTTCAATAATATTCACATACCATTTTTTCCGTATTAAAAATCAAGATTTAGTGAAAAATACATCAGACTTTTTTTTAGATTTCAAGAAAAACGTCAAGAAATAAGGAAGGAATGGTAGAAAATGACCTCGAGATTAGGAAGATATTAGAGGACCTCCATTTCAGAAGTGAATTTACAGGAGTATCTCACCATGATTATCATCTGAATGATGGTTTTATTGCTTTGGATTCTAATCAATACAAGGAAGAATCTATTAAAAATCCAATTTTTAACAAATTTAATTATGGAAAAAGTAACTATATAGAGATCTCTAAATATTTTTTCCTCATTAAATGAGGGGAAGGGTTGATCTTATTTTGTTATCACTAACATCATATATCCTTTTTTTAGTTATTAAATAATAATTTGTTTTTATAAAACACATGTAATCACATGTTTTTTGTTATAAAAAAATAAAAAAATAAAAAAAAGGGTTTTTTATCAATTATTAAGATATACATCGCCACAATTTTCAAATCGTTATCGAAAGATTTAAATATCAATGTGTGATATTTGGATCATAACAAAAAAGTTGTGTGTAAATTTTTATTTTTTTGTTATCCCATTTTTCCACGGGACAAACAAGAAATTTAAATATATCATTGTAAAAGAATTGTAAAAGGGTAAAAAAAATGGTCGTTGAGATTGATCTCGTAACAAACTTGTGCCCAGAATGTGGGGGGAGCACAACTGCCAGCGAAGAGCGAGGAGAGACAGTATGCATGCAGTGTGGGCTTGTCGTTTTTGAAAAGGGTCTTGATATTAACCATAGCGGGATTCGAGCTTATTCTAAATCAGAAAAAGACAAAAAAGAACGTACAGGTTCTCCAATGTCTATATTAATGCCTGATATTGGATTGAGTACCGTAATTGATCGTTCTAAGATTAAAAATCCTGATCTTCGGCGAGCTGCAAAATGGAATACTCATTTATCATGGGAAAAGCGAAACATGTTAATGGCGATAACGGAATTAAAAAGAATTGGAGGAAATCTTAATTTTCCTGACCGAGTCAAAAAATCTGCAGTGCGGCTCTACAAGGAAGTATTTAAACGCCAATTACTCCGTGGTCGTTCAATTAATGGGATGATTGCTGCTTGTGCATATTATGCTTGTAAAGATGAAAAAGTTCCTATTACTCTTCAAGAAATTTTAGAGGAAGCATCAATTAATGATAATATTGTAAAAAAGTGCTATAAAATCTTAGTTAGAGAACTCAATCTGAAAATTTCGCATATAAACCCTGTTTCATTAATTCCTCGTTATTGTGCGGATTTAGCTCTTGGGATTGAGGTTGAAAAAGAAGCCATGCGAGTACTTCAGAATTTTATTGATAAAACTTCAATTTCTGGCAAGGATCCAAAAGGTCTATGTGCTGGTTCGATTTATTTAATTTCCAAGCTAAGAAATGTGAAAGTAAGTCAAAAGGACATTTCCAGAATTATTGGGGTTACCGAAGTTACTTTACGATCACGCTATAAAGAGCTTTTGAGCTCAGTCCAATTCTCTTTTTAAACTCTCCATTTTAATTTTTCTTATTTTATTTTTAATTCGCTTAAAACTGCAATTTTAAGAGACTAGTCAAATAATTTTTTATCCCGCCATCATATGGATGTGAACTTACGTTCATTATCGAAGAAAATTTCGCGACAAAAAAAAACAGATTTTCAAAATCTCGATATTTATCTAATTTTGATCTGATTGAAATATTCAATTAAAATTGGTTAAGTGAACCGTTAATGTTTATGATGTTGATAAATATATAAGATATACAGAACGAATCTTCCGTATTTTTGAATAATGAATATTGTAAATAATTTAGTTCTGATGACCCGTTCTGCGTGCTGCTATCTGCCCAATTTTCCTACCGGGAGGAGCATTGCGAGAAGTTGTTGTCGGCTTATGAGGAGATTGCTTTGCACCCCCCCCATATGGATGAGAGCATGCATTCATCGTTACACCACGTACCACGGGCCATTTTTTAGCCTTAGATTGGTAAGCGAAGAATTTATTTCCCGCTTTTAAAAAGGGTTTATCAGTTCTCCCGCCTCCTGCTACTACTCCAATTGTACAGAGGCAACTGTCATGGAACCAACGCATTTTTTTTGATCGAAATAACAGTTGAACCTTGTCATCTAATTTATCCCTTACAATAGCCGATACTCCAGAGGCTCTAGCGATTTTTCCGCCATCTTGGGGCGTGCTTTCGACGTTGAATACTAATGATCCAAGAGGGATTTTTTTGAGAGGCAAGATATTTCCTACTTCGACAGGAACACCATAACCCGTTTGTGATTGAATAAACTCTTGACCTTCATAAATTCCTTCAGGAGGTAACCATAATCCTTTCTCGCCATCTTCGTATTTAATACGTGCTAATGGTGCGCCTCTTCCCGGGGAATGAATTAATTCCGATACCCTAAATGAAATTTTTTTGACCCCTTTATCAAACGATCGGTATTTAACTTCTCCCGCGTGTCGATGGCTTGGAGATCGTGCCCATAAGTTTCCATATCCTTTTCTTCGAACAAGTATTCGTTTTCCCATGCATACCACTAAATAGAGTAGAATTACATTAACAAATTAACTAAAGTATAAATTTTTTATTATTTTGATGTCTTCTCATGAAATTCTAGAGAATTGAGTCAAGAAATGGTTAAAGCTTATTATTTTTTAGCAATTCATCGATATTGTAATTAAATGCTATGGGTAATTCTCGCTCAATAAATTCCCCTGCAATGTTTGTTAACAATAAGTCCTTAATTTCCTTTTTATCTTTGGTTTGACCAAGAACCCATCCAAGTTTAACATAAGCAACTTCTGGTAACATGTTTCTTCCGGGTATTACCCCAAGATTTTGGAGCTCTCTTCCAGTCGAATAGACGTTCATGCCCACGAAACCGTGTAAAGTTTGAGTGGTCATTAAAATTGTGATGTTTTCTTCTATCGCTCTTTTGATTGCCTTGTAGACATCGGTACTAACGTGCCCTAATCCCGTGCCAGCAAAAACAATTCCTTTATACCCACTATCAATGTAAAATTCAATTAATTCATTTTGCATCCCGGGATATGAGTAAATAAGAGCTATTTTGTTTTCGAAGCCCGTTTTGAGTACAATTTCTCGATTGTTTCGCTTTTGGACATCATCTTTGAACAGTTTTATTTTTCTATCCTTTCTAACCATTCCAATTGGAATATCATCGATAGTTCGAAATGTGTTTCTTACAGAAGAATGCATTTTTCTAACGAGTGTTCCCCTATGAATTAATCCGTAATCATGAGATGTAGATCCAAGCATAACAACTACAACTTCTGCTATATCTGAAGTTGCAACTGTTGCTGAATTGATAAGATTCAAGGCAGCATCAGACGAGGGTCTATCTGAACTTCTTTGACTACCGGTCAGTACAACTGGAATTGATAAATCTTTTAGCATGAATGATAATGCCGCACTTGTAAAGCTCATTGTATCTGTTCCGTGTCCAATGATGATCCCATTTATACCTCCATCAGCGGCTTTTTTAATTTTAGTTGCTAATTGTTGCCAATATTCGGGTTTCATATTTTCGGATAATATTTCGAACACGATTTCACAATCAAGATTACATATTTCGGCGAGTTCTGGAACAGAACTAAATAATTCTTCGGGTGTGAACGAGGGGATTACTGCTCCCGTGATGTAATCTAACCTAGACGCAACCGTCCCGCCTGTTCCTAATAGTCGTATGTTTAAGAGATTGTCATTAATTGGGAACTTTTTTTCAGGGATCTTGTAGGTAGCTTCTCTTTTTCCGGTTTTAGTGATCTTTTTCACCTCATTGAGATTTATACCCAGATTATAATTGTTCTTAAGCTTAATTTCAATGAAATCAGGATTTGCATATTCATTTCTAGGAAGAATGATTCCTTTCAATGTTGTTTTGATAGTTTCAATCTCAACTATATCCCAGATCCCTATTTTATTTTCTTCTAAAAACTTTTTCGTTTTACCCTTATAACCTTGTAATTTACTGGTCATTTATTTCAATACCTCCAATCTCTTTTGAATTGCTGTTTTTAATTCTTCAGAAACAATTGCCCCATCAATTTTACCACGTACTTCTTTCATAACTTCACCCATTAAAGGTCCCATTGAACGAATTTTTTTGCTTTTTATGATTTCAATGTTATCATTGATGACCATTTCTATGACTTTTTTTAGTTCATTTACATTCATCTTTTCAATTTTTAATTTTTGTTTGATTTCTTCAATAGATAGATGAGAGTTATCTGCTTTCATAATCAACATTTCTTCAATTGCTTCTTTACTAATCTCTTTTTTTTTTAACTCCATAAATATGTCTTCAAAATCTGAATCTGCAATATTTTCTATATTCTTTCCATCTCTCCTTAAAGCAGTAGTCATTTCTGATATTACATTAATAATTAAGGAGGGATTTTCAGAAAAGATCTTGATTAGTTTTTCGAATAACTCAAGTTTATCATTAAAGATTAATTTCATGATTACCTTCTCTTCCAATTTATGCTTCTTCGCATATCTTTCAATTGTTAACCAGGGGTATTCTGGAAGTTTTTTTCTTATAATTTCAGCTTCTTCAGGTGGATTGAAAATAGCTTTGGAATCAGTATCAGGATATAATCGTGCTCCGCCATGTAATTCCCTCAAAAATTCAGTATTGCCATTTTCTAATGCTTTTCGTGTTTCAGGAGGGACGCCATTAAATGACACTTTTACCCGTTGAATAATGATATCGATAGCTTTTTTGCATTCTTCTTTTAAACCTAAAATCAATAGGAAACAATCATTTTGAGAGTCTGAATTTAGATTTTTTCTAATTTTATTTAATTCCTCATTTGATAATTTATACTTGTTAAGATCTTCATCTGAATGGATCAAACCTTTCAATCCTACGAGCGTTTTTATTTTACTACTAACTTCAGTACCAAATCTATAATCCTCCATCAGTTCAATGCCGAAAATACCCTTAAAGCCTTTCAGATTAATGCCATAGAGCATTTTTCCTTTCTTAATGCCCATTCCTATGAATCCTGAGTTATTATTAATCAGTTTTGTTAAATCTTGACCATTAGGGATAATATCATTTAGTTTTAGTTTTCTTTTTTCTAATTCTTCTTTAATTTTAACTAATCCAAGTTGTCGAGAAATTTCATGATTAATTAAAACGGGGATCCATCCTAATTTCTGAACCCCTTTTATCTCGATCCGAGTCCCTGACTTAATGCTCACATTAATATCTTGACGTATTGAGCCTAAAACTTTTTTTACTTTTGTTGACCATAAAAGCAATCCTAATCGTTCAGCACATTCTCTACATTCATCTGGATGATTTATATCAGGATCGGTAGTGATTTCAACAAGGGGAATTCCCAATCTATCCAACCTAAAATAGTTAGTCTTGTTTTCAGTCTTAATTCTTCTAGCAGCTTCCTCTTCTAAGCTTAAAATATCAATGCCAATTTTTTTTCCATTTTTTAGCTCCACGTATCCATCTGTTCCTAAGATCATCATTC
>Ga0315535_1000065_pt1 | contig 60420 bp, 69 predicted proteins | sample SalMarSW160220MG_2_FD_203092 | JGI IMG/M metagenome (GOLD analysis project Ga0315535, IMG submission 203092) | Salt marsh sediment microbial communities from the Plum Island Ecosystem LTER, Massachusetts, United States - Salt Marsh Sediment SW1602-20 ... | reverse complement strand
GAGGTGTTTGCTTGCGCCTTCACGGTTCGTGAACAAACCTGTAGATTCTATAGCAAGGTAAACTCCCAGGTCTTTCCAGGGGAGTTGCGCGGGGTCTCTAATGCTCAGACATTTGAGGTCTTTTCCGTTAACTACTAGGTCGTTTCCTTTTACTTCAACGGTTCCAGGAAAGCGCCCATGTACGGAGTCGTATTTGAGCAAATGGCCATTAGTTTTCGCGTCTGCAAGATCGTTGATGGCTACAAAATCAATGTCTGCATTCTTTTCAATAGCTGCTCTATAGAGAAGTCGTCCAATTCTTCCAAAACCATTAATTCCAACTTTTATCGCCATAACAATTCACCTAACAATAAAACTGTAAAAAGCCACTCTAACAATATTAATTTTCCGACAAAACAGACTTCATCAAACTAGAACGCCCTTAACAAGAGTAAAATTCACTATTTTTGTTTAGAGAAAAAACTCCTTTGTATGATTGAAGACAAAGAAATTATTTTTTTGATCAACCAAATGCTTTCTTAAACATCTTTGAAGAAGATAGCAAAAATTAAAAGGAGACATCTCACACATTAAGTAAACAATCGGTGAGCAAGCTATGAGTGATTGTGACGTCGCTATCTCTTATGAACCCTTTAAAGAAATTGTAATTATGGAAAAAACCCATTTTAACAGCCCCGACGAAATCGCGCGCTTTACCTCCATCATTGCCGGGGGCAAACTAGCTGGGCTATATTGGGTGGACGGCATAGTGTTTTTGTATTTTCCTCTTACAGCTTCAACGACCGCAGTCGCTAAAGAACTGCTTGAAAAACACAAAGTCTATTGGACCTACGTTGGCTATTCAGATATGCCAAAATACACACCTACTATTGAAACAAAAGAAAAAATGATCGTGCCCGTTATCGACATATCAGCTGACCCTGTATTGAAGTCAGTTGCGAAGTGGCTAAAAGAACAAAAATAGTGCGAAGGCCAAGGTTTGCCAGAAATAGTATTACGAGGCGAGGTGTTTTCAGGCACAGGAAAAGGGAAATGCTTCGTTGACTTGCCATGGGTTCGGCACCAACTTGAAAACGCACTTGACTCTTCTCCTTATTCTGGAACCTTAAACATTCGTTTGAAAGGAAAAGATATAGAAAACAAATTAATTCTTGAAAACTCCGAAGGAACAATTGTTGCTCCCCAAGTCGGGTACTATCCAGGTATGCTCTTTAAAGCTAAAATCTGTTCTTTACAGTGCGCCGTCGTAATTCCTTTAGTTCCCAATTACCCGGAAGACCTCTTAGAGGTTATAGCACCCGTCTACTTGCGCGGCATCCTCAATTTAGTGGATGGAAACGAAGTTACCATTACGGTGAAGGTTTAGTGATGATTGTTTTCTTTAATGCCGCCATGTACTCATCATAACAGCCGACTTTTTGAAGGTAAGAACCATAAGTTACCAACGCTTTCATAGCTCTTGCTGCATCCTCAGGCGACTCAAAAGACGGAACACCCAGCTTATCGAAACGAGACCGAGTATATAGCGCCATTTCTGTCTCACCGATGTCGCACATAACTATAGGCTTGGTATAACTTTCAGCGACTTTCACTAGTCCGTCTATGTAAACCTCTCTGAGTCCCGGCATGTGATGTAGACCAAGAAGAATTATACCACAAATGCTCTGTTCCTGAAACATCAAATCAGCAGCCATAACAAACATATCGTCAGTAACTGAACCAGTGAGGTCAACCGGGTTTGATGTAGCAGCAATCTTTAGGATGATATTTTGATCTTTAAGCTCTTGGAATTTCTTCAAGGTCGCCTCAGAGAAACGGTCCACCGTTAGACCCAAAGCTTCACATTCATCAACAGTCATAACTCCCGGTCCGCCAGCATCAGTTAAGATGCCGATATTTTTGCCCATGGCTGGCGGTTGCATCGCCAAGGCTTTACCGATATCAAAGAATTCTTCCATATCTCGAGCACGAATTATTCCTCCTTGTTCAAACGCGGCGTCGTAGATTTTGTCTGACCCTGCAATGGCCCCAGTGTGTGAAGCAGCAGCTCTCGCGCCAGCCACACTTCGTCCTGATTTGATGACTACAATAGGTTTTTTGGCTGTAACCTTCTTCGATATCTTCAGAAATTCCCGTCCATCCTTGACATCTTCAAGATAAACAAGGATAACTTTGGTTTCTTTGTCATGCAGCAGATAATGGAGTATGTCGGATTCAGTGACATCGCATTTGTTGCCAAAACTAACAAATTTACTGACACCCATCTGGCGCCCAGTTAGGTAGTCAAGCGCAGCTACACCAAAGGCTCCACTCTGAGTAATCATAGCTATGTTGCCCGGAAGCGGTCTTGGCGTCGCGACTACGTCTTCACCTGTGGTTAAAACCTTGGTTTCGGGCAGAAATAGAGTATCAATACCTGTTTTAGAGTAATAAACTCCAAGGCAGTTGGGTCCTAAAACGCGAATACCTGCTTTCTTGGCGACCGCGACCACTTGGTCTTCAAGTTCTTTGTTGCCGACCTCCTTAAAGCCCGAACTAATTATTATAGCAGTCTTAACTTTCTTAACAGCTGCTTCTTCCATCACTGCTAAAACTACCCGAGCAGGAACAATTATTACGACTAATTCTATTTCACCAGGAATTTTAGACAACGATTTAAAGCATTTGAAGCCAAGAATCGAGTCTTCATTTGGGTTAACAGGATAGAGAACCCCCTTGAAAACACCATGTTCCTTGTTAGTGGCAAAGTTCTTGAAAATAACATGACCTGCTTTATCGACTTTTTTAGTGGCGCCGATAACTGCAACTGAACGTGGATTAAAAAATGCGTCCATTTTTCGAAGCGTATCTACCATACTCTATCCCGTCACTGCGCTAAGTCTTACAATCCTTGTTTTATGTGTTACTCTAAAGAAAAGTTCTTTTCGGTTAAACAATCAACGAAGAGCCATTTTACCGCATTCTTCTAACTATTACTATGGGCTTATGTCGGATTGCGCTAAGCATTTCCCAAGTTACAGCATCAACTTTTACATGGAACCTTGCGGCCATATCCCAAACGGTGGCACCTGATCCTGCACCACGAGTTTTATCGGCAATATTGGTAATTTTCAATGCCTCAGCAGCTTTCAGATTGCAACCAACAACCGACAATGGCGTTGAACTTTTCTTGAGTCCTAAAACCCTACCCGCGACATACGTGAAGACCCCTCCGAATGAATGGATCCCTCTCAGAGGTCTTGGTCGCGGAGTGAAGAAAAAATTTCGAAACTTGTAGGTCTTGTCTGTATCGGCTATTAGTAAGCAAACGTTTTTCTGCAGTTTCTGTCGGATTTGCTCTCGAATTTTCCATGCTAAAACATCTGCGTTTTCCAATGGCAAACTCACATAAGAGTAAGCTAGGTTTGAACCATCAATACCTCCTTCTGAACCAAACAAGAGTGCCTGCCAAATCCCCGCGTATTGAAGAGCAACCTGTTTGTGGTAACTGCCAGATTCAAGCGGGTACCCACGGATCCTTCTCAGCAGTCGCTGCCCAAAACCACATATTATCCCAAGCGGGTAACCCCAAAAAAGACGCATCCATAAACTGGCTAAAACCTTAGCCATCAAACCTGACTTTACTCTACTCTCGTCAACCATATTGCCAAGCGCCGTCGAAATTGCCTTTTCAGACACCACAACAAAATCACCGTCTTCAACTTTGCCTTGGATAGCGGCTATGATTTTCTCTGTGTAGTCGCTATTAGGTTTCCAGTAGCTGGTTGAAATCGCCAATGCACGGTACCGGGTCATCTACTTTGGCACGAATGCAAAGTTAGGTTTTATCCTAATAAGAGTTGGTTTGTCTAAAACAGTGCATAGGGGAAACGTTGGCTGTTTTGGTACAGTTTGCCTTTTATTGGAATTTGCTGTCCGCAGACAGGGCATTTCATGTTTTTAGTGAGGTTCCATGCAGTAATGTCAAAGGCTTCGCGTTTGATGACTGCTGTGTCACAGTTGGGGCAGTAGGTGTTCTCGCCTGGATGACCGGGAACATTGCCGACATAGACATAGTGCAAGCCTTGGTTTTTAGCGGTCAACAATGCTTTCTCCATTTCTTTCACGCTTGTGGCAGGAATTGTAGTCATCTTATATTCTGGATGAAAACGCAGAAGATGTAAAGGTGTGTCCGCTCCAAGGTAGTTTTTAACCCATTTAGCAAGTTCGCGGATGTGATCCATAGAGTCGCCTGATTTGGGAACTACAAGATTTGTTAGTTCAATATGAACTCCTTGGAGTTTGAACTCCTTTAAGCTCTCGAATATTGGCTCAACTTTTGGTACCGACATGTTAGATTTGTAAAAGTCGGGATCGCCGCCACCTTTGAAATCCACAGTAACAGCGTCCAAATACGGAGCGATAGTCTTGACCGCCTCTGTAGTCATATATCCGTTTGTTACAAAAGTGTTAAACAAACCTGCATGTTTGGCGAGTTTAGCAGTATCGTAAGCATATTCCATAAAGATTGTTGGTTCAGTGTAGGTGTAGCTAATGCCTTGACAACCCGATTTCAACGCTGCTTTAACTACCTCTTCAGGCTGGAAAGGTTTGCCAGCAATTTCTCGGTCTTGGCTTATCATCCAGTTGTCGCAGAATTGGCAGCGGAAATTGCAGCCAGCAGCAGCAATTGACAAGACCAACGCGCCAGGATTGAAATGCGACAACGGTTTTTTGCTGATGGGGTCAACACCTGCAGACACGGCTTTACCATAGTTCAATGAATAGAGGGTTCCACCTTCGTTTTTACGAACTAAACAAAAACCTGTAGAATCAACGCTTATCAAACAGCGACGAGCACAAAGGCAACATTTAACTTTGCCCTCGCTTTGGCGCTCGTAGAGCATAGCTTCATGTAACGACATGATTATACCACAATAGAAGAAGGAGTATTGCATTTAAAAGCATTAACTTCAAAAACCTGTTTATTCAAAATCAAAAGAAACATGTTGAGTTCTATGGTCAGAATTGGGGGTTTAGAGCATCTTATTAAAGAAGCAGGTTTTTTCTCCAGTATGGCACACAGCACCAGTCTGTTCAACAATGTAAAGCAAAGCATCGTAGTCACAATCTGTTGAGACAGAGATTATTTTTTGGGTGTGCCCTGAGGTTTCGCCTTTAACCCACAGTTCATTTCGAGAACGACTCCAATAAGTACCTTTCTTAGTCTTAATAGTTAATTCCAATGCTTCTCTGTTCGCATAAGCAAGCATCAACATCTCCTTAGTTTTAGCATCTTGAACAATCACAGGAATAAGCCCGTTGCCTTTTTTGAAGTCTAATTTTTCAAGCAGTTCTTCATATGTCATATTCGAATAGTCACCCCCATCTCACGCAAATAATCCTTCACAACAGGAACAGGATAATTCTTGTAGTGAAAAATCGAAGCTGCCAAAGCAGCATCAGCCTTGCCATCGGTTAACACATCAAAGAGGTGTTTCGGAATGCCTGCGCCTCCACTTGCAATAATGGGTACATTTACTCGTTCGGAAATCGCACGAGTTAGCTCTATATCGTAACCATCTTTTGTGCCATCCTTATCCATCGAAGTTATCAAGAACTCGCCCGCCCCAAGCTTCTCAGCCCCCATTGCCCAGGCAACCGCATCCATTCCTGTAGGTTTCCTGCCGCCATATGTGACTACTTCAAACCATAATTTGCCTTCGCCTGTTTCAACCATAATCTTGTTCTCGCTTGGTAACTTGTTGCGTCTAGCGTCAATGGCTACTACTACGCATTGTCTGCCGAAAACATCCGCCAGCTCTGTGATTAATTTGGGATTTTCAACTGCTGCTGTATTAACCGAGACTTTGTCAGCACCACTGCACAAAATTAGTCTTGCATCCCCCACATTGCGAATCCCCCCGCCGACAGTAAAAGGGATACTTATTGCTTTGGCCACGCCCTCAACAACCCCACGCAAGATGTCCCTTTTCTCAGAAGATGCCGTTATGTCAAGGAAAACCAGTTCATCAGCGCCTTCGTCAGAATAACGCTTTGCCATCTCAACGGGGTCCCCTGCACATTTCGGGTTAAGAAAGTTTATACATTTGACAACTTTCCCATGATCCACATCCAGACACGGCACTATACGTTTTGCTAAAGGCATAATTTAAGCTCCTATCTTTTGAATAGCTTCCTTCAACGTGAATCGACCTTCATAAAGAGCTTTACCAATGACTGCACCGTCCATACCGATTTCTTTAAGAGCAGCTAAATCGCCGATACTTCCGATTCCTCCTGCTGCGATGATTTTCGCTCCTGGATAAAGAGCAGCTGCACTAAGCATTTGAAGGTCTGGACCACTAAGCAGTCCATCTTGTGCAATGGAAGTAATCAAGAATTGGTGAACACCAAGAGCAGAGTATTTTTCCAATGCATTATCCACAGTTATTGTAGTTGAGGTTTGCCAACCTTCAACCATAATATGTCCTTCCTTGTTATCTAAAGCAACAATGACAGAGTCTAAACCGAATTTCTGTTGAATTTTTTTAATCACTTCAGGATCACTGAAAGCCAAGGCGCCAAGAATAACTTGCGTTATACCTGATTGGAAAAGTTTCACAGCTATTTCAAAGCTGCGAATTCCGCCTCCGACTTGAATTGGCAAGGAAACATTCTTTGCAACTTCAGCTATGGTAACTTGGTTTTCGCCGACTCCAAAGGCTGCATCCAAATCGATAATGTGCAACTTGCTTGCACCTTCATCGCGCCACCGCTTTGCGGCTTCAATCGGGGTACCAAATTGTTTTTCATAGCTTTTTGCGGTTTTGGCTTCTCCTCGAGTTAAGCGAACGATTTTGCCGTTCATCAAATCTATTGCTGGAATCAACTGCATAAACTCACTTCACTATGATTTTTGCAAAGTTACTTAGAATTTTAAGACCTACGTCGCCTGATTTTTCTGGGTGAAACTGGGTTCCGTAAATGTTTTTATTGGAAACCGCAGAGGTGAATCTTGTTCCGTACTGGGTTGTTGTACAAACTATTGCTTTTTCCTTAGGCTCTGGATAGAGGGAGTGAACAAAATAAACGTAAGTATCCTCTGCTACACCGTCGAAAAGTTCGGTTGACTTGACGATTTCTAAAGTATTCCAACCCATGTGTGGTACCTTAACGGTTTTAGGCAACTGCATATTTCTGCCCTCAAACAGCGCTAAACCTATTCCGGGTCCTTCCTCGCTAGATTCAAAGAAAAGCTGCAAGCCCAAGCAGATGCCAAGTAATGGTATGCCCTCACTGATTTTTGTTTGGAGCACTTCCTTGACTGAATCCAGCTTTGAAGCGGCTGCGGTAAAGCTTCCAACTCCTGGTAGGGCAATGGCATCAGCTTTTGCGAGGTCTCGCCATGTAGTTCCAATTGACGCCGCTAAACCAGCTTTTTCCAATGCTGTTTTAAGGCTAAGAAGGTTTCCCACCCCATAATCAAAAATAACTACTTCGGGCATCAGATAACTCCCTTGGAACTGGGCACACCTTTACGCCTGGAATCTACAGCTATAGCCTGACGAAGAGAGAGCGCAAAAGCTTTAACGGCAGCTTCCGCTTTGTGGTGATCATTGCTTCCGTACTCAACAAAAACATGCACGTTCGCCTGCAAAGACTGCGACAGGGATTCAAAGAAGTGCGCGATATCTTCAGTCGGCATGTCTTCTACTTTTTTCCCGCGGAGTTTAAGGTCAATTTTGAAGTATGGTCGTTTAACAAGGTCAACTGCTGCAAAAGCAAGTGAACAATCCATTGGTGCGGCGGCGTTCCCAAAACGCATAATGCCTTCACGGGTGCCCAACGCTTTATTCAGCGCCTCACCTAAACCAATTGCGAGATCTTCGACAGAGTGATGCACCAAATCACCCTTCACTGATGCGGTTATATCAATTAGACTGTGAGTTGCAAAAGAAACGATTATATGGTCAAGAAACGGAATTGTAGTACAAACCGAAACTTTTCCCTCACCATCCAAGTTCACGGCTACTTTAACTTCAGTTTCTTTGGTTTTACGGTAAACCTCATCTTTTCTCATCTTAGTCACCTTGAATTTCTTTTAATGCCTCAATTAATTTAGCGTTCATTTCTGGCAAACCAACAGTCACACGGAAACAGTTGTCATACTGGAGGATTTTACCCCATTTCTTAATCATTATGCCACGTTTGAGCAGTTTGTCGTTAACTTCGTCAGCGGGCTTTTGTGTGTTCATCAGCAGAAAATCCGCTTGCGAATCGAAGGCTTGCACGCCCTCTATTTGGTTTAGTGCCTTTATGAGTTTTCCGCGTTCATTGACCAATTGCTTGGCGGCTTTTTTCATCAAGTCAACGTTGTCTAGCATTTTACTACCCATACGTAAGGTAAAACCGCTAACTGGATAAGGAAGAGGCGACTTCTCAGAAATAACTTTAGCTAATTCAGGGGTTGCCACGGCGTAACCCAGTCGCAACGCCGCCAATCCAAAAGCTTTGGAGAAGGTTCGCAGAATTATCATGTTTGGGAACTCACGTATCAGAGGGACAAACGAGTAATCAGCAAATTCACAATACGCCTCATCGAGAACGACAATTCCGGGGAAGGCTTTGGCTAAGGATTCAACATCTTCCATGTTGAATTGAGTTGCAGTTGGGTTGTTAGGTGAGCAAATATACAGTAAACGAGTTTTGTTTCTGAACACAGAAAGCAAGCCTTTGACATCAAGTTGAAGGTCACTTTTCAGAGGAACCGTTATATATTCGCTTTTTTGGCGTTTAATACAGAGTTTTGGGATACTGAAGGTTGGTGTGAACGAAACCTCGACGTCACCCGGTTCCATAAATAGCCGTGTTATTCGGTCAATTAATTCGTCGCTTCCATTGCCTACAACAAGACAATCTTCGGAAGCTCCAATGTAGCTCGATAGTTTTGGAAGAAACTTGGAAACTTCATCCTCAGGATATAGACGCAAGTCAAATTCTTCAGCCAACTCTTTAATCAACTTTGTCTGCGCTGAGCGGTCAACAAACATACTCTCGTTAAAGTTCAGCTTAACAATGTCGAATGGATTAACGCCTATTTGCTTAGCGACAGTTTCAGGTGTCGCACCTGCCGAATAGCAGTCAATGTTTTGGAGCTCTGCAAGTTTATCTCTTAGCCACTTTCTGTATGAAGCACTCATTTTTCGAACCTGGCCGTTATCGCTTTATAGTGGTTCGGAAGATTCTCTGCTTCCGTGAGGGTCTTTATACTGTCTTTTACTCTTTCCAAACCCGTTCTTGTGCTTTCAACAATGCTAACTCTCCGCATAAAATCCAGCACTGTTAAACCTGAGTAAGATTGCGCAAAGCCCCCTGTAGGCAGGACATGATTAGTTCCGCTACCATAATCGCTCAATGCAACGGGGCTGTATGGACCTAGTAATATAAGTCCAGCAGTGAGTTGGTCAGCAATCTCCTTGGGTTTAACTGTCAAGACCTCTAAGTGTTCAGGAGCAAACTGATTAGCTAAGGTGACCATTTCTTTGATATTTTCGCAAACGATAATGAAGCCGTATTTAGCTAAAGATGCAGAGATTTTTTCCCTTCTTTGGGCTAAAGCAACAATCTTTTTAAGGCTTTCCTGAACCTGCAAAGCAACCTTCTCTGAAGTTGTTATAAGCCCAGCAACACTGTCGTCACCGTGCTCAGCCTGCGAAACCATATCATATGCAATAAATCGAGCATCAGCAGACTCATCAGCCAAAATCAGAACTTCACTAGGACCAGCAGGCATATCAATGGCAACGTCGTTGGAAACAAAAACTTTCGCGGCTGTTACGTATCTACTGCCAGGCCCAACAATTTTATAGACAGGCTCTATGGCTTTTGTCCCGTAAGCTAAAGCTGCGATAGCTTGGGCTCCACCAACTTTGTAAACTTCATCAACTCCACAGATATCGGAAGCAACAAGAACCAAAGGGTTTACTCTACCACGGGCATCTGAGGGTGAACACACAACTATTCGGGGAACACCAGCAATTTTGGCCGGAACCGCAGTCATGACAAGGGTGCTTGGGTATGCAGCTTGCCCTCCCGGAACATAGCATCCGACACTTTTTATCGGACGTAGAACCGTTTGAACAAATATTCCGTCACTTTCAGCCTTTATGTCGGTTTCATTGACCAACTGCTTTTGGAAGTCACCGACTTTTTCCTTCATGAATTTTATGGCAGATATTTGCTGGGAGCTGGTTTTTGTGTAGGCTTCTTTGATTTCTTCTGGCTTAACTTTGAGTGTACGGGTTGTTAACTCTGCTTTGTCGAATTTCAACGCAAAATCTACAAGCGCTTTATCGCCATTCTGTTTCACTTGATCCATTATGGATTTGACATTGTTCTCGAGTTCCAAGGTTGCTTGTTTGTCTGCCTTTTCGCGTTTGAACCAGTCGACAGATAGCTCTTTTGAGTTCCAGACCTTTATTCCGAGTCCGTTGCGCATCTACCTTCATTTCTCCGTGCTATCTCGTCAAGCGCGAGGACTTGCCGCGGCTCATAAACGACTAAACCTTGTGCTAGTTTTCGGATTTTCGGAAGCAAACCAATTAAACAATCTTTTTCGATAACGGAGTTCACTCCAACCCAACCGTCGTCTGCAAGTGGTGATATAGTAGGATTCTTTAAGGCAGGTAACTCAGTGAGTAAAGTTTGCAGGTTCTCTTTTTTAACATTAACAAATATGTGAATTCTCTTTGAACCATCCACAACACCTTTTAGCAAAGCTACAATGTCAAAGATTTTTTCTCGCTTCTCAGGGTCTTCTAAAGTCTTTTTATTAGCAATAAGAACAGCTGATGATCTTAAGACGGTTTCAATTATTTTCAGGTTATTGGCTTCGATTGTTGTTCCTGTTTCAGTAACATCCATTATGCAATCAGAGTCTTCTGGAGGCTTAGCTTCGGTCGCACCAAAAGACAGGAAAATCTTTGCTTGCGAATTTTCGCCTTTTCTCCACCAAGGGGTCACAATCATAGGGTCAGCGTCGCCAAACCGCTTCTTATATTGTGGAGTGTTTTTGAGATATTCAGACGCGATGTTGAGGTATTCGGTGCTGATGCGGAAGTTCTTGCCTTGGCTCCAGATTGATTCCATGAACTCGCCCACGGTGCTATTTTCAGGCACACTTTTGGGCACAGCTATGACGAGTTTGATTTTTCCGTATTCGAGGTTCTGCAGAATTTCAACATCGGCTTTGTTTTCCTTAACCCAATCTTCCCCCGTGATACCTAAGTCTTGTAAACCCTCGTTAACAAAGACAGGAATTTCTTGAGGCCGAAGAACTTTCATTTCGATTTGTGGATCATTTATTGAGGGGCGATATGTGCGGTCTGTTCCACCTATTTTGAATCCTGACTTAGAGAAAAATTCTGCAGTTGCTTTTTCTAGGGATCCTTTGGGAATTGCAAATTTTATTTTATCCATAAATTTTCACCTGAATTTCCAGAGATTTACCTAAAGGTTTTTGTTTTGAAAGAACGTTTCGTTGCGAGATTGCACCTAATTCTAAATAAAATATTAAGCTTCTAATGAAGGCAATCGCCTTGTATGAACGCAATCCCTCATCATACGTCACTGGAAGACACCTTTGCCTGTCTCCCATATAAACATATTCACTAATATTTAACTGTCGAACGGTAAGAGAAACTACATTGTTACCGATTTGTGCTTCTTTATTTCAAAAACCAGTGGAGGAATTGAATTTTTAGTTTCCAATTCGATAGAAAGAAGACTTTCCAAAAGACCTCGCCAGATTTCGCATTCGTGAATGAAAGGTGTCTTTAAAAGCAGAAACCTGTCTTTTAAGTAAAAGTCTCCGAACCCCTGAACTTTTAGGCGTTCAAAAATGGATGCCCAATTTTCTTGTTTGCCTGCATCCACACCTATCGTTGACTGAATAGAAACCTTCAAAGCATCACCCATCTTTTCGCCGACTTGGTGCCATTTCTCTTCAGGAATTTGTTGGGTTAGAATGTTGATTAATTCAACGTTAACGAATGCTATTCGGCTTATGCCGCAGTAGTATTCGCCTGGAAAATGCCAATCCTGAATCGTCATGCTCTTGTAAATGTTAAGCATTTTGGAGATAAGCGGTTTTATACCTGGTTCTTTGCCTTCTTTTATTAAGAGTTCAATGAATTCTCGTTCCGACTTTTCAAGGATGATTGTAGTTCTTTTTGATTCATCACCCTTTTTATCAGGCAGTTTGAGCCTGCTTCGTCGGCTATCTAACATAGAAAATATTCTTTTAGCAATATCTAATATGCCTTATGTATTCAAAAAACATACCCATAATAAACCTGAGACCCGAAGAATACTTAATAAAACAGACGACGCCCTAGGGATTTGCCGATGAAGAAACTAAAAAGCTGACTGATGATGCACTCTAGGGTATCTGAGGCAAAAATTTTACGTAATAGCTTTCTTTCTTATCAAGAAAATAAGCAGCACTAAACCAACAATGAAAAGCACTAACCCTATCCCGATTGAAGCATAATAATTCAGTTTAAGGACATCTGACAACAAATACGGCACGTAAGTTGGTCCAACAAAAATAAGAAACACAGAGACTATTGTTAAAGCAATTCTGGTAAATTTTGATTCAATACCGCCAACTTCAACTTCATTATTTTCCATCATCTGACACCCAACTTACTGCTCTTCAGGTTGATTGTTGTCTACCAAACCTTCTTTTATCTCTTTTCCTAAAGCCTTCATCAAAAACTTGAAAACCGAGAATCCGGCGCCCTTATCAGCCTTAAAACCCATCGTAGTACCCAACAAACTGACTCCTTCAATCTTTCGCTCTTTTGCCAGCGCTAAAGTTAAACCTGTTCCACCAACGATTCTGCCCTTGCTGTATATGACTGCCCCTTTCTCCATATACTCAGCTGCCAGCCGATTTGAAGTTGCAGCTATGAAAACTTGGGTTTTATCCTCCGTTATTGGCACACCACCCATAGTAACAATGAAGCGACAGCCTATAGATTCAATAAAATCAATTATATTATCACAAACATCATAATGCGCAACAACGTCATCAAAAGATGGCTGGACCTCACCTGTCATAATAATCAAATTGTTCTTTTCCATTGGCGCATAGAAAAATTCATAATGCGGCAAAGAAGCAATTCCCTTTGAGTTAATTGAAATATAATCTGGAAAGGATGGCGAATATAACTCCGCAAATGGCTTAGCATCGCAGAACTTTATTAACAAATGTGCTGCAATTCGGCCCACATTTCCAAAGCCTGGAAGCCCCTGAACAAATATGGGGTTATCAAGCTGCGGATTTGAAATCTTACGCAAATATGGCTTATCCAATCTAAACCATCCAGCCATAGAAAGTATGTTCGATACTAAAATGCTTTTGCCGCACAACGAAAAAGAAACTATTAATATCTGACTAAATGTGTAATAGGTTGCACCCAAAAACGCGTTGGAAAACATAGCGGGGTGGGGTAGCCAGGATTAACCCGCTGGGCTCATAACCCAGAGATCAGTAGTTCAAATCTACTCCCCGCTACCAAAAAACAATTTTCAAAAAGCAACATCAACCAAAAAACTACCATTTTGATCAAACATTACTTTTCCCAACAATTACAGACTAACTCTTTTTGCTTTTAAAGAGCAAGCGCCAAATAAGTTTAGTATTACGGTAAAAGTAAATAAACAAGCTGACCTAACATTAACGAAACTTTGGTTTGGTGAATTCGATGAGACGTACACTTGCAGGTCTCTTGATCGGGGTTTTCTTGTTACTAGCCATATTGCCAATTGCTATGCCTTCTAACCCCATTTTGGCTCAAACCACCGGCTACACTATTACTAGTGTTGATCACCAAGTTCAAGTCATGTATTCGGGGCACATCGCAATCCTTGACACAATACATGTGTCGGGCCAGGTACCTGATAAATTCACGGTTGGGGTGCCCTACAAATACAGCGCTTATGTTTTAGAAGGGTTCGCTTATGATAACACAAAAAATTATCAGATCAATCTAGGCGTTCAACTTAGCCAAAGTGGATTTTACGGGGCAGAAGTAGACTTCAACGGAAATTCACCAAGTATATTTACAGTAGCATTTGTCTTATCAAATGGCTTAATCACTGATCACGGACAAGGAAATCTATCTCTCGATTTTCCAGCTTACCCCAGTTTACCCCAAGATGCGGGCACATGCAAGGTCAGCCTCTCTTTTCCAAGTAGTCCCTTGAGCCTCACCATCACCAAAGATGATGGAGCAACAAATGACGCGATTTACGAAAAAAATAATCTTCCAGCATTCACTTACGCAGTAGCCTCAGCAGCCTTCGAAGTTCCCACAGGCACGCTGCAATTAACCACGATCAATAATCTAAATCGGCAAATAACCATCGATCCAAATGGAAAGGTCACCTCCTCCGACAGCTATCGAATTATAGGCAACTCATCAACTTCATCGAGTTCTTACGTAATAAGCATACCAGTTGAGGCCTCAAACTTAGTTGTGAAAGACCAATTTGGCGGAACCTTACCGAGTAGTCTAGCAAACTCAGCGACTGGCAATATGCAACTTGCTAACGTCACTTTGATAACCTTCTTAGGCAAAGGACAAACAACCACACTAGTTGCTAAATACGACTTACCCAGCGCCAAAATTCAAGGGTCAAACTATGTATTAGCAGACTTTAACCTTTTCCCAGACACCTCCTACTACGTCGACCGAGCAACCATCACGTTCAACCTACCGGAAGGAGCGACTATCATATCTCCACAGGCAAACCAAATAACAGCCACTTCATCATTAACAAGAGGAACCTACCAAGACACGCTCACAATAACAGAAGAGGGCATAAGCCACATAGATTACCTCGCACCCCAACAAAACTCCATCCAAATATCATACAACTACAACCCGGTTTGGGTATCTTTTAGACCAACCTTTTGGGCAGCCTTCGCAGCAGGAGTTGGCTGCGTGGCTGTATTGTTCTATCAAAGACGTCAACCCAAAGAAGAAACGTATGCAACCAGAGCAGAACAAATATCAACTCAAAAAACTGTGCCAATCACTGCACAACAAACAAAAAGTTCAGAAATGAAACATAGTCAGAATGTAACAACAGATGATGTCAAAACCTTCCTTGACGCCTTCGAAGACAGAAAACAGTTAAACGATGAATTAAAATCAATGGATACCAAAGCACAAAAAGGAAAAATTCCAAGACGCCAATACAAAGTTCAAAGAAAAGCCATAGAAAATCGCATTGAAAGTTTGACTAGAACTATAGATCGAACAAAACAAGCATTTATCGCTTCAAGCAGTACATACTCCGATTTAGCAAGACAATTAGACTTAGCCGAAGAAGACCTTGTCGAAGCTGAAAATAACATAAGAAGCCTGGAACTGCGCCAAAGCAAAGGTGAGATTTCCATAGAAACCTTCAAGAAAAATAGCGGCAAGTACCAAAAACAAAAAGACAAAGCAGAATCAGCCATTAACGGAATCCTACTAAGATTACGTGAAAAAATGCGCTAAAACACCTAAATCCTTTTATTTTACTCAAGAATCTTTGAAGAAAATTATTCAGAGGTAAGACAAAAATGGTTAAAATTGTTGTCGACCCTAAATGCACTGGCTGCGAAACTTGTGTAAACACTTGCCCTGTCGGCGTGTACGAAATCAAAGATGGTAAATCAGTTCCAAGCAAAGAAAGCGAATGTTTAGTCTGCAGAGCATGTGAAGCACAATGTCCCGAAGGTGCAATTCAGGTAATCGAGTAAACCAATAATCTCTCGGTTAATTGCTGAGAGAGATTTCCCTTTTATTAGTCAACATTTGTAAAATCTAAAGTTAACGCAAAACAGATTGTTTTGATAAAAAATGTTTCCATCCATCCCAACTTGTTGATAATGGCAAATTGAACTATTCTTCGATGTTCTGCAAGAATTCTACTATTTTAGCCAGCTGCTTTGCTGTTGCGCTATCTATGTTTTGTTCCGCTTCGAGATTTGCCAGAGGCTTTTCTGATCGCATAGTCAACAATACGGGGTGCTTGTGCTATAACAATATCCCTCAATAGCACTTCGAAGTTCGAAGTAGGCAGCTATTTACCTCTATTCGTTTACACATATTCGTGTGAAAACCATGGAAAATAGTCACCAAAAATGCAAAAAGAGACGCAAAGAAAACCCAACAGAACTTATTTAAAATCAATTTTACGAATTCGGAAGAAAAAGATAAAAGCCAACAAAACCAAGAATAGGTTATGCCTGACAAAGTACATTGCTGCCACATACTAGTCAAAACAGAAACAGAAGCCAAAAACATTAAAGCACGTCTTGATAAAGGCGAAAAATTCGGCGCTATCGCTCAACAGGTATCGTTATGTCCATCCGGCAAAAAAGGTGGAAACCTGGGCTCCTTCACGAGAGGCAAGATGGTTAAGGAGTTTGAAAAAGCGGCTTTTGAACTCGAGAAAGGCCAAGTTTCTGCTCCTGTCAAAACTAAGTTTGGGTACCACATCATTAAACGAACAGAATAAACCAACTAGTCCTCGCTGGCGATTTTTTCTTCCTTTTTGTTTCACAGTTATACAAAGACGGGGTTAGCATGATTGGGTTGCGGTGTTTGGAAATAGCGGGAAGTGCAATCCTATTTTTTTAGTATGTGGACTAAATGGGAAGAGCATTTTCACAATTATATTAATCTTAAAAGATATATCTTTAAAAGAAATATTTATTATGGAGACCCAACCCAAATAAACTAACCAGAGACGCAAGGAGGAATCACACATCACCGAAGCCAAAACCAGAAAAATCAATCTCAACATAGGCGGCATGACCTGCATAAACTGCGCTAACACAATAGAAAAAGCGCTATCCAAACTCAACGGCGTAACCCAAGCAACCGTAAACCTCGCCGCCGAGAAAGCCATCATAGACTACAACCCGAACATAGTAGACCAAAAAACCATAGAGGAAGCCATAACCACTGCCGGCTACAAAGTCATCCACGAAAAAATCAGCCTCCAAGTAGGCGGAATGACATGCGTTAACTGCGCCAAAACCATCGAAAAAGCGCTAAACAGCCGCGAAGGAGTATACAACGCAACAGTAGTTTTCGCAGCAGAAAAAGTCGCTGTCGAATACAACCCAGACCAAATCAGCCTACCAGCGATTAAAAAAGTAATCCAAGATGCAGGATACGCAGTTGTCGAACCTAAACCTCAAGACGGTGCTGAAGATAAAGCACGCAAACGTCACATCCAACACCTAAAACTTCTTTTAACAGCTAGCATTGGCCTTACAATCCCAATTATAGCGTTGATGTGGCTCTCCCCTTTACCGATGGAACAAACAAACATCCTGATGTTTCTTCTAGCGACACCAGTGCAGTTTGTGGTTGGTTGGACGTTTTATGTTGGAACCTATAAGGGGATAAAGAACAAAACCGCAAACATGGACACCTTAATAGCAATGGGCACATCCACCGCTTACTTTTACAGTACTGTCGTTACTTTTATTCCAGAGTTATTCCCCAACGCAGCAGTTTTCTTCGATACAGCCACCATGATAATGACTTTCATACTTTTGGGCAAACTCTTAGATGCAATAGCCAAAGGAAGAACATCAGAGGCTATACGCAAAATTATGGGGCTCCAAGCAAAAGTCGCCCGTATAATTCGCAACAACCAAGAAATAGAAGTCCCCATCGAAGAGGTCATTGTAGGCGATATCGTTATTGTGCGTCCTGGAGAAAAAATTCCCGTAGACGGAACAATAATCGAAGGCTACTCCGGCGTTGACGAGAAAGTAATCACAGGCGAAAGCATCCCTGTCGAGAAAAAAGTCGGCGATCAAGTAGTGGGCTCAACAATCAACAAAACAGGTATGCTTAAATTCCGCGCAACAAAGGTGGGCAAAGACACAGTTTTAGCTCAAATAATTAACCTGGTTGAAGAGGCATTAACCTCAAAAGCACCCGTACAAAGAATAGCTGACGTTGCAGCAGGCTACTTTGTACCAGTCATTATAATTACTGCAACTCTTTCAGCTTTAGCTTGGTACTTCATAGCGGGTGAAAGCTTTATTTTCGCGTTAACTGTGTTCATCGCAGTCGTAGTCGTAGCTTGCCCTTGCGCCCTCGGACTCGCAACTCCAACCGCCATCATGGTCGGAGTCGGAAAAGGCGCAGAAAACGGCATTCTAATTAAGAGCGGTGAAGCTCTCGAAGCAGTTCATAAACTCAAAACAGTGGTTTTCGATAAAACGGGAACGCTCACTAAAGGCGAACCAGAAGTCACGGACATTTATCCAAATAAAGCATTCTCTGAAGAACAGCTGTTGCAGTTAGCTGCAGTAGCGGAAAAAAACTCCGAGCACCCGTTGGGAGAAGCCATTTTGAAGAAAGCCAAAGAAAAAGGCCTCAAAGTTGAGGATCCAGAGCTCTTCAATGCCTTACCCGGCTACGGTGTTGAAGTAACTTACCGAAACGGTACAATTCTGCTCGGAAACCGAAAGTTGATGGAAGCTAACAATCTTGAAATCAACAATTTAGAAGCGAAAATGACTAAACTCGAAGAATCGGGCAAAACAGCTATGCTTATCGCAGTAAATGGTCAAATTGCAGGTTTAATTGCTGTTGCCGACACTCTCAAAGAGAATTCAGCCGAGGCCGTAGCTAAACTCAAAGAAATGGGATTGGAAGTGATAATGATTTCAGGCGACAACCAACGTACCGCAAACGCCATCGCAAGTCAAATCGGCGTCAGTAGAGTATTTGCGGAAGTTTTGCCCAGCGAAAAAGCAAGTGAAATTAAACGGCTACAAGCTGAAAACAAAGTGGTCGCTATGGTCGGAGACGGCATAAACGACGCCCCAGCATTAGCCCAAGCAAACATCGGAATCGCCGTCGGAAGCGGCACAGACGTAGCCATGGAAACAGGAGATATAGTGCTAATAAAAAATGACCTACGCGACGTGATCATAGCCATCCAACTCAGTCGCGCAACAATGAGAAAGATTCGTCAAAACCTGTTTTGGGCATTCTTCTACAATGTTGCACTTATTCCCTTGGCAGCAGGTGTATTCTACCCAATCCTACATGTACTCTTTAACCCAGTTTACGCTGCAGCGGCGATGGCAAGCAGCTCCGTAACGGTTGTCACAAACGCATCATTGCTTAGGCGATTTAAACCGAAACTCTAAGTAACAACCAACCCCATAGAAATGGAGGTGAACAAAATATGGCAAAAGATTTAGTTTGCGGCATGGACGTAGATGAAAAGACAGCTAAGTACAAAACTCTCTACCAAGGCAAATACTATTATTTCTGCGCAGCTGGATGTAAAAAATCCTTCGAATCAAACCCCCAGCTATACCTAAGCGGCGGCGGTTCCAAAGGTCACAACTGCTCATGCGGCTGCGGAGGACACTAAAAACAACAGATTTTCTTTAGTTCTCTTTTTTCAAGTCTTAAATGCACCCAACAAAACATGCTCCGCAAAAAGATCTTCGTTAAAAGCTCCGACAAACTCGATTTTCTCATTAATCACCACTTTAGGCACGCCAATAACGTTGTATTTCTGTGCCAAGTCGGGAAATTCGTTGGTTTCAATCACGTCAGCTTTTATCAGGTCACTTTCAATGGCCAGTTTGTGCGCTATGGCAGCCGCAATAGGGCAATGTGGGCAGGTTAGGGACACAAACACCTGAATATGTACAGATGTTTTAACGTCTACAAGGATTTGCTTAGTTTTCTCTGAGAGGTCAGTTTGCCCTCGTGACACATTGATTATTGCTTCTATTAAAGTCTGCAACTCATATCCATATGGTATACCGTAAATTCTCACACCGTAATCTTTCTTGCCTATAATGGCTAATGCAGGAATCCGTTCGACACCGAATTCTTTAGCTTTATTGACATCAGCAAAATCATGAACTTCATAAGTAATTTTAGCACTAACAGTTGCGACATCTTCAGCAATCTTTCTAGTATCCGAACAATATCGGCATTCAAACTCCTGTGTAAACACAACAATTTTTACTGGATCAACCAATTTTTCCATAAAATCTTTTTTCAGCAGTTCTTTTTTGTCATCTGGAAGTAAACTCATTTCTGCGCCCCACAACATAGTGCCCTTGAACTTTGATTTAACTGTGTATTTTCCTCAATATAACTGTGGCAGCTAGCTAAAGATAGCTCAAACGAAATTAATATAAGGGCACCAAAATCTATAGTTAACAATCTTTCTAGAGTACATTTTGGAGAAATAAAAAATGGTTAAAGTCACCCTAAAAGATGGAGTAAACTGGGTTGGAGTCGTCGACTGGAATATACGAGACTTCCACGGTTACATTACATCGAGAGGAAGCAGTTACAACGCATATCTAGTAATCGACGAGAAAACCGCCCTTGTCGACACCGTTAAATGCAACTTCTGCGAAGAACTCATCGCCCACATTGAAGAAATAACCAGCTTCGACAAAATCGACTACATCATTGTTAACCATGTAGAGATGGATCACTCAAGCAGCCTACCAACAATCGCTAAACTCGCCAAAAATGCTCGAATCTTTTCAACCGCACGGGGCAAAGAAGAACTCATCAAACATTTCGGCGCAGAATTCGAGCGGATCGAAATCGTCAAATCAGGCGACAAAATTAGTCTGGGCAAAAAAACGTTAACTTTCCTTGAGGCACCAATGCTTCACTGGCCCGACAGCATGTTTACCTATCTTATTGAAGACAAAATTCTATTACCCAACGACGCGTTTGGCCAGCACCTCGCAAGCGCCGGACGTTTCGACGACGAAGTCGACCAAAACATACTGATGGAAGAAGCAGTAACCTACTATGCCAACATCCTTATGCTCTACGCACCTCTTATCGTCAAAAAAATCCAAGAGGTCGTGGATGCAAAAATCCCCATAGACATCATCGCCCCAAGCCACGGCGTAATATGGCGCAAAGACCCCATGAAAATCGTCAATGCCTACCTGGATTGGAGTACTGGCAAAGCAACCAAACAAAAAGTTCTCATGGTCTTTGACACAATGTGGGGAAGCACCGACAAAATGGCACGCGCGATCGCTGACGGCATAAAAAGCCAAAACGTCGAGTACAAAGTGCTAAAACTGCGAAACACCGACAACACAGATGTTGTCACCGAAGTATTGGACTCTAAAGTCGTTTTGGTAGGTTCACCGACGCTAAACAACGGGATGTTCCCTTCAGTTGGCTCTTTCCTAACCTACATTACCGGCCTAAAACCTAAAGGCAAACTCTGGGGCTTCTTTGGCTCCTACGGCTGGGGAGGAGGAGCAATACGGAACATGACCAAAATCGCTAAAGAAGCAGGCTTCGACATAATGGAACAGACGATGGAAGCAAAATGGATCCCCACCGATGAAGAACTTCAAAAATGCTTTGACTTCGGTGTACAAATCGCAGAAAAAGCTAAAGCCTAACTTTTTCTTCTTTTATCTAATAATTAAATAAAGGTCGGCAGAATTTTAAATCTAGTTAACGACTTTACATATCCATCGAAGCTGCAAGGCTTATAGTCAACAAAGCAATCGCTTCTACAGAAAATAAAAGACGAAAAACCCATACCAGTGATATCAAAGGGCAATCAGAGTTCTTGCCGATTAAGGCTTAGAAGACAAACACCCTCATAATTCTTTTAATCTACCAAAAATGAAGCCCATTACATTGTCAAGAAGAACAAAATCTTCAGAAAAAATTCCCCGATTTCAGGCTAAAAAGCAGCCTCTCTGTGTATGGATAGGTTGGTAGAACAACAAGAATTTTTTAGGTGTTGTTGTTCTAGCAGACTAACAAAAATAACGGAAAATAATGATGCAACTGAATTTTGCAAAACCCTAAGCTAAATTAAAAAAACAAAGATAAAAGTAGTTTGTGTTACTCGATTTTCATAAATTTCTCTTTCTTCGTTGCGCAGATTGGGCACATGTCAGGTGTGTTTCCTTCGAACGTGTTTCCACAAACAGGGCACACATACATGTCGACTTTCGGCAGCTCCTTGTTGTTTTTGAGTGCTTCAAGCGCCTTTTGATAGAGGTTCGCATGAATTTGCTCTACTTTGTTAGCGTAATCAAAGCTTTGAAGAGCTTTTTTATTACCTTCGTTTTTTGCATCCTCAATAAATTGGGGATACATTGATTTAAATTCGTAGGTTTCGCCTGAAACTGCGGTGCCTAAATTTTCCGCAGTTGACTTAACTTGTCCCATGACATTCAGATGGTTTAGAGCATGCACAGTTTCTGCTTCTGCAGCAGCCTTGAAGAGTCTAGCAACCTGAGGTAAGCTTTCTTCCTCTGCTTTTTTTGCAAACGCCAAGTACATGCGGTTTGCTTGAGATTCACCTGCAAAAGCAGCCTTCAAATTTTCTTCAGTTTTAACCATAAATTTTCACCAAAAAAATAGTAGTAAACGTAAGTAATAAGCAATGCGAACCAACATCAAAGACCACCCGAAATATGTCGAAACCTTCTGAAACCTGATTATCTGAAACAAAGTCAACAAACCTAAAGGCCAGTTGAAGTAAGCTTCAACCTACCTTCTTTGCTTTAGCTAATCCGCTTTTAGAAACTTTACAAAATCTACTGGTTTTGTGGCTATTCCCTTTTTTAGGTAAATTGATACAGCTGAAATTTTCTTGGCAGGGTCATTTCTCATGTTGATGGAATAAAGATAAAACAGTTTGACACCGACAGGATCTCTTGTCAGTTGACCTGACTCCAATTTAAGCGACAGAGAAATCGCTTCGTTTATGGATCCTCCCGCAGCAATTAATTTTATCTCGTCAAACCTAGCCAATGCCATGAGGCTCCTGGTTACAAGTTTTTCCATTGGAATCTCATGACCTACACTTATTGTTCGATCGCCGATGTTATCCATCTCTTGCTCTTCTTCTGCGACCAAACGCTCATAGTTGACGGATTCTTGCTGGGTAACGTGCGCATAAATTGCAGGTACCTTTCCAAGGGTCATGGCGTCGACGTATCCGAAGTTGATTTGATCTAAGTAGACTTTTGCGATTTCACTAGATAAATTCAAAGCTGAACAAACCAAAAAGATCGATTCAGCTATACCAACAATTTCGACAACGCCATCGTTCATTATGCCTGAGATGATCCGTTCTGTAACATCACTAATTTTCAGTGAAACATCAGTTGACCCTATAACTATCGTCTTACCATTCGACTGTCCACTCATGAACTATACACTAAGACCTTAATTGTACAGCTATTGAATATAACACTTTTATCTAAAATAGAAAAAGGGATTTCCAACTATGGGGGCGGAGTAATTTTTATCGCTGCTGCTGGACACTGCATCTCGCAAGCTAAACATTGTATGCAGTCTTTTTCGCGTGCAGGATCAGATTTCCTATCAGACAGTGGATGTCCAGGAGAATCAGCCCAATCATAAAGCGACACTGGACAAACATCTATGCAAACACCATCACCGAGGCATGAATCCCAATCTACTGCGCTGGTTGTTCCATGAATCCCAAGCTTAGTAGGAGGTTCAACGGGGCCCCAAACTTTGTGACCATTGTGTTCACTTACGACTTTTCGGTTTGTTTGAAAATCAGGGTCAATTGGCAAAAACTTCACCGTAATAACTTCACAAAAGCGCAGATATTAGTTTTTCTGCTACTCTTGGTTGCCACAAAGGTTTTTGGCAACTTGTTGCATCTAAATTAAGGATAGAATGGCACAGTATTACTTACCTCCTGGAATGCGGTTTTCGACGCTTGAAGAACGCAAAGAATTCTACACACAAGAATTCAACCCACAGCAAGCTACACAATGGCTCTCTAACGCTATGGGCAGAACAAAGTTTGCTGTTATCATTGGAAGGCACACAAAGATTTTCCCAGAAAAATACCAGCAAGATGCCGCTACAACAATAATTATCGACGAATACAAAACTATAAATAATGTGCAAGAACAGGTTCTTGAGTTCTTACCTGAAGCGGTATACTATGACCGCAACCTCTACGATGGAAAGGACCACACCATAGGTCAGGAACTCGCTTTTGACCTTGACCCAGAAAACATTACATGCCCAATCCACGGCACCTTAGCGGATAAGATGAAAAGGAAGCAAGGGTTAAGTTTTTGCAAGTTGGAGCTGGATAGGATAAAGAAAGAAACCGTCGCGCTTCACGAATATTTGCAGAAGCTTTTTTCAGATTTAAGGATCGTATATTCAGGCAGAGGTTTCCACATTCATGTGTTTGATAAAGAAGCCTACAACCTGAATACTCAGCAGAGATTAAACATTGCACGTCAAGCTAAGCAGGAAGGCTTTCACATTGATGAATGGGTAACTTCAGGCGAGTACCGTTTAATCCGGCTGCCTTACAGTCTAAATGGAATAGTCTCAAGAAAAGTGCTACCGCTAAAAAAAGAAGAAATAGAAAGCTTCGACCCCGTCCACGACAAACGGTGCCTGCCAACTTTTCTGCAAAACAAGGTTACTTTTTAACTTCTTTAGCTTTCTTCTCAGTTTTACTATAATAAGCCTGTTTTTTCTTTTCCTCTTCTGCAGTCATAGGTTTTTTAGCCATAAAAAATCCTCCAATAAAACTTACATTTAACTCGAATAAAAGATTTTCCAGCAACCCTTACTTTGAAAAATTTGTTTGCCTTGACCATTCTAGTTATTTACATCGAGTTCTATTCACGGAGCGATTTGATGCAAAACTGGCCGTATTCAGATTCAAGCATATTTGTTACCTCGTTTCAGTGTTACGGGGTTTTAAGATTGCTTTGTTGAGCATCCAGAACTTCCCAGCTTGGCTTTAACACCTGCTCTTAGTTTGATGCCTTTGGGTTATCTAAACAGTTATATGCGGCTTAAGGCAAAGTTAAGTTTGTGAGAATATGAATTTCTCAAAGGTTTCTGGTAAAAAAAATGACCACAAGGTCACTCTCTATGCGCTAAGCACTTGTGTTTGGTGCAAAATGACAAAACAATTCCTAACAGATAACGCAATCGAATATGAATTTGTAGATGTAGACTTACTCGATTCACAAGACAAAGACAAAGCGCATCAAGCCATAACAAGCAAAGGTGGCATGCTAAGCTACCCAACCACCATAGTAGACGACAAAATCGTAATCACTGGTTTTCGCAAAGACCAGCTAAAAGAGGCTCTGGGCATTTGACAACAATAGAAGAAACCCGAAAAAGAGCAGAGGCAGACGCAAAAAGCTACGGTTACTACCTAACACCCCAACATGACCTACTGCAGATGTTTCTTGAAGGGTTAAAAACTAACGAGGACCGCTATGGATACCCATCATGCCCATGCAGACTCGCCACAGGCAACTTTGAAGTCGACCGAGACATAATCTGCCCCTGCGACTATCGCGACCCCGACGTAGCAGAATTTGGCGCATGCTACTGCAGACTATACGTAAACAGAGCCGTTTTCGAAAGCAAAAACCTACCAGAAGTACCAGAACGAAGACCCCTAGAAAAACAAGGCAGAGCCTACGGATTAAAAAATGTGCTTGCACCAGCCCAAGAAGAAAGCAAACCCTCATCAACGACAAAGACGCAACCTGCAAAAAACACAGAAGTGAAAAAGAAACTATGGTACTGCAAGCAATGTGGTTATGTGGTCTACCGAGAAGATCCACCTTATGTCTGCCCTATATGCAAAGCTAAAAAAGAAATGTTTGCTAAAGTAGAGGCAAATATAGAGTTTAAGGGCTAACTATTTTTCGATTTCTACTTCGATTTTTTTCCAATCTTCTTTTATGCCTTTTAGAGATGAAACGGCGCCGGTTATTGTTCCATTAATAATTCTTTCAACAAACTCGTTAAGAGGAATTTCTTTATTATCTACTTTAAGCTTCAAACCCATTTATATCACCATACATGCAAAGAGTAAAAAACAAAAAGCATAAAAAAGGTTATCTAAGCATTCAAGTTTCATCTTGAATTTTTTAAGTTTTTCTTTTATTTTTTTTTAATAAGACTTTAAAAAATAAGTCTTAATTGTGATCTTTTATAGTGTTATTATTTTTTTGCCCGTATCTGCGGCTTCCTTCTCAACATCGTGTATTTAGCAGAATTTACTAATCCTATCGGCATTAACTCTCTCGCGCAGTAGAAATGGGCTTTACCTCGACTCAGAACTTTGTCAAGTGCTCCTTTATCTCAACTCTTTGATCTGACGCTTTTAACATAATTTCAATTAAATAAAAAATTATATAAATATTGTGCAATAATTTAATGTTAATAGTTAGCAAATTTCAATTAATAACTTAATAAATCAAACAAATGTAAATAGCAGCGATAATTTAGAGTAAAACTCTTTTACCTCAAATGATTCTACCTCCATTAGAAACAAAACATTTCCTCGGAGGAAAAGCATTGAACAAGCCAGAAATTTATCTTGAACCAAACCAAAGGGTTACAACAATAATTGAACTCTTAGAAAAACAATATTCAACTGCAAAAACTGCTCTGAACTACTCTAACCCATTAGAGTTACTAGTCGCAACAATGCTATCAGCCCAAACAACCGACACAAGAGTCAACATAGTAACCCAAACTCTTTTTAAGAAATATCGTACAGCGCATGACTATGCTAATGCCGACTTAAAAGAACTTGAACAAGATATCCACTCAACTGGCTTTTACCATAATAAGGCTAAAAATCTTCAAAAATGCTGCAAACTGCTTGTAGAAAAATTTCACTCACAAGTGCCAAAAACAATGGATGAGTTAATAGAACTGCCGGGAGTAGCAAGAAAAACTGCTAACATCGTTCTATACAATGCTTATGGGATCATCGTGGGTATCGCTGTGGATACACATGTACGTAGACTATCATTGAGATTGGGATTAACTGAACAAAAAGACCAGGACAAAATAGAGCAAGACCTCATGTTGATTACTCCAAAAGAGAAATGGATGAGACTAACTGACCTTTTAATTTTTCATGGTAGACAAGTTTGCAATGCACAAAAGCCAAAATGCGAAATTTGTACACTAAACAAAATTTGCCCTTCGGCCTTCACCTCCAGTTAACATCAACCATTTATACAACCAGCACATTCAATTCTACGAGGACTAATTTTATGACAAACCAGATAAAAACGGGAGATAAAGCCCCGGATTTCACGCTACCCGACACTAATTTGAAGCCCATAAGCCTCCATGATTTTTTGGGTAAAAAAGTAGTTATCGCGTTCTTTGTTGGCGCATTTACTTCTGTTTGCACCAAAGAGGTATGTGCGTTCCGTGATTCAATGGCTCGACTTATTGATTTGAACGCTCAGGTCATAGGAATTGGTGTAAGCGACCCCTTCTCCAACAAGGCTTTTTCGGAAAAAAACAGATTACCATTCCCAGTTCTCAGCGATTACAACCGTGAAGTAATCCAGAAGTACGATTTGGTATTTCCCGATTTTGCCGGACTTAAAGGTTATACAGTTGCTAAACGTTCAATCTTTGTTATAGATGAAAAGGGTGTAGTGCGTTATGTCTGGATATCTGAAGATCCCTTGATTGAACCTAAATATGGGGAAATCCAAAAAACTCTTGAACAAATGGCATAATTTACAGCTTCTTTTCCATCAAAACTGTATAAAAGAACCTTACTACTCCGTCTCCTTCGAGAGAAGAATAATGCCTTACCTTTCCTATCACAAAGAATTCACTGAATAAGTTCATTATATGCTGCAGAGTAAAGTGATTCCATCTTCGTCCGTTTCTATAGCTAAAACATGTGAGCATATACAAACCACCTCCGCGAAGAATGCGGTGAACTCCCATTATGAACTTTACTTGGTCTTCAAGCTCAACATGGTGAAAACAGCCCATATCAAAAACAAAATCAAATTCTCCATCGACAAAAGACAAATCAACAAAGCTTTCACACAAGAAATCAATTTTTGCCTTGGCTAATCGCGATTTTTTCCCGGCAATTTTTATTGCGGTTTTGGAGATATCTATACCCGTTACGTCAAAGCCATTTTCTGCCAGATATAATACATTGGTTCCCGCCCCACAACAAAGATCCAAGACTTTGCCATTTGGAATAAAACCTTTTTTAACATACTCAACCAATATGGGGCGTGGCCTACCAAGTTCCCAACCTAATTCTGCAAGAGGATAATTCTTATAGTATTCATCCCATTCTGAATAGTCAGACATTATAACCGCTAGTAAGATTGACGAATGAAATTTTTAAGGTTAGACGTCTAAAAAGAGTGCTAACTGTAACAATAGAGAATCCGCATAACAAAAACGTTCCATGGAAGTTTTCGTTTTTTTAGCACAAAAATTATTAGCTTTAAAAAGATAGTTTAATCAAGTATTTGGTGAATTACCCAAAGTGGCCTTTGAAATTCAAGATTTGCCCGATGTCATTCGGGTTATTGTTCTTTTAAATTTGAGCAAAGGTACTAAAATTAAGAAAACAACTTTAAAGAACCGAATTGACCGTGTCTGCGTAAACTACACCTGCGTAGAAATGGAAGAGCTCGACAAAGCTCTGAAAGAAATGGCCATTGAAGGACTCATCTTCGAAAAAGATGGCACAGTACAATTAACAGTTCAGGGCCAAAAACTAAGCAAAGAATGGGAAAACCTGCTTCTAAAAAAGGAACCTATAATGGAGGTAGTTGCGGGTTTAGTCGACGGCGCCATAACAAGCTTAGTAGTCATTCTTTCGGCAATAATAGCAACCTTTACGGGCGCGACCTTGCTTGGAGAACCCAAAACACTAATTTTCGCTGCATTGCTAACGCTTAGTGCTGTAGCCATAACAAATTTCTCAAGTTTTCTCCTCGGCGGAATAACCGCAGACTTGGCAGACATCATTACTCTTCAAAATCTGATGAACTACAGTTTAAGCGACATACCTGACAAGAAAGAACGCGACAAATCTTTGCTGCTGGTCCAAAAACTTTTTACTTTGCTCAGTAAGCAGATACATCGCTCAAACCTTTTTGGAGCGATAATTTCAGGAACAACAACATTTTTTGCAGGAATCCTACCAATAGGAACTTACTTACTTTTGCAGGAGATCTCTCCTCTAAACATAATTTTGGCCTTTACTGAAGTTGCAACTATTTCAGGAGTATTTCTAGTTAGATACCGTTCCAAGAAGACTCGAGTAAACTGGAAAGTAACCCTTGTCGAAACATTAGTAATCGTTATAATCGCAACTGTTGTGTCCCTGATACTTGGAGCAATATAAAAGCTAAAACAAAACGACCGCGCTCAACCATTAAGCACTTATCCATAACCGCAATCAGCCCCGCTTTCAACGCAGTATCATAAGGCTTATCATTCTAAATCACCATACCACAAACTGAACAGCAGGATACATTGATTGGTAACATTTTCACTATACTTATTTTTATGACGCTTTTGCTGACTTCCTTTATAATGTCTAACATATAGGTTTCTCATCGTACATTTATTGATTCCAAAAATCAACAAAAATACGTTTTAATAAATCTTAAAATGATTATTCACGGCAAAAGAAACAAGTTTTCGCCCATTCGTCAGGCATTTCTTTTTGACAGCGTTTACACATTAAACCTTGTTCTCGGATTGCTTGACAGGTTTTACAGAAGAGCTTTAGGATTTCAGCTTTGTTCTCGGGATGTTTTAGAAGGCTGATTACCATTTGGTCTATTAACGTTAACACTTCACTTGCATCTTCAAGTGGGAGTTGGTTACCTCTTTCTCTTCCAATGTATCTGCTGACAGCAGATTGTGATAGACCAAGGATGTTAGCGGTTTGTTTTTCGTTTAAGCCATGTTTTTCTACGATTGATCTTGCCATTATGGCTTTGACTGCTGGCAAGACTGTTTTAACTCCGACTTCACATGGTAGTATCAAGTTCTTACACCGATTAAGGGTATTTCCGGGGAAAACGTATTTAAATATGACGCTTGTCATAAGTTATGACGCGTGTCAAAACGGGATAGCTAACAAAAATTTTACCAGACTTCTCAATACCTCCCCGTTACGATTACACGCAATAGGAGAAAAAAGCAAATGGGTAATGTCCTATCAATCAGAAATAGCGAAAACAATAAAGACTTATCCACAATGCTCAAAACGTTAGATGCTGAATGTCGAAACTGCGCGCCAATAACACCGCTAGAGTGTATTAACCGTTGTCATGTGTACAAACTCAAAAACGAACTTCGAAAACTACGTGAAACAATGAACAAACCCAACTACCTTAAAGAACTTTATAATGCTTTGAAAAATGAGACACGCTTACACATTCTAAAATCGATCGTTAATGGTCGATATTCAGTCAACCAACTCCAGCAGGAACTAAAAAAAACTGGACACTCACACAGCAAAGAAACCATCAATGAGGAATATCTTCAACCCTTAATGGCAGTGGGCTTAGCAACTGAATCACGTGATGAATACTACGCAACAACATTCGGCGGAAGACTAACCGAACTGCTTATCGAATTTCCAGAATTTGTTGAAGTCCTACCTGCACATTCTGAATGCTACGAGGAAATGCTCCTAAGAGCTTTATTATCTGGACCAAAAACCTTCGAGAGCATTGAAACCATAATTTCCCCAAAAATAGCTTCCAGAATCTTAAAACGCCTTCGTCAAGTCGGTCTAATCCAAACTCCTGAAGAGAGAGACTACATTTTCTTCTTTAAATCTAAACGAGATCCAAACAAGGAAGCCTTTGCCACAACTGAAAGAAAAATTTATGAAGCCATACCCAAAGAAGGGATATCCGCTGGAAAACTTGCAAAAGAAACAGAACTCTCAATGAGAAGGACTTACAAGTACCTCAGAGGCTTGAAAGGTAAAAAACTCGTTTTCATAAGAAGAACACCAAAAGCCTATGGTTTGACAGATAAAGGGGAAATGCTAGCTTCAGTTTTGCAAGAAGTACAGCAAATTGTCGACGAAACATGGATTTCTTCTCAGCAGATCTTCAATAACAGTTGCAACAATGCGTAGTTGCACTATGTAAATAGCAATAATTTTTCTTTTGTCTTTAGCCGGGAGCACCGTGAAATGGAACGTTTTCCCAGAGCATTTTCCACCAATCCGCCTCTGTTATAGTTTCTCCGTGAACTATTATTTCCAAAACCATCTTCAACATGGCATGGTGTCTGCATTCGTCGTTTAATATGGCTTTTAAGAGGAAAACAACCTTCTCATTCTCAATGTCCGGGATCATTTCTTGGAGTTTTTTGATTAATTCCGCTTCAATTTCTATGTGCTTCTTTATTAAAACTCTTTGCTCGTCTAGGTTACCTTGATTTAATGCTGTGGAAGCCTGAGTTAACAAAGTAATAGCTGCAGAATAAAGTTCAGCGTGCTTAACAGAATCTAAAGACACTCCTTTCAGTACACCTTTGACAGCGGGGTTTTTCATGTCAACTATAGCTTTCTCCAATGATTCGACTATTTGGTTCTCAACCTTAATCTGATTTTTCAAAAAATCGAGGAGATCGATGTTCTTTTTTTCCATAATTTTCTCCTATCGCTAAATGTTAAGCCTTCTTCATCAAGCTTTCGGAAATCTTCTGTCCAAGTTCCCTGCAAGCGATTAGTGTTTGCTGATCAGGCAGATATCTTGCGAGCAAAGGCAATTGCACAATGTCCATTTCAAACTTGTTCTTCATTATTTCCAAAATAAGTTTTGGGGCTTCTCCGCTCCACCCATAAGAACCAAAGACTCCACCCACTTTTCCTTTCAAGTTTATGCCCTTAATTGCTGCCTCCTCAAAAAGATTCTTGAAGTCGACAGGTATGTCATGATGATAAGTTGGTGCGCCAACAACTATTGCGTCAAAAGAATCGAGACTATCAGCGTCAACGTGAAAAGAGACTTCAACTTCTACATCGTTGCTTTTTGCCCCTTCAGCCACAGCATTGGCCATTCTTTCAGTGTTGCCTGTCCGACTGTAGTATAGAATTAGTATTTTTTTCATAAAAATAAATTTAGAATTAGAATATTTCAACCTTTGCTTACTATAAATAAAAATAAGTAGATTTATCAATTTTTTATTTCAGAATACTCTTTCGACTCTTTCCTGATAGTTTGCTTGATATTCAAAGTTTACAGTTGTTCTTAATTTATTTAGCTCAAAAGGTATCTTTTCTATATAGAAGTAGCATAAAGGAACCTTTTACCTTTTAGACGGAAGAAAAGAGTAAACAAAGGTTTTTCTGCAATCGCATATTGCTTATCGGATATGTTTTCTTACTTTTTGCCCACCACGGTGGCCCGCTTCCTCTAAACTAGTTTTACCATATGCTTCCGGTGAACCTTCATGTTGTTTGGCTCTTTCTGAACCTCCTTTGCTGCCTATTTCACTGTAAAATTCTGAACCTCGCTCCATTGAGACTTTTTCGCCTCCTTTGCGACCTATCGCTTCGTAGAATTCTCGCCCGTGAGTTGCGGCAGTTTTCTCTCCGCCTCTTCTTCCTGCCTCAGCCACAGTCATTTTTCCTTTTTTGGTTTCTTCAGTTCGTGTACTCAAAAACTCACCTCCCATTAAACTGCGAAAAAGATATCATAAATAAAGCTGAAGAACTGTTCATAAACTTATGTTGTTGTAGTATAGCAGTAACATGCCAGCTATTTTTTTCAAAAGAACTGTATCACAATTGAATAGCGCATAAATCCCCTAATGCGTCTACGACTAAAATTATGCTTGATTGTAAATTGATTTAAATATTTCCCACAGTCAACTAAACAATAATACTGGGTACTAAAATGAAAGTGCTCCTGATAAATCCGCCCCAAACTTTTTATCCGGGCTCAGAACAGCCGGCTGGGAACCTACCTATAGGCTTGATGTACCTAGCCGCTTTACTTCAAAAGGCTAATTTCAAAGTTGAGATTTTGGATGCCTTTATGGTTGACTCAGTGTTCCAAAGAAATGGTGTTGAAACAATCGTTGGCATGCCATTGACAAGAATAAGGCAGGAATTAATCAAAAGAAAACCTGACGTAGTAGGCATATCTGGACCTTTTACTTGCCAAATTGATAACGCTGTCAAAATCAGCAATTTAGTCAAAGAAGCTAATCCGAATATACTAACAGTAACTGGTGGTCCCCATGTTACTTTGGCGCCTGAAGCGTTTTTGAAGGAAGCAAAAGACGTAGACATAGTGGTCAGAGGTGAAGGCGAATACACCATGCTTGAAATAGCTCAAGCTTTTGAAGACAGAAAACAAATGGACAGAATATTAGGAATTGCCTATCGTCAACGTGGAAAAATCAGACTAAATTCTCCTAGACCTCTTATTAAAAATTTGGATGAATTACCCTATCCAGCGTATAATTTAGTGGATATGGAGCGTTATTTGAGCTCAAAAAAGATTGGTTACCGAAGCTTCAAGGATCGAGCCATTTCAATGATTACCAGCCGCGGCTGCCCTTTCAATTGCTGCTTTTGTGCAGTCCACTTACATATGGGCAGGTATTTTAGGGCTCATTCAGCAAACTATGTAGTTGATCATATTCAATTTGTCGTTAAGAAGTTCAAAGTCCGGAACGTTTTTTTTGAAGATGATAATTTAACCCTTGACATCGAACGATTCGAAAACATCTGCAACGATATTATTTCACGAAATATCAAGATTGGTTGGGAAACACCAAATGGTGTAAGGGCGGACTGTCTAAATAGGGAACTGCTAAATAAAATGAAACAGTCAGGCTGCAAGAGTGTTTTTATTGGAGTGGAATCAGGGGACCAGCAAATCCTTAACAAAGTTATACGTAAGAGTCTTGACTTAAACCGTGTGGTAGAATTTGCTAAGGACGCTAAGGAAATAGGGTTAAAAACAGGGGCTTTCTACATTATAGGTTTTCCAGGAGAAACAAAGGAAAACATGCAAAAAACGGTGAATTTTGCGTTAAGACTCAAGCGAGATTATGATGTTGGGATGCATTTGTTTGTTGCAACACCCTCTTTCGGAACCCGATTATATGAAGAATGCATAACAAAAGGATACGTTGAAGAGAACTTGACCTGGAACTCTTTTGCTCAGGCCAGACAACCCAAGGGGATGCCACTAATAACTACTAAAGATTTTACCCCCGCGCAAGTGAAAGAGATAGCAGCTAGAGCTATGGCTCAATACAAGAGACTATCATTAATAAACCACCTAAAAAATCCGCGTATAGTTCTGAAAACAGCATTTGAACAGCCACAACTAATCGGAAAATACATTAAAGCATTATTCCATTAACCGTTTACTTTGGTTTAAAGAGCCTCTTCTTTGTTGATCTCTGAAATATAAAAAGGTAAAAGTTTTTGATTTAGAAGTGTTTTGCGATTCTTTGGATGGCTGTTGCGGTTAGGCTTGCAGAATCTTCGATATCTTTGAGGTGGACCATTCCAACAGGGCTATGGATATACCTTGTTGGTACTGAAATTGTTCCGCATGGAATTCCTTGACGCGTGATGGAGATCCTTGCTGCATCCGTACTACCAAGCAACCCCGATTCGAGTTGAAACGGGATTTTTTTCTCTTCCGCCGAATCTATTAGCCACCGTAAGACTTTTGGATGAGTTATCAAACCGGAATCTGAAATAGTTAATGCCGGCCCTTTGCCCATCTTTGCACTGGCATCAAATTCTCTGACTCCAGGAACATCACCGGCTATTGTAACATCTAAAGCTAAAGCAAGGTCAGGATCGACGCCAAAAGCAGCCGCTGCCGCACCTCTCAGACCAACTTCTTCTTGGATAGTTCCAACTGCGCATACAGTACAATCTGTTCTTTTAAGCAATTTTAGGGTTTCAACCATTACAACGCACCCTACACGGTTGTCGAATGCTTTACCGATAGCAACATCATTACCAAGATTAGTGTATTTAATATCAAACGCTATTGGGTCACCTATCGCTACACCAATTTTGGAGGCATCTTCTTTGCTTTCCGCACCTACGTCAATGAAAAGGTCATCGTATGTTATGATTTTTTTGCGTTCTTCCTCTTTTTGTATGTGTGGTGGTTTGGAACCGATAATACCTAAACGTGCACCCTTTTGGGTATAAATGATGACTTTTTGAGCTAGTAAAATGCGGTCGTCAATGCCGCCCATCTTTGAAAACTTGACAAAGCCATCTTTGGTGATTGTTTTCACCATTAAACCGACTTCATCCATGTGGGCTGCAAGCATGATTTTTGGAGCTTTAGGTTTCCCATTTTTGACTGCAATAACATTTTCTAGTTTGTCAATTTGAATTTCGTCTGAGTAGGGTTTAAGGAGGTGAACCATTATATCTTTAACTTGGCTTTCTCTGCCTGTTACTCCACAGGCGTTTGAGAGAACCTCTAAGATTTCGTTTATGGACAAGTTAATGTGCCTTCTTGATGTAATGTAGATGGTTTAAGGGTTTTGTTATTAAACGGTTGCGGTTAAAGTGATTATTTGCATTCTGGACAAATCTTAAATCATTAAACTGTATCACACAAGGATTAAAGGTGTACAAAATGGCACAACCAAGTTTCAAAACAGTTTTCGTTTTCTTAGACACAGACAAATACTGTAGTCCATTTGACATGCTAGTAGCAATCGACGCTTTCCCAGACTCAATGATATTCAAATATGAAAATGTTACAGCTGACGATGCATCAAAAATCGTATTCGACGCGCTCTTTCCACGAGGACCAATGGGTGCAGCGCACACAAAAATCTTCATCAACGGTAGCAACTTTGAAATGGTCGAACAAGTCGTTGCTGCTACTCAGAAGGCAATGGCATCCGCACCATGGGGGAACTCTATCATCGTTGACCCAAGAGGTGCATACTCTACTGCAGCAGGTGCCGTCGCAAAAACCCTAAGCTTATCTTTAGAAAAAGGTATCGAAACATTGGAAGGCAAAAACGTCACAGTGCTAGCGGGAACAGGACCTGTAGGACAAACGGCAGCAAGAATTTATGCCTCAGAAAAAGCAAACGTGATCATCACATCTCGTTCAATTGCAAAAGGACAGGCTGTCGCTGACAAAATCAATAGAGAAGCAGGTACAGAACGGGTTAAAGTAGTGGAAGTTGCGAAACCTGAACAAACTGCAGCATCAATAAAGAATGCAGAAATCATTCTATCAGCGGGAGCAGGAGGAATCCAACTTCTCAGCAGTGAAGACCTAAAAAGAAACGCGACTAAATGCAAAATCGTGGCAGATATTAATGCAATTAAACCGGTCGGAGTTGAAGGCTTAGAATCAAATGATGACGGTAAAGAAATTAAAAATGGGGTTTTCGGAATCGGAGCATTAGCCATTGGCAAACTAAAAATCAAGATTGAAACTGACATGATTAAACGTGCGACCGCAGCATCTCAAGGTCTATTCGACTACGCTATTGCATACGACATTGGTAAAGCACAGATTTTGAAGAAATTAGCCAAAACGAAAGCCTAAAAGGCGACCATTTTTATCTTTTTTTCTTATTTTCTAGTAAGTCGCTATTATTAAATTGCAGATAGTAAAGTTCTTTTTGAAAAAGAAAATTATTGAAAATATTTACAAGAAATTTAAATATAATGTCTGATTATCAACAAAGTAAGATGGCTATCCTCACCGATACTCTCCAGCAATTTCTTAATTTGGATAGTGGAACTGCGGAAATTATATCTTCCATAATCATATTTTTAGTGGTCGTCCTAGTTGGATGGGGCGCCTACATGATTTTTAACAAGTATTTTTCCAAATGGGCAAAGAAGACGGAAACTACCCTAGATGACGATATTTTTGCAGCTGTCAAAGTCATAATTATCATAATGATCGTCATAATCGGAATTGAATATGCTCTTCAACCGCTCTCGTTTCTTCAACCGTTCAACAGCACGCTAACGGCAATATTTACCATCTTAGAAGTTTTCTTAGGTGCATTTGCAGTTACCCGCGTCTCAAACATAATAGCCGACTGGTATACAAGCAGAACAGCTCTTATGGCAGGAAAAAACAGCCATCATTTGCTATTTATTTTGAAAAAAATTATTCAATTAGTGGTGTATATCAGCGCCTTTCTTCTTCTACTATACATATTCAATGTTGACCTCACTGGCGCAGTGGTAGGCTTAGGAGTGGGAGGCATCGCCATAGCATTTGCCCTGCAAAGTACCTTAAGCGATTTCTTTAGCGCGTTCTCAATTTACTTTGACAGACCGTTTGAAATCGGTGATTTCATCGTTGTTGGAGAATACAGTGGAACAGTCAATAATATCGGAATCAGATCAACCAGACTTCAACTTCTACAAGGTGAAGAACTAGTGATCTCAAACAAAGAACTAACAAGCGGTAGCGTGCGTAATTTTAGAAAACTTGAAAAAAGGCGTGTATCGTTTGCTATTGGTGTAACCTACGATACTTCTGTTGAAAAGCTCAGAAAAATACCAGTAATTATTTCAGAAATAATCAAGAAAACAGAATTAGCAATTTTTAATCGAGTGAATTTTACCGAGTTTGGTGATTTTAGCCTGAAATTCCTCGTCATCTACTATGTTGATTCATCAGACTGGGGGCAATATTTGGAGACCCAAGAAAAAATTAATTTCGCCATAAAGGAAGCTTTTGAGCAGGAAGGCATAGAGATGGCTTTCCCAACAAACACCATTTATGTTAAAAAATAGAAACCCTTCGCTTTTTGAGACTGGAATTGCTGTTTCTTTTGCAATCGCAAGTCTATTTATTGCAAAATCATATATTGTTGCGACCAGATTCTTGGTTTTGGCAGTTGGGATAGATTGACGCCAATCGTGCTCACAAGTTACCAAAGAAGTAAGTAGTGACAAGTCAGAAGACTCTGATTGTTAAGAAAGACGGATGTACCCAAAATGATTTTTTAGCTGATTCAGCAAACCTTTAGCTTTGTCCAAGCAGCAAAAACTTCTTCCTTCTTTTTGTGCCTGTTTCTACAAAATCAAAAACCGAAAAAAGTATTTGCTCAGAGTATTAAAAGAATTTTCAAACAAAAGAATTAGAAGGCAGCTGCAATTCGGTTGCAAGCTTCCACAATGCGTTCTTTAGGCTGTGTAAAAGTAATTCGCGCATAGCCTTCTCCATACTTACCAAAACCAAGACCAGGAGTTATAGCTACACCCACATCAAGCAGTCTTGCAGCAAACTTCATAGAATCGCACTTGCAGTTAACCCAAACATAAAAGGTGGCTTTGGGGCTTTCAACTTCATAGCCCAACTTACAGAGGGTGGTAACGAGCAGGTCACGGCGTTCTTGCAAGGTTTGATTATTCTTTTTCAGGAAGGCTGGGACTTCATGATTCTTGTATGATGCAAGTGCTTTTGTTGCAGCTTTTTGGGTATAAACAGGTGGCCCACTATCGATTTGGGTCTTCACTTTAGCCAATCCATCAACTAACTTTTTGTTTCCAACCGCAAAAGCGATGCGATCGCCAGTCATGTTGAAAGTCTTGGAAAGAGAATGAAACTCCAAAGCAACATCTATAGCCCCGTCAACTTCCAAAATGCTTGGAGCACGATAGTCATCGTATGTGATTTCGGAGTAAGCGTTGTCATAGCATAAAATAATATTGTGTTCTTTTGCGAAATCAATAGCATCTTTGAGGAAGTTTTTGTCAACTGTTGCAGCGGTGGGGTTGTTGGGGTAATTGAGAAACATCATTTTGGCGCCTTCTGTATTGATTGTATCGAAGTCTGGTTTGAAATTATTCTCCTCCAACAAAGGAATAGGCACGGTTTTGCCATCGCAAAGAATTGCGCTGCCATTGGCATACACTGGGTAGGCGGGATCTGGGACCAAAACGCGATCACCCGGATTTATGAATGCGCGAGCTGTGTTTGCAATACCTTCCTTTGAGCCTAAAAGGGAAATTACTTGGTCATTCTTTAAATCAACGCCGAACCGTTCCTTGCACCATTCAGTCACCGCGGTTCGGAACGCTGGTTCGCCTTGGCTAAAAGAATAATTATGGTTCTTTAGGTCACCAGCTTCTTCTTTTAGAGATTCTAATATAAACGGTGGCGGCGGAAGGTCAGGATCACCTATGCTAAGTGAGATGAGATCAACACCGCAACGTTTCTTTTCTCGTGCAAGCGTTTCTAGTTCAGCAAATAGATAGGGGGGCAAACGTTTAATTCTATCAGAAAATTCAAATGTCATGTTTCATGGCTCCTGAAATAAAGTTCCTTCGAAAACTTTCTCGGCTGCTCCAATCAAGAGCAGGGTTTTACCCACTTCGACTTCTAAATCGCCGCCGAGAAGATGAACTGTGACATTGTTATTAACTCTTCCAAGCCTGTTTGCAGCTGCGACAGCAGCACACGTTCCTGTTCCACATGCCAACGTTTCTCCACAACCGCGTTCCCAAACCCTAACTTTGAGCTCGTTTCGGTTTAAGACTTGAACAAAAGCAACATTGGTTCTGTTTGGGAAAGCTTTGTAATTCTCAACAATCGGACCGATAATATTAACGGGGAATTCCTCAACTTTTTCGACAAATAGTATGCAATGCGGATTTCCCATAGAAAGACAAGTTATAGAGTAAGGCTTGTTACCAATTTCTAAGGTTTCATTGATGAAGGTTCCTTGACCGTGAATAGATAGGGCTGAGCGTTCCCAGTTTGGTGCGCCCATATCCACTTTAACAGAGTAAACGTCGCTACCTTTTATAGTCAACCATATTTGTTTTACGCCCGAAAGTGTTTCAACATTAAACGGGTTTTTGGAAACTATACCGTTTTCATAGCAGTATTTTGAGAAGCAACGAATGCCATTACCGCACATTTCTGCTTCACTACCGTCAGCATTAAAAATCCGCATCTTAACATCTGCAACATTGGAAGGGCAAACAAGCAACAGGCCATCTGCACCTATGGAGAAGCGTCGTTGGCACAATTTTTTAGCTAACTTTGGAACCTGTTGCTCGCTAATTCCCTGTTTTTTGCTATCGACCACTATATAGTCGTTGCCTAAGCCGTGCATCTTCCAAAAAAGCATTTTCTTACTCCTCCATCCGTTGTTTAATCGTTAAATCTGCTAGCTGCTCGCGCTCCCTAACTACTAAGACTTTTCCCTGCCTAACCATTACTTCAGCTGCTCTTGGACGAGAATTGTACTGCGAACTCATACTAAATCCATATGCGCCGGCATTAAGAATTGCAAGCAAATCGCCTTCCTTTATCGTTGGAAGTGTTCGTCCTTTAGCCAAGATGTCTCCTGACTCGCAAATAGGACCTACTACATCGTAGGTTTCTTTGTCGGCATGTTCAAGCTTTTTATCAATTATGATCTGGTGATAAGAACCATACATTGTGGGACGAACCAACGTGTTGAAGCCAGCGTCAACGCCGACATACTTGCGTGAAGGCGTGACTTTGACAGTGTTGACTGTAGTCAACAAAGTGGATGCATCAGATACCAAGTATCTCCCCGGTTCAATGCAAAGAAAAGGCTTGCCAAGTCCGTATTCCTTAACTTGGGTCTTAAAAGGAGAAATAACTCTAGCTGAGAACTCTGCTAAATCTAATTCATCATCTGGGGAATTGTAAGGAACCCCGAATCCGCCGCCAATATCAATGAACTCAAACTCAACACCGATTTCTTCATGGACCCTCTTAGCAATTTTCAACAGTTTTTCAACTGCTAAGACATAAGGTTCAACGTTTATAATGCCTGAGCCAATGTGCATGTGGATTCCGAAGCGCTCTACTCGTGCTTTCTTCGCAGTCGCATAAGCTTTAATCGCGTCTTCTTCCCAGAGTCCGAATTTTGATTCCGGACCTGCAGTTACACAATGGCTATGATGCCCAGCTCCGATTTCAGGGTTAACACGAATCGAAATAATTGAAGGTACAGCAATCTTTAGCAAGCGCTCAAGCTCGGATTGGGAATCTATGTTTATAGTTACATTTGCGTCGACTAACATCTTTAATTCATCGTTTCGTACGCTAGTCCCCGTGAAAAGGATGCGATTTGAGGTAAACCCGCTGCTTAAGCCAATGAAGACTTCTCCGGGGCTCACTGTATCCAAGTAAGCACCCTCTGATTGCAGAATTTTTAAAACTGCCACGTTGGTGTTTGCCTTTGCTGCATAGTAGATTCGAAGATGCTTGTAGTTTTTGATTAGGGCATTTTGGACACGGGTATAGTTGTCTCGGATGCGTTTCTCGCTGATAACGTAAAGTGGTGTATCGTATTTTTTAGCCAACTCCTTCACGGAAACGCCGTCAAAGAAGAGACTCCCTTTTCGATTTTCTAAGGGTTCACGAAGTTTTCTTTTAACCATTCATTACACCAAAGGGATTTGTGAAGCGAATAATTGATTTTAGACCAAGCCATTAGCTACATACAGCTCTGCGCTTAGAATGCCTCCTCCGGCGGCGCCCCGAACTGTATTGTGCCCCAAACATACATACTTGATAGTCATTATGGGATCTTTGCGTATTCTTCCAACTACTACACTTTGGCCGTTACCTGCATTTCGGTCATATCGTGGTTGAGGACGATTCTTTTCTCGGCGAACAATGATGGGCCTTGCTGGAGCGGAGGGCAGATGGAGCAGTTGCGGAGCACCATTGAAATCTTCAAAGGCTGCTTCAATTTGATCGATTGATGGTTCTTGGTCCAGTTTTACAGATATACATTCTAAGTGTCCATCTTTGACGTTAACACGGTTGCAACTGGCACTAAGATCGAAATTAGCATTATGAATAATTCCTTGATTGAGGGTTCCGAGAATTTTTTTAGCTTCGGTTTCCATCTTAGCCTCTTCTCCTGAAATGAAGGGAACTACGTTATCAATTATGTCAAGTGAAGCAACACCGGGGTAGCCTGCACCGCTTAGTGCCTGCAATGTAGTAACCATTACTTGCGTTAGACCAAATTGCATGAGTGGTTTTAAGGTAATTGCCATTTGGATTGTACTGCAGTTGGGATCTGTAGAAATGAAACCTTTCCAACCCCGAACCTCTTGTTGAATCTTGATTAATTCAACATGGTCAGGATTGATTTCTGGAATGATCAATGGAACGTCTTTTTCCATTCTGTGAGCACTAGCCTTGCTGAACACTGGATATATTGAGGCAAATTCTGACTCAACTGAACCGGCTAAATCTCCTGGCAAAGCAGAAAAGACCAAGTCCACGTCGCTAACGTTTTCTACTGATTCAATAGTGGAGTTGACTACGGGCATTTCAGCTATTTCTGCAGGCAACTCAGACTCCATTAGCCAGTTGCATGCGGCGCCATATTTTTTCCCTGATGACCGCTCTGAAGCAGCAAGTACCTCAATCTTGAACCAGGGGTGATTTTGCAAGAGCTGAATGTAACGTTGACCCACGGCTCCAGTTGCACCTAATATAGCTACTTTTCGCTTATTCGACATCTTCTACTTCTTCCTTTTGATCTTTTCACTGTATTTGTTCCTCGATAAAATACTTAATGGTTTAGTTTAAGCCCAAAACGTCTGCCATACTGAAAATTTTAGGCTCTGTTTGCCTGCTCAACCATTCAGCTGCGTAAACTGCACCCTGTGCAAATACGTTTCGGGAAAATGCGGTGTGTTCAATACGCAGCATTTCGTTTGGCCCAGCAACTATGACATCATGAATCCCGGCAACCCCACCCGCACGCAGCGCAACAGACTCAAATTCAGTAGGTTGACGTGGGCTAATGCCATCTCTGCCATAAATTGTCTTGGTGTAGCCTCTGGCTTGCATTATTATTTGTTCAAGCCTCTTTGCGGTTCCGCTTGGAGCATCCCTTTTGCCCGTATGGTGTATTTCGCTAAGGCTAAAATCGTAGCCTGCTGGAAATGCATTTAGAGCTTCAGCTAGTTTGAAGAGTATATTGACCCCTACGCTGTAGTTTGGCGAGAAAACAACAGGTACTTTGCCCGACATCGCAATAGTTAACTGCCGGTTTTGGTCTTGAGTAAAACCTGTTGTGCCCAAAATTATCCGTTTATGCATATTAGCCGCTATTGGAATGTTGGTGATGTCTGCTTCTGGAGTTGTGAAGCTTACGAAAATGTCGGCGTCTATAAGTGCATCCGCTAAATTGTCGGAGCTTTGAATTACTGTATCCTGGTCTGATATACCAAGCTGGCGTAAAGTCTTACCAATTGTCGGGGTTCCAGAAGTAGCCATTGGCTGAACTGGAGCCTCGGTTGCACCAACAGTCATTATTCCTTTTGCTCTTGCTTCCCGTATTATTGCAACTCCCATTCTACCCGCTGCTCCTGCGACGCATAGCTTAAGCATATGTTAGTCCCTCAAGATACTTCTCGTTATATAGACGATCTTTTAAGTCAACGTTGAAGTGTCGGGTAATTGGTTCTAAAACTTGAGGGTTTGCCTCGTAGACCTTGCGTGCATTATTCAACACAATTTCTAACCCGTTGTGTGTCATTTTACCCAACGGTTGCCTACAAGGACCAGCAGGCATCCCCAATACGTTCATAAGGGTTTTGCATGCAAGCGGATTTCGAGCTTTGCATATTACGGATCCATATGGTGTCTGCTCCTGTGTTTTTACAGTGACGAGATCAAAGAGCGGCTTAAGAGCTTGAACAATTACACTTGCAGCTTCCTCGTTGCCGTCTAAACAGTAATGAACCATGTCGGAGACCGCACGCGGTGCAATATTAGACATGACAGAAATGACACCGTTTGCTCGTATGTCAGGTGAAATCATCATAGTGAGAGTCTTTTCATCATCACCGCTGAGTATGTCAAAATCGTTGCCGCAAAGTTTGCGTGTTAACTCTGCATTCTTTAAATCACCTGTGGCTTCTTTTACGCAACTCACATTAGGATACTGATGATGCAAAATGGCAAGGTCTGGAGGAAACAACTGTGTCCCTGTTCTGCCTGGGATTATATATGGGATGACTTGGACTTCGGGAAACCGCTGAGCAATTGGTTCTATATATTCACGGCGAATCTCAAGCGAACTGGGTCCATTATAATAGGGGTCAACCAGCAAGACAGCTTTTATCCCTGCGTTTTGGGCACGTTCTGTGCCTGCAATGGCTTCTTCTGTCGAGTTGCTACCTGTACCCGCTATGGTCAGGCAGCGTTTACCTGAGTCTTGGTCCACTTGCTCAATGACTTTGCTGTGCTCCTTCCAAGACAGAGTGGGGCTTTCGCCGGTTGTGCCGACTGCTAGGATGCCGGTAACACCGTTTTTTACTTGAAAATCCACTAGTTCCGCTAATCCTTCGTAGTCGACTTGGTGAGTCCGGTTCATGGGGGTTATTAGTGCAGTGTAACAACCATTGAATGATGCCAATTTATATTCCTTCTTTTATTAAGAATCATTCATGGGATCGGTATTTAAGCGTTACGTTTTAATTATTTTTTCTACGAAAAACGGAAAATTAACTGCTTAGTATAAGACCATCAGTATTTATTTCTCTTTTTCCGCAACGTGCTCTAACGACCGAACATGATAAGCTGTAAAAAAGCCATCACAAGCACCATATAACCTGTAAAAAAAATTAATTGCATCCTGGACATCTGCAGCTGTAGGAATAATTTGAAGATAGTTGTCCAAACGCACAACATCGTCTAATTTCCCCACCTCACGTTTGACTATTAAAAACCGTAGAATATGCGGACCACATTGGAAAAGGGCAAAGTCTCCATTTTTACCTGTACCTTTTCTCACATCGATTGTTTTTTTACCTTGCTTAAGCCATTCGAAAACTTCTTTTCGCGCAAATAATAGCGGCAATTTGTTACCCTGAGTGGAGCGTATTAGCTAGAAAATAAAGTTTCAGTAAATAAAAAAATAAAAAATGGAAAAGTAAATTTGGACCCTAAAGAACTGCCTTGCTTAACCTTTGCCTTTTTCTTCTTTGCCAAAGTACTGAGTCCACTTTAGTTTGCGTGCATCGCGTTTAAACTGTAGGCTGCTTTTCTTGCATTTGCTTGAATCGAACCAGAGGATTGAGCCGTCGTTCTTAACGAACATCATGCCTGTGCCAGCTGGGAAATCAGCACCACAGAATGAACATTTTCTCGGTTTTGGCATGACACATTTCTCCTAAGTTTAGCGTGTAATTTTCTTTGCTTCTCTTTCGGTTTCTCGCAGCATCAGGATATCTTGAACACGAACAGGGCCTTTAACATTGCGTGTGATGATTCTGCCTTTGTCTTTTCCTTCCATGATACGAACGCGTACTTGTGTGATTTCACCGGTTACCCCTGTACGACCGATAATTTGTATAACTTCAGATGGAATTAGTTCCTCAGCTGCTTCTTTACTCATTACTGAGTTCCTCGTTTAACCTGATCGATTCGAGTTACGATTTCCTTGATTAAACCTGTTGCTTCTCCTTCTCTTATGATGCATGCTGCCGCACATGGAACATCAATGCCTATGGATTTGCCGAGTTGTTCCTTGCTTGGAACGAAAACGTATGGAATTTTTCTTTCATCGCAGAGCAGTGGTAAGTGTGCAATTACTTCCGGCGGGTCAACATCTTCAGCGATAACAACAAGTTTTGCTTGGGAACGTTCTACAGCTTTTGTGGCTTCGTTTGTGCCTTTCCTAACTGATCCTGATTTTGAAGCAATCGTTAGGGCTTCATAGGCTGCATCTATTAGCTCTTTTGGGACTTCATATTTTACATAGAATGGTTTTGACATATTTCTTAGCCTCACCCTTGTTAAGGCACAGTCTTATCCACACTTCATGTTTAATAATCTTTCGACGATAAAAATGCATACTTATACTTCGGATCAATAACCATCCAGAAAGCTTTAAATGTACAGGTACGTTGACGTACATGTTTTCGAGAGGGGAATGGTCGTTTGCAAAGATTGGGCAGGGTTTCAAATGTATCTCCTTCACGAAATGTTATAGTTAAAGCTGAAAATACTCCTAAACTTGGCTCTGAAGTTGTCGACGAGAACCTGAAAGTTGTCGGTAAAGTTTTTGATATAATTGGCCCAGTCACAGCACCCTACGCAGTGATCAAACCAACTAACATCGAACCTGCTAGACTACTAAATAAACCGGTGTACTTGCTGCTCTCGAAAACGCAACGGAGCAAAAAATGAATGATTAGAGACAAGTTACAGGAAACAGTAAACCGCGATCAAACCTCACCTCAAGCCGAACCCCAGAAATCTCGGGTTTGCCCAGAATGTGGCAGTACTCGACTTATGCATGATTCTGAAGCTGCCGAAATAGTATGCATGGACTGCGGCATTGTAGTTCAACAGAAACTAACCGACCGTGGACCCGAATGGAGGGCTTTTGATGATGAACAAAGATCGAAAAGAACCCGCGTTGGAGCGCCCCTAACGTATACAATACATGATAAAGGCCTTTCGACCACTATTGATTGGCATGATCGAGACGTATATGGCAAGAGTCTTTCTCCTGGACAGAAAGCCCAGGTTTACCGTCTAAGAAAATGGCAGCGACGTATCAGAGTTTCCGACGCTACTGAAAGGAACTTGGCGTTTGCGCTTTCTGAAATCACGAAGATTTCTAACAACCTCAATCTGCCTAAAAGTATTCTGGAAACAGCCTCAGTTATTTACCGCAAAGCGGTGAAGGAACGTTTGATCCGCGGCAGGTCAATTCAAGGTGTCACTTCAGCAGCGATTTATTTGGCATGTAGACAATGCGGCTTACCTAGAACACTAGATGAAATATCTCAATCATCAACCGTTAACAAGAAAGAAGTGGGAAGAAGCTACCGTTTCCTAATCCGAGAACTTAACTATTCAATTCCGCCTCTGCGACCAAGTCAATACATAACAAAGTTTTCTAACCAGCTCACAATGCAAGGTAAAGTTGAAGAAATCGCCCACAAAATCTTGGCTTCTGCAAAAGAACTTAAACTCACATCAGGGAGAGGACCGACAGGGATAGCAGCTGCAGCAAGCTATGTAGCATCAGTATTAACTGGAGAACGTAAGACACAAAGAGAAATTGCTGAAATCGCGCAGGTTACTGAAGTAACCATCCGCAACAGGTACAAAGAACTCGCTGAAAGGCTTTTGTTTCAAATAAGTATCTAAAGCCCTTTTCTAATTAGTTGGATTAAGACAAAACTTGGGCTGATTTCAATCGAGAAAGTAAGGAAAAGTTAAGCTTTTAAAAAGTTAGCTATGGTTAAGATAGAATATTTCTGGATTCGGCAAGAACAGAGATGCTGAACTCAAGGCCTGAAATTACTACATCAGTCTGATAATCTAAATAGAGACGGGAACCAACAGATATACCTGATTGGAAAAGTCTAACATAATACGTAAATTGCTCAAAGAAGATTTGACCCTTAATCAGAAGAAACAACAAACTTAAGATTCCGTATAGTTAATAAGCAATTTTTTTAAGCAAGAGGGATGCTATCCTTATTTTATGCCCTATAAATTTACTTTCGACCTCTCAAAGGTGCCTCGTTTTTTCTTCACTGAACTTGCATTGATTACTTACCAGAAGGGCATGCATAAAACGTTCCTAAAAACTGCAAGAGATTTAATTTTAAAGTTTCGCATTCAAGAAGCAACCGGACTTAACTTGTCTGATGCAGTAGTTTTGCTTCAGGATCTCATCGACTTACAAGCCATTAATACTATAGAAAGAAGGAAGTTCCTGCAAACTAAAGCAAGAGCACTTTTCCTACCTCATTGTGCGCGCAAATACATGGATTGTCGATGCAAAGCAACATTCAACTCCGAAATCCCTTCTTATATTTGCTCACATTGTTCAGACGATTGTTTGGTAAACAAAGCTGACCAATATGCTAAGAAGAAGGGGTACGATGTCTACCTTCTGCCTGGTGGATCCTGTATTCCGAAGATTCTAAAGTCGAGTAAGTATGAGGGCATTGTCGGCGTGGCTTGCGGGGAAGAGATGAAGATGCTAAGTCCACTTTTGAGTTGCATGGATGTTGCGGGTCAGGGTATACCATTAATTAAAAATGGGTGCGCAAATACTATTTTTAACGTAGAAACACTTGTAAAAGTCCTTTAAATTCAATCCTCGTTTTCTTCTCAGTTAGCCTTGAGCTCAAAAACGTACTATTCTAATTAAAGCTCATTAAATGAAACGCTCCTATGTCATGACCTCAAAGAAAAGGATCAAACTTCATGGTAAAAGGCAGTTCCTATTCTTTGTCCAAGTCATTCCATTTGACAAGATTAAAATTATGGCAACAAATTAAAATCTCAACCAAATTCTAATTTGTCGAATTAAAGATTCCATCACATTTGTTCCTTTAAGCGAGAATTCTTGCCCCAATAGGCCTTTATTGACCCAAGATCCGTCGTTTCCCTTTACGATTAAGGGATTGTGGTTATTATTTACCTCTATGAGAGAATGCGTTCTGGTATAGGAGTTGGAATAACATAATGTGTGATGGATAAAAGAAGAGTTATCTACTTCACTATTTCTCGCTTCTTCCAACGCAGGTTTTTGCCTTTACATTTTCTGCATTTTAGAGCTGTTTCCGCGTTGCGAGCACCGCAATCTCGACAGATTTTCATGTATAACCTGTGTTTTTGGGCTATAGTTTTCTTTATTGGATCTAATATCGGCATTGATTGTGAACCTTCTATTTTTGTAAGTCTTGATAGTTTAGTATCAAATATACCTTTTGTCTATAGTTGTAAGATAGATGTTAACTATTTACTTAATTTCCTCAATGGTAACGTAAGAACGTGTGTCTTCAATTCCATCAATTGTGTAGAGCTTCTTGAGAATTTCATCAAGGTTTTCTCTTTCCACAATTATTAAGGCGTCCACTTCACCTGCTACGCGGAAAGCTCGAGAAACAGAAAGTTCATGAATTTGCTCGTATACGTGAATTCGCTTTATGGGCGAAATTTTGAGCAATATGAATGCAGGTGTGGTAGATACGCCAAGAGCAGTCAAACCTTTCTCTGTTACGTCGATAAAACCTCTCCCTGTGCGGATATAACCACGGTTTTTCAGCTTACGTAAATGTACGTTTAGAGCTTGCCTACTTACGCCCACTTGATTTGAAAGTTCATCTTGTTTTACCCTTAACGTGTAGGTGTTTGTGGATTTTCCTTTCTCGTAAAGTGTTTTGAGCAGTTGAATCGAGCGTTTCGTTAGTGGTTCCAAAACAATCACTTTATTGCCGTTTTGTTAATGTAAACTTTTACAATAGTAGCGTAACTTGCTTAATAATTTGACTGTTAAAACAATGAGCCTTTAATCCAAACAACCCTTTAGCCACAAATGAAATTATATCATATGAAAATTCTAAACTGTAAAAAAGTAAAACATATCAAAATCATTGTTTGTAAACAAAAAAAATGGCAAAATGTTTCCAGCAAGAACACAAAGTTAACACCACAACCTATTTATTCAAAAAAAAAGCTAACACAAACCATTAAAAAGTAAACTAGGAGTGAAGCGGAACCGTGACAGAAACCATCAACGCTGTCTTAATTGGCAAAAAGCCCATAATGAACTATGTTCTCGCATGCATCACCTTCTTCCATGGCGGCGCAAAAGAAGTCAGTATAAAGGCACGCGGCAGATCTATAAGTAGGGCAATCGACGTAGCAGAAGTTGTTCGTCACAGATTTCTACCTGACGTGAAAATCAAGAACGTCGGAATCGGGACAGATAAGTTTCTACCGATAGACCGAGAAGAAGTCAACCAAGGGGCAACAAACGTCAGTACAATAGAAATAACGTTGATGAGATAAATCACGAACCAAGCCGAACTCCTTCTTTGCAGGAAAACCGACTCTTAATGAAAACAGAACTGTGTAGTTTCTGCCTAAAAAGCGGCATCTTATGCCAAAAATGTTCCGCCAAAGTAAAAGCTGGCGAAATCAGTGACTTAGACCTGAAAATCGCCCGTTTGCTGCTCAACCTGGAGGAAAAGTTTCCTTCCCTGCAAAACGTCTGCTTCTACAAAGCAGTCGAGGTTGAAAAGACCTTAGCCATCTTGGTTGGACATGGAGACGTCCCCAAAATTTTAGGTTATGGAGGTAAAATCGTCAAAACCCTCAGTGACGAGACTCGTAAAAATATCCGGGTCTTGGAGCACGGCGTAGACGACCGTAAATTCCTCGAAGACCTATTTGTACCCTTTAGCATTCTCACGATCAACACAATTTGGCTTCCTGATGGCACCACCGAAACAAGAGTGATCCTGAAAAGGAAACGTGGAACACAATTGCCAATGGATCTAAAAGCGCTAAAGGAAATCGCAAATAAAGTACGCAAAATGTCTTTGCGCGTTGAAATTGCAGATTAAGGTTGGCGAAAGAAGCATGGATTTGGACTCTATCGGTGAATGGACTAGGACACATTATACTATTGCAATTACTCAAGACTTTGATGGACAAGAAGTAACATTATTTGGCTGGGTCCAGGACATCCGCGACTTAGGTGGTATCCGCTTTGTCATTCTGCAGGACCGTGAAGGCACTATCCAACTAACTATCTTTAAAAAGAAATGCCAACCTGAAGTCTTGGAAAAAACAACCCAGTTACAGAAAAGATTCTGCATTGCCGTCAAAGGAACCATTAAGAAAACTACCATGACGCCAAGAGGCGTAGAAGTCATCCCGAGCGAATTAAAAATATTGAGTACTGCAACGGAACAATTACCAATAGACATAACAGGGAAAACGCCAGCCAACATCGAAGCACGCTTAGACGCAAGACCAATTGATCTAACAATGGAGCAGAATCTTGCAACTTTTAAGATCCAACACGTCGCTCTACAAGCAATCCGTAGCTATCTCTTCGAACAAGGTTTTTTGGAGACACACACCCCCAGAATCATTGCTTCTGCAACGGAAGGCGGAGCAGAGTTGTTTTGCGTCGATTATTTTGGGCAAAAAGCATATCTTGCCCAAAGCCCGCAACTATACAAAGAAGAGTTGACACTCAGTTTCGAAAAAGTATTTGAAGTGGGACCGTTTTTTCGAGCCGAAGAATCCCACACAAGAAGACACCTTAGCGAGTTTACGTCGGTTGATATAGAGCAGGCTTTCGCTGATGGTAAAGATGTGATGAGACTGCTAGAACAAGTTATCCATTATGCATGTGTTGTTGTTAAAGAGAAATGTGAATTTGAGCTTTCTTTACTTGGCTACAATTTTGAAGTACCCAAATGCCCATTCAAACGCTTGACCTATAACCAAGTCCTAAATGATCTAAAAAAGCAAGGCGTAGCTATTGCATGGGGTGAAGATATCCCAACCGAAGCTTTCCGTGAACTTGGTAAACTGTACCCCTACTTCTACTTCATAACTGAGTGGCCTACAAATATCAAAGCATTCTACATTAAACCTCGCCAAGACAAAGCTGAGGTGTGCGAAGGTTTCGATTTAATGTGGCGCTATATCGAATTGGTATCGGGTGGAACAAGAATTTCCGATAAACAGCAATTAATTCAACGTCTTCAGGAAAAGGGCTTAAAACCTGAATCCTTCAAGTGTCACTTGCAAGCATACGATTATGGTATGCCACCGCATGCTGGTTGGGCAATTGGACTTGAGCGACTCACAATGATTTTAACTGGCAAAAAGAACATTCGCGAGGCAACCCTTTACCCACGAGACAGAGTGCGTCTTACCCCCTAAGCAAAAAAACTAGCTAACCCGCTATATCCTTTTCACAGAATCAAGATCAGGACATTAGGTTATTTCTACTTTGTTGGAACAGCTCTGATATAAAGTCTTTAACTGTTTTTTGGTTTTTTTTGGCAATTCTTTTCACCGCATCATTAATTCCTGTAGAGTACTGAACAGCTTTTTTAGGTTTATCTGCTATCGATTTTGGCAAACCAAAGTTTAAAGCAACCTTTCTTAATACAAGCTTTCGTAGCGTATTTGACTTCTGCTCCATCTTACAATTCAAGGGCAAATTCATTGCAAACTGCGCAAGCGTATACATTGCAAATGGCAAACGTAACTCCACATCAAAAGTGCCCATAATTTTTAGATCCCTTTCAAGGTTACTTTCATAAATGTTCATAACATCGTTGAACATGGTTTTCTGAACGTTTAAATTTCCTTCCCGGCAGTATTCGCTGACATAACGCTGGTAACCGGCAAACAACTCATCAGCACCCTGCCCAGCCAAGACAACGTTAAAGCCTGCCTCAGAAGCTTTTTCCGCGGTCCAATAAAACGGCACCCCAATACTAGCTTTAATGGGATCAGGCTCTTCAATTAACTCGACAACTTTGGGTAAGGTTTTCTCCACGTCCGATTCTTTAAACAAATCAATTTGAAGCGGTAAATTCAAAGCTTCAGCAGCTACTATAGCTTCTTCAGTTTCCGGTTGATTTTCCATACTCACATGAATCAAATTGACTTTCGCGCCAAGTTTGTTTGCCAAAAAAGACACAACACCACTATCTAATCCTCCGGAAAATGCAACTGCAACTTTTTTTAACTCAAACACTCTTCGTTTGATTGATTCTTCAAGAAGAGCCTGTAGTTTAATTGCAGCCTCATCAATTGACAAACGTTGAGGATCTGTGTAAGTCAAGGTTCTGATTGGTTTGAACTTGAACCCTTCTTTTTGGGCAACCACTAAATTTCCGGGTAGAAAAGATAGCGGCTTTTCGATTCCGAGTTCCCACAGAGGTTTGCGTCTCGTGGAGAAAGCGACGATTTCTTCGTTTTCACCATAGTAAAACGGTTGAACTCCTATTGGATCACGTCCAGCCGTAATCCGACCTTCTTTGAGAAATACAAATGAATAATCACCATCAGTTTGCTGGATTAGGTTTTGCAGAAGTGTTTCACAATGATGCGGTTGCTTGAGTAACTGTTCAGTGACTCCTGATTTCGACACTGGAGAATAAACGCTACCTTCAAAGAAAAGGGAACCATCGTCTAATTGAAGAAAATCATAACCACTTTTCTCTTTTGACTGAGTACTTGCGAATCCCGACAGCGTTGACCAATCCTCACACTGTTTACTTAACAAAGCAATGCTTTTGTCAAAAATGCTCTTTTTAGGTGCAACTAAACCAAAATAAAGAGGTGTTCCAAGATCAAACGATTTCAGAACATCCAAAACTATACCTGCAACGCTTTTGCCTTTTTTGCTTAAAACAGCAACGGTAACTTTCATGCCAAATACACCTGAACCATATGCATTGCACTTACACATTGGTAAAACATTAATCTTTAATCTGTATAACCTTGTTTGAGGAATCTTGATTGCCAATAACGCCGATAGACACTGGCCGATACGGAACGCCTGAAATGCTCAAGATTTTTGAGGAACAAATGCGCGTTCAAAAGCTGCTTGATGTGGAAGCAGCTCTTGCTTTGGCTCATTCTCAAGTAGGTAACATACCCAAGAAAGATGCAGAAATAATTGCTAAAAAGGCATCCACTAAATACGTCAAAGTTGAACGCATTAAGGCCATTGAAAAGGACATTAAGCATGATATCGCCTCGCTAGTTCGAGCGCTCTCTGAAGTCTGTGGTAGAAGTGGTGCTTTTGTGCACCTTGGCGCTACAAGTTATGACATCGTTGATACAGCCAATGCCCTGCAACTAAAAGACGCAATAGCAGTTTTTGAGAAGAGACTTGAAGAATTTAAGATGATTCTACAAAAGCAAGCTGCCAAGCACAAAGACACAATTATGATCGGAAGAACCCATGGTCAACACGCTTTACCTATTACGCTCGGATTCAAATTTGCAGTTTGGGGATATGAAGTTAACAGGCACCTTCAACGTTTAAATGAGTGCAAGAAGAGAGTTTTAGCTGGAAAGGTCAGCGGTGCTGTTGGTACACAAGCAGGTCTAGGTGAACACGCCGAGCAAATTCAAGCACTCGTAATGAAGCGTTTAGGATTGTCGACAGCAGAGATTTCAACCCAGATTGTCCAGCGGGACCGTCATGCAGAGTTAATATGCATTTATGCCATGATTGCTTCCTCGCTAGAAAACTTTGCGACTGAAATCCGTGAATTACAACGTCCTGAAATCGGTGAAATCTTTGAATCCTTTGAAACAAAAAAACAGGTAGGAAGTTCCACAATGCCTCACAAGCAGAACCCTGAAATATGCGAGCGTATATGCGGATTAGCCCGGATTGTGCGAAGCCTTAACACCCCAGCACTTGAAGACATGATTACTTGGCACGAACGCGATCTATCACAGTCCTCAGCTGAGCGTTTCATTATCCCTGAATCTTCAATACTGCTTGATTATATGCTCAGCCTTATGTGCAATATCATTGCTAACCTGCGAGTAGATAGCAACCGAATGATCCAAAACCTTTCGCTAACTGAAGGACGCGCAATGTCAGAATCAGTTATGATGGCATTAACTCAAAAAAAAGTGAACCGGCAAGACGCCCATGAACTCCTAAGACAATTAACAATTAGAAGTGCAGTCGAAAAGAAACTCTTCAAGCAAGTTCTTATTGAAGACGAATTTGTGAACAGCAAGCTAACTGAAGAAGAAATCAATCAAGCTTTAGACCCGAAGAACTATTTGGGCACGGCAGTTAAACAGGCAGAAAAATTCGCCAAAAGCACCTAAAAATCAAAAAGCCCTTTTTGTTCGGCTTCTTCTGCTTTTCCTAAATTCTCCCAGGTTTCCTTGTTGACAAAACCTCCGACTTGCTCCTTTATTTTTTTAGCTAACCTTGGACCCCCAGAAGGCAAATTGGTTAATTCTTCTATGGAGGCGTGTTTGAGGTCTTCTATTGTTCGGTATCCAGCGTTAAATATGATGCGCCCTCGGACTCTGCCCACGCCTTCCAAGGCCACGATAGGCAATAGCTCACGCTTTATACCTTTAGAAACCCTCTCAACTAACTCGTGACTTAGAACTGAAACCTCTTTATTTTTGGAAACCACAGACGAAAGCTCCTCAATGGCATGCAATAGCCACTTAGCGTTTTCAATAGTGCGATACAAGTCGCCGGGTTGAACATTGAAGCGTTCGATGATTTTTTCTTCCGGCAACTCTTCTATCCAGTTGTTCATAACCATAGCGGTTTTAATTTCACCCAAAAAATCCGCATAACCAATGTGATCGCCCCATTGGTCAGGGATTTCTATGAAAAGCTCTTGTTTATGGTCCTCGGTGATTATGGCTAACTTGTCCATTTCGCGTTGGTATGGGCGTAAAACAGGACCCATGTCGGGAGTATGCGAAATCAGATGGAACAAACTGAATTCAGTCAGTATCGACGGCTTGCCTTGCAAAGCATCCCGAATTATGACTCCTGAAAGGGGGTCGATGTAGAGTTCGCTAATCCGTTTGCCAAACTTGGTAGCTAAAATGTTGTCCCCCACAACACAAATCATCTCTTCATCGTGGAGGAACCTAAGGATTTTGTTAATTACATTTTTGATTGCTTTCACATCGTACTGGTATGCGTAGAATGTTTTGCCGAAAAATTCGTAGATTCCATGCTCAGTGTGGGCAAAATCGGAGGCAACCGTAGCTAAAACGTGTCCACGCATAATTTTCTCAACTGCCAACCTTGACCAAATCCGCTCGGTTTTCGCGAGAACGTAACTTTCCATAAGATAGTCGGCTTCATCGGCAGTTTTAGCAATTAGCACAGATTCCCCAAATTTGTCATATTTTGGCCGCCCCGCGCGCCCAGCCATCTGTTTGTAATCCAAAACGCTTATGGGATAGTTGCCGTATCCAGCCTCAAAACGTCGATAATCTTGAATGATAACAATTCTGGCAGGAAGATTAACGCCCCAGGCAAGGGTAGGTGTTGCAGTTAAAACTTTTATTTTTCTTTCTTTAAAAGCGTTTTCGATAATTTTGCGGTAAGCCCCCGGCAACCCAGCATGATGATAGGCTGTAGCGCACCTAATTAATTCGGCAAGTTCCTCGCTCATCCCTGTACGTTCACCTGCATCGAGAATTTTTTTTGCTTCTTTATTCAAAACGGCTTTAGTTTGCTCCTCCAATGAACGTTTGACAAGTTTGGAGCCTGATTTAGGAAAGAGTGCCTTGCCCATGTGACTTGCAACGGTTTTTGCGGCCGAAACTGCATTACGTCGGGTCGAAGAAAAAATCAACGCTTGTCCACCATCCTTAAGAGTGTTCAAAACTAAGTTAACGAAGGCTTGACGAGTTTTTTGCTCAATTTTTTTTGAGTCTCCATCCTTGTACTGGATTTCATCGAGCAAGATCACGCCTTCTTTAAGGTTTATTGGTCGCCATTCGGTAAGGATGTACTTGGCGTTTAGCCATCCTGCAATTTCATCCACATTGTTGACAGTTGCACTTAGGGCTAATATTTGGATGTGAGGGTTAACCTGCACAAGCCTTGCTAAAACAATTTCTAGAGTCGGTCCGCGTTCTGCTTCATTTAAAAGGTGAATTTCGTCTGCGATCACTAGTGAAATGCTGTCGAGCCATTTGGCGCGGTGCCGCAATAATGAATCAGCTTTCTCGTTTGTTGTTATTATAATATCGTAACGTTCCAGCCAGTTGTCAGCAGCATCAAAATCGCCCGTGCTTATGCCCACGCGTACTTTTTTGCCGTTGTCCTTTCTGATTGAAGTGTATTTTTGGAAGTCCTCAAACTTTTCACTTGCTAAAGCTCGAAGGGGTGACAAATAAATGACTTTACCATGTTTTTCGAGCACACTTTTAATAGCGCAGAGCTCCGCAATCAGAGTTTTTCCAGAAGCTGTTGGGGACGCAAGAACTATGTTTTGTCCCTCCAAAGCACCTGCCTTTATGGTATCTTCTTGGGGAGGAAACAACTCGGCTATACCTATGCCTTCCAGTACATCTTTGACGGGTTGAGGTATCAATAGTTCTGCGATTTTCATGCTTTCCCTACTTAATATAAAGTGATATTGTCTATGGGTTTGGGTGGGTTATTAGTGTTTATTTTAAGTTCAAGGGTTTGGTTTTTTTAATATCACATATTCTGGGATAATGCCTAAACTCGAACTCACATCAAAACAACATTCTCCAGTAGCTCGGCTCTGTGAGGTTACGTTTTTTTAGTTGAAATTGCATTAGCACTATAACGAGTTATCTGTTCCAAAATTTATGGTAGGATATTGTATGGTTGAAAACGTAAAAGAACTCCTCAAACTCCATGAAGGAATAACACATGAAGTTTACTTAGACAACGAAAACAGCAGCATCGTGCCCAAAGACGTTGTCGAAGCAATGATACCCTACTACAACAAGGTAGCATACGGTAACCCAACACTCACTCACAAACCTGGTTGGGAAGCCTTTGAAGTTATCATGAACAGCTTCCAAAAAATCGCAAATTTTATGGGAGCAAAAATCCTCGAAGAGATCACCTTTACACCAAGCGAAACCGAAGCCAACAATTTAGCAATTATGGGGTCATGCTTTGCACAGAAAACCAAAGGAAAAAAAATAATTATTTCAGAAATCGAACCCATCAACGTCTTGCAAGTAGCAGAGATGATGGAAAAGTTTGGTTTTTCAACCACCAAAATTCCGGTTAATCAGGAAGGCTTTGTCGACTTAGAGAAGCTAAAAGAAGCTGTCGACAACGAAACAATCCTTGTCAGCATCTCATCCGTGAATAACGAGTTGGGTACAATTCAACCAATCAAAGAAGCAGTCGACATTGTTAAATCCAAAAATCCACAAACTCTTTTCCACACTGACGCATCAGACGCGTACGGTAGAATACCTTTCAACGCACAAAAATTAAACGTAGACTTAGCTACAGTTGGGAGTTACAAGATTCAAGGTCCAAGAGGCATGGGGGCTATGTATTTGCGGGAGGGTATAAACATGGAGCGTATACTCGAAGGACAAATTGGAACCCAAAAATTGTGGCCTGGTGTGGAAAACACTCCCTTAATTGTTGGCTTTACTAAAGCCTCAGAGCTTGCTTTTGAAAACTTTAATGATAACATCATGAAAATGCGTACGCTACGCGATAAGCTTGTTGACGGTATATTCAATGAACTTGATGATTTGCGCTTCAATGGCCCAACAGGCGAAAAAAGAAGCCCTGACAACGCAAACATTAGCATCCTACGTTGCGAAGGTGAAGCTTTAACCATCGAACTAAGCTTGAAAGGAATATATGTATCCAGTGGAAGTGCATGCAGTCGAAGATTACTCCAACCCAGTCACGTCTTAGTTGCAATTGGAAGAAGATTCAGTGAAGCTCATGGAAGCATTTTAATGAAAACGACACGGTCACATACAGAAGAGGATATAGCTTGCGTTTTAGAAGTTTTACCTACAGCCGTTAAACGAATAAGAGGAATAGTAGGCTCAACAGGAACGGATTAAATATGTCACGAATACCTTTACCCTACAACCCGAAAGTTATGGATTTATTTCGTAATCCCAAGAACCTCGGCAAAATGGAAGACGCAACCGTTGTAGCAGTTGCAGGAAATCCGGCATGCGGAGATATGATAACTTTCTACCTAAAGATCGACGAAGTAAAACAAGTAATCGAGAAAGCTACCTTTGAAAGCTATGGGTGCGCTGCGAACATCGCTACCTCCAGCATTGTTACTGAATTGATAAAAGGGTTAACTCTGGAAGTTGCTTGGAAAGATATAACATGGAAAAAAGTCACTGAGGAAATCGGCGGACTTCCAAGCGTTAAATTCCACTGTGGAGTACTCGCTGTTGGCGCACTAAAACGTGCAATTAGACAATACTTCTCTCAAAAAGGCCTTGAAAATCCAAGCTGGTTACCTAAAGAACACACATTCGAAGAAAAACAGGCATTAGAAGAAGAGGAACTAGCAAAGACACTTTCTAAGAGACTAAAACCTGAGGCAGAAAAAAAATAATTAACTCCGAATCAATCAGGCAAGACTTCCCCATATTAAACAGGCAAATAAACGGCAACCCACTAGTTTATTTTGACAACGCCGCAACCACCCAAAAACCTCGCCAAGTCATCGATGCCATAAATGACTTTTACGAAAATCACAATGGAAACGTTCACCGTGCCGTCCACACACTCTCACTGGAGGCAACCGACTTGTACGAGAAAGCAAGAGAAAGAATCGCCAAATTCATTAACGCTAAAAACTCAAACGGAGTAGTCTTTGTCCGTGGTACAACTGAAGCCATAAACTTAGTTGCTTACTCGTGGGGCTTAAATAACCTCGGAAAAGGCGACGAAGTCTTAGTTTCCATTATGGAACACCACAGCAATATTGTGCCTTGGGAAATCATCGCCAAACTCAAGGGTTTTGAAATAAAATATTCCAAAGTCAACAATGATGGCACACTAGATTATACTGATTTTGAAAGAAAGCTCTGCAACAAAACCAAGATTGTCTGTCTTAGCCATGTCTCAAACGTCACTGGCGTTATAAACGATGTTAAACTCATAGGAAAAATCGCTCATGAAAATGGCGCTTTAATGCTGGTCGACGGTGCGCAATCAGTGCCTCACATGCCTGTAGATGTTGAGGATTTGGATATGGATTTCATGGCTTTTTCGGGGCATAAAATGCTGGGTCCCACAGGAATTGGCGTTCTATATGGTAAAAAAGAAGTTCTAGAAAAAATGAGTCCATTCCAAGGTGGCGGCGAAATGATTAGGGAAGTTGCTTATAATCAAAGAAAAGAAAAATGCGGGATAGTATGGAATGAGTTACCGTGGAAGTTTGAAGCAGGAACCCCAAACATTGAAGGCGCAATTGGACTAGGCGCCGCAGTGAAATATCTTGATGAAATAGGGATGGATAACGTGTTGGACCACGAGAAACAATTAGCCAAGTACGCTCTTAAACGTATGCAGAAAAATAACAAAGTCGTTGTCCATGGACCTGAAAATCTATCCGAGAAATTGGGCATCATATCTTTTAGCATTGAAGGTTTGTCTTCGCATGATGTTGCGTTACTTTTTGATAATTATGGTGTAATGATACGGAGCGGCTATCATTGTGCCCAGCCCTTGCATCAAATTTTCAAATTGGATTCTTCCGCCCGAGCGAGCTTTTATGTTTACAATACAGAGGCAGAAGTTGACCGCTTCATTGAAATTCTAAAGGAGCTCGATCAACTCTAATGGTCAATGTAGATGATTATGTATCTCAAATTGAGGGAACATGTGGCGCAGAAAAAGATGTCATTGTTGTTTTCAAATTTGAAAAGAAAGATGAGGCCATCGCAAACATTCTAAAAAAAGCTACAGTTAAAAATAAGATTGCGGGAATAATTTTTGAGTTAACCTTTCAAGATCAATCTTTTCGACTTTACTCCAGCGGGAAAGCTATTTTCCGAGGTGTAAAAAACAAGCAAGCACTAAACAGTCTTCTAGAGAAACTTCTACTTTAGAGTAATCTAAAGGAAAATCGATTACTTCCAATTATTAATCTTCTTTTACCTAAAACTTTTGGGCACCCAAAGTTGCGGCAGAACATGAATTTCTAACTGAACCATTATCCAATAGCATTAAT